>JADMIO011000753.1_pt1 | contig 43110 bp, 27 predicted proteins | sample 8958161 | NCBI WGS metagenome assembly JADMIO01 (sample SAMN16585339, study PRJNA669376) | soil metagenome | isolation source: Crop rotation soil | place: USA: Cullars Rotation, Alabama | collected 2011
GGGTTGAATCTGCAAATCAAAAACCGCCACTTTCGGCAATCCACTGCCGAAAGGACTCCAGCTCGCGCCCGCATCGCTGGAAAAGTAAACGCCGATGTCTGTGCCCGCGTAAAGATTATTCGAATTCAGAGGATCGATTGCGAAGGCGTTAATTGGCACGCTCGGAATGCCGTTGCCGGATGCCTGCCATACTGCAGCCGCCGGCGATGCGCCCGCTGCCGCGTTGAGATTCGTAATCTTCCAAACACCCTGCCCGGCCGGTGCATAGTAAGACAGCGTGATGTAGGCAACATTCTTGTTGTTGGGATCGACCATCGCGCGGCCGATGAACTTGTTGGTCGTGCTACCCGTCGGATTTGCGGGAATCGGTGGCGAGATATTAACCAGGGTTGAGGACCCGTTGGAGGTTGCCCACACTTGACCATTCTGCGTGCCGACTACTCGGGTATTATCGCCGCCCTTCCAAATCGCAATCGTGCTAATTGGAGATGCGGGACTGGTGAGGGGGACCTGGCTGACAGTAACCATTGTGTCGCCGCGGTCATTCGACCGGTACAGACGGTCGGCTCCAAGATAGACGGTGTTCGGAGAACCTGGACCCAAAGCCATCGGCGCGTAGAACAACACGGTGCTCGTCAGCACTAAGCCGTTCGTCAGTCCACTAGCTGTCCCGCCATCACAGGCGATCGGAGTTGGATCAGGTAGGCCAGGAAATCCAACACCCCGAGTTGGCCAGATATTTTTCTGCGTGAGACAGGCAGTCTTAAATATCCGATCGAAGCCAAGTTGCGAACTGTTGTTAAAGAAGGTGTGATACATCGTAACTGTGGTCGTGTCGGTCGCGCTCGTATCAACCAAACAATATCCGCCATCGCCACCTTCGGCATTACTCCAGCTACCTGATGAGTTCTGCTGATATTCAGTTCCATTGTCCTGCGTGCCGCCGATCATCAGAAATTGATCGGTCGGATGCACGGCGATGCTTACGAATTGCAGCGTATTCAGTGGCGCATTGTTGAGGTTCGTCCACGGCGATCCCGCCCCGGCGCTGGAGGAACGTTTCCAAACCCCGCCGTCATTGCCTGCATAAATAGTGCTGCCGGCGCTGTCATAGAAGAACGCATGAGAGTCGGCGTGCAAGCCAGTGTCGTCGCGGGTAAAAGTCGTGCCCCCATTAGTCGATTTCTTTACTCCATCGGGGCAGGGACTGGGCGGAGAATTCTGACGCGCGTTCCCCCCCAGATAAACTTCGTTAGCGTCGTTGGGATTAACCGCAATAGGCATGTCATAAAAACACTGCCCATCGCAAAACCCACCACCACCCGCAAGCTGACCACCGGTCCAGGTAGCTCCGCCGTCGGTTGATTTGCGAACTGCTCCGCTGCCTTGGGCAGTACAACCTGACGTAGCTGTAGGAGTCTCTCCGGTCGCGGCATAGACAGTAACGGTCGATCCGACTTTATTAATTGCGAGATTTATACGTGGCCCACCCAGGTTAAAGGTGACGGGCGGCAGCGACAACACCTGAGTAAAAGACGGAGTCGCCGCAGTAGCGTTGGTCGTGCGAAAAATACCTGAGTTCAGTCCTGATGCTACGCGCCCAAGAGTGGTGACGAGTATGTTATCCGGATTACCCGGCTCCATAACCATATCGATGGTGTCAACATTGCCAGTCGCAGGGTTATCCAGGCTGTCATCAGTGGTCACCACCAGCTTCTGAAATGTGGGATTCGATGAGGTAGCATTGGTCGATCTAAAAACTCCGCGCAGAGCTACGGGCGGGGTCAAACCCAAACCATTAGCGCCGCTGCCGCCAATGCCGCGCGCCGTCGAAACCCAAATTGTCGCCGCGTCGTTGGGGCTAACCAGTATCTTCGTAATACCTCGTCCACTGAAAATCTGATACGTGAGGTTGCTGATCGTCTGCGACGGATTAATCGGACCTACCAGCGACGGAGTGGTGTTGACGGTGTCTATGCGATACAAGCCCGCGCCGAAAAAACAGTCTCCACATCCATTGAATTCCCCCGTACCGACATAGAGCTTGGTGGGATCGGCTGGACTCATCGCCAGCGCGCCAATCGCTAACGATTGCGCGCTGTCGAAGATCGCCTCCCAGGTCACGCCGGCATCAAGCGATCTCCACACGCCACCTTGAGCAGTGCCCAGATAGACATTATTCGAATTCCCTGGGTCGACGACGATTGCGGTGACCCGTCCGCTGACCGAAATATTCCCGCCACTTAACGACTGGCCGTTGGTGATTTGCGTCGGACCAATTGGCGACCACCCCCCGCCCGCGGCGGGCGTGATGTCGCCGTTGATGATCGACTCCAAACGCCGGTTCTTCTCCTGGCGCTCCATCTGTTCAATGGCCCGGCCTCGGAAGCGCGGATCGAACGGACGGCCCGGCTCGATGCCTCGTTTGCGAGCGATGTATTCGTCACGAGCTTCGAGATACTCTTCGCGGTTGATGCGCGAACCAAATTTGCCCAGGTCCGCATCCGGCTCATTCTCGTCTTCATCTGCAAAGACGTTCGAGCGTTGTTGCTGCTCGGCCTCTCGACTTTGCTCAGGCTCGCTCGCGTGATTGGCGGCCGACGATCCGAAACTCCAAATCATCATGAAAAGGAGCAAAATCGTAATTACCAGTGTTGCTAAGGTTTTGCGTTTCATAAAGGAACTTCTGTGCGGACTAGTCGAGGCGGTTTTTGGATGAAGGAAAAACGAAAACAGTTGTTGTCGGAATCCAGCAAATTGTCGAAACAACTCTATTATTCGGTGGTAAGGTTGTCAACGAAGTGATGATGGGCCAGCGGGGCAGTAGCCCGACCGTGAGGGAGGGCGTTGAGGCAGTCGTTCGGACGCCCTCCTTCACAGTCGGGCTACTGCCCCACGACTCACTTCACCCACTGCCCGATCTTCTCGGTACCAAACGTGCCGATCCCGTTCAAGCGAAACGCGAAGACGATTCGATTTTCATTTCGCAGGCCCACGTTGAAGGTGAAGTCCTGGGCCGTGATCATGCAGCACTTCCAGGTGTAGCCGATGGTCGCAGTTGAACTGATCAGCGCGCGGTTGCTGCCGGCAAACGGATGCTTTTGAAAGTCGAAGAAGAGCGAGACGCCGCCGAACAAGCCACGTTCCCGGTTGCCGAGGAAGATTGACGGGCTCCATTGCGAACCTCGCAAGGTCCCGGGTTCACGCCCGGCGACGTTCGCATACTGCGCCAGCGAAGGCACCAGTTCCACCGCGCGCGTGTAATAGAAAGTCGAAAACGCTTCGACGAGCGAACGGCTCATGCCGAAGGTTGCCGACATGGCGCGCAAGCCGCCGCCTTTCGTGTCGATGTCAGAACGAAAATCAGCAAACAGCTCCTGACTCGGGCGGTAGCGAACGTCGATGTTAATGGGCGAGAATTTGCGCGGCACCGCGCCGTAGGTAAATGCCGAGAGAGTGTCGATGGCGTCGAACTGATTGCGACGGCCGGGAATCAACGCGCCGCCAAAGTAAGGATCGAAAAAGTACTTGCCGCGGATCGTGATCGACAGAGCTTCATAGGGCTGCGTCGCCAGCGATTTTTTCTCGCGGGCTTCGCGCGCAGCTTTCTTACCGACGGTTTCCGTCGATCGTTTGGTAAAGAAGCGGTTCGCGATGCCGTATTCAATCTCGTTTGTGTCGGCGATGGCATCGAGGTAATCAAACCGAATGATCTGATTGAAATTGTCGATGCCCGCGACGCGGCGATAAATGACGTAAGGCTCGATGACGTGCTCGAACATGACTGAGCCGTCACTGCGGCGAAACTTGCGCGCCAGCGCCGGCGGCCGCACATCAAACTCAAATTCGCCGTAACCGCGAATTACGTCGCGCGGCGAAACCAGTTGCGTCGTCGGGTCGATCGAGTTCGAATAGTAAGTCGCCCTCGCACCCGCGGTCGCCGTGAAATTCCAACCGCCGAAACTCAAAGGCAACACCACGTCGGGATGCAGATCGAGACGCTGGACCACCGACGGCGTATTAATCGGCAACCGTCCGGCTTCGATCAGGAACAAGGCCGCATCGGCCGGCGTCTCTTTGCGGCTGACGCCGTCGGCACTGCCTTCAAAAGTGTAATAGACCGGGACTTTCTTCCACCAGGGCACGATCGACGCTCGCCGATCAAGCGCGATGCTGGGCAGCTCACGAATGCGAATCTGTGAATTCTGCAGAGAGGTCGCCTGCGAATTCATCCGCACGTTGAAGCTGTACGCGTTGTAATTCTTATTGATAAAAACCTGCGAGCGCTCTTCCGGCGAGATGGCCTGCTGAATCGAATCAGAAAAGATCTGACGGAAAGTAAGGTTCGAAGTGATGTTCACGTCGGCCGCAGCCAGAAACCCGTTCGGGAAATAATGGACTGCGTCGATATAGAAGCTCGATCCGCCCTGATCGGGATGATCTGCGTCCTTCTTATGACCGAGTATTCGATCCTTGACCGCATAAAAGCCCATGTTGAAAAACGATCGCGAGTTGGCGCGCGTGCGCAAATCGCCGCCGATGCCGATGCCGCGCTGTGAAAACAGGTCACCGCGCAGGGTGAAGTCTGCAGATCGGCCCAGCGTCAGATAGTAGGCGTCCGAAATCCGAAAACCTTTCTCACCCGAGGCGCTGAAGGTCGGCGTGAGAAAGCCCGAGGCACGATCGATGTGCTTCAAAGACATCGACGCATACGGTAAATAAATGACCGGCAGACCCTTGATGCGAAAGGTCGGCGAACTGATGCGCGCTCTATCGCCGGTCTTGATGCGTGCTTGCTTGGCACGGAAACTCCACTTCGGCTTCTCTTCATCGCAGGCGGTGATCTCAACGTTCGTCAGAACGATCGTAGTGAGATTGATGCGCTCCGCGCGATCCGCGATGAAGTACATGCGCGTGCCGTCATTAGTCTGGTTTGTATATCCCGTCGCGTTAACGAAGAATCCGGTCTTCGTCCGGTAATTCCATTCCGCGTGACTGCCGGTGATGCGTTGCTGATCGCCTTGATCGAAAACCACGTTGCCATCGGCCACCACCAGGTTCTTAGCTTCATAGACCGTTACCTTGTCCGCTTGCAGACGAAAGGTCCCTATGCGCGCATCAACGTTTCCTTCACAGGTGGAGATGCGACCTTCCTTGGTGACGGTGGACGATTCGTGCGCGCAGGTGGTGTCCAGGTTATCGCCTGCCTGGATCGTCGGTACCTTTCCGGCCGGCGGACGCACCGGCTGATCCTGTTGCAATGGATTTACATTCGGCGTGTCGGTGACTGGATTGTCGACTTTGCGAACGACGGGATTGGGTTGCTGTCCGAAGGCGACGGTGGCCAGCAGGGTGATGAGCAGACCAGCGGCAAAGCCGAACGCGCGCGGGTACTTGAGTGTGTTTGTCGAAACCTTACCGCGCACGCGTGAAAGAGCGACCTCCGCGCCATACTCAATCGCGCCTTTTGCGAAGCCGGAGAGAGTCGCATCAGGCGCGCCGTTTTCACGAACGGAATGCGCCGATGCTAACATGCGCGCGCGAAACGGGACAAACGGATTGTAGCGCAAGTTGTTAACTTGCGATCCTCTTTCGGTTTGTTTCGCAATTTAACAAATTGCGCTACATGAATTCCATCCCCCTACTGATCGTCGCCGGTGAAGCATCGGGCGATGCGCATGCGGCGTCGCTCGTGCATGCTTTGCGCGAAACCGCCCCCGCAACCCAATTCGAATTCTTCGGTTCGACCGGACAGAAAATGCGAGACGCCGGCGTCGCATCAGTAGTGAATGCCGACGAATTGGCGATTATGGGTTTGTGGGAGGTCGGCCGCGCCCTGCCGAAATTCTGGCGCGCGTTCGGCGAATTGAAACGCGCCGCTGAAGATCGAAAACCTGTGGCGGCGATTCTGGTCGATTGGCCGGATTTCAATTTGCGTTTGGCGCGCTGGCTTCATCGCCGTCGCATCCCCGTGATTTATTACATCAGTCCGCAACTGTGGGCCTGGCGCTCTTACCGCGCCCGCAACGTTCAACGAGACGTCGATCTGCTGCTCTCGATTCTGCCATTTGAAAAAGCCTGGTACGCCGCGCGCGGCATCACGAATGTTGAGTACGTGGGCCATCCGTTGACCGGTGAAGTCCGCGCCGAGTTCGACCGCGCAGAATTTTGTCGCCGCAACAACCTGGATCCGGCGCGGCCGATCATCGTCTTGCTGCCTGGCAGCCGGCACAAGGAAGTCGTTCGCATTCTGCCTCCAATGCTCGACGCCGTCGTACGCGTTCGTCACGAACGTCCCGACACGCAGTTCGTGCTCGTCGTCGCGCCGAATCGCGACGTGAACGAAGCAAAAGAAATTGTGGCGGCGCACTCTCTCAGCGAAGATTCATTACGTATCGTTCATCACCAAACGCGCGAGGCGCTGGCGGCCGCTGACGTCGCCGCCGTCGCCAGCGGCACGGCGACTTTGGAAGCCGCGCTGTTGGGAACGCCCATGGTAGTTGTGTATAAAGAATCTCCGGTGAATTGGCATGCGCTCGGCAGCTTGATAACGACCGAACATTTTGGTCTGGTCAATCTTATTGCCGGGCGGCGGCTCGCGACGGAATTGATGCAGGATGATTTTAACGGCGAGAGTTTGTCGCATGAATTGCTTGATTTGCTGACACCGGAACGCAACGCAAACATGCGCGCGGATCTAACCGAAGTGATAAAACGAATCGGCGAACCGGGCGCGTCCAAACGCGCTGCGAAAGCAATAATTGAATTCATAAATAAGGTGTCGGAAGCCCGACCGTGAGGGAGGGCAGGCTGCGAGACGAGGTTTCCGGAAGTCGGGTCGTGAATTGACAGGTGCCCTCCCTTACGGTCGGGCTTCTGACATTTATTTAACAGGAGATACATGGCACGAAGACGTTGGACAAAAATCTCAGGGGTGGTCCTTATTTTGCTGGTTGCCCTGCTCTGTCTCGGCATTACGTTCACCATCGGATGGCGGCCCATCATCGGCGCCAGGAAGCGCGCATTAACTGATCGGAAGTTCGAAGTAACCTCCGCGCGGATGGAACGCGGCCGCTATCTGGTCGACAGCGTGAACGGATGTTTCGGGTGTCATACCGATCAGGATTGGTCCAAACCCGGCGCGCCCCCGGTAGCTGGACGCGAAGGCTCAGGACATATCTGGGCCGATCAGGATCTGCCCTGGCTCGTCGCGCCAAACATTACTCCCGACAGAGAGACTGGCGCGGGCAACTGGAGCGACGATGCTTTGGCGCGGGCGATTCGTGAAGGCATCGGGCATGACGGACGCACCTTGTTTCCGGTCATGCCTTATCCGCACTATCGTGAAATGTCTGATGAGGATCTCGCCTCAATCATAGTTTACCTTCGCAGTGTGCCGCCGGTGCGCAGTCAACTACCGGTGACAAAGATTCCCTTCCCGCTCAATTATCTAATGAACGACATGCCGCAGCCCATAACGGCGCCGGTGGGGATGGACGTTTCAGCTCCGGAAAAGCGTGGCAGGTATCTCGTCACCATGGCCGCGTGCACCGACTGCCACACCGCACAAGAAAAAGGTCAGCCGATACCGGGAATGGAGTTCGCTGGCGGATTTCTATTTCATGAACCAAAGGGTGATGTCGTTTCAACGAACATCACCCCGAGTGCGTCGGGCATTGCCTACTACAACGACGCCACCTTTATCCAGGCTTTGCGTCAGGGGAAGGTGGGCGCGCGACCGCTGCATGCATCGATGCCCTGGTACTTCTTTGGCAAAATGACTGACGATGATTTGAAATCGATCTTCGCTTACCTGAAAACAGTGAAACCCGTAAAGCATCAGATCGATAATTTCGAGCCGCCGACGTTCTGCCGTTTGTGTAAGCAGAAGCATGGATTCGGCGCGACGAATTAGTCAGTACCACCTGCGGTAGCGGGTGGTTACTCTGCGATTACTGGCTATTTTGAAATCCAGGAGCAACGGCCCGCTACCGCAGGCCGTTCTGACCTAATAGTTCGTCAGGATTGCGTCCGCCGCGAATCCCATCTGCTGCAAACGGTCGCGCGTCTGCGCGATCATCTCGCGCGAACCGCAAACCAGTGCCACCGGTGATTGCAGATCTGGCAGCACGTGGTCCAACAACGATTGCACGTAGCCTGTCGGACCCGACCAATCATGATCGCCGGGCCGAGAAATAACCTGTCGCAGTTCAACTCCCGCTTCTTCCCAACCATCAGTCTCATCGCGATAGCAGAAATCGTCCGGCGTCCGCGCGCCGTAAAGCACCACCAATTTGCCGAATTGATTCTTTCGTTGCAGCACGTGCCTGAGTGCTGAACGCAAAGGCGCCACGCCGGTGCCCATCGCCACTAAAACCAAATCACGACCACGCATCCGATCGAGATCGAAACCGTGACCGGCAACGTCAACCAGTTCGATCTGATCGCCTTCCTTCATATCGAACAGCGCGACACTCGCGCCAATCGTCCGTTTGACGAGAATTTCAAGTTCGAGATCTTCGGGCGCGCTGGCAAAAGCGAAATAGGCCGGTGGTTCGCCCGCCACCCGAAGCACTGCGACCTGGCCCGGAAGATAAGACACGCCATGCGGTGCCCTGGCATCTTCGGGCATCAGATTGAAAGAACGAATGTCGCGGCCCTGGTCGCGCACCCGCACGATCCGGAGGCAACGAGCTTTCTCTTGAATCATGTAGATCGAGTCTAGATTAGACCCGGCCTTGCCTCAAAACGCTTACGCGAGTCGCAGTTCGGTGTCAGAACCGGGAGCGGTAGCGACCGGATCTACACGAATCCGCGGTTAAGAACGCCCTGATCCCGTCGCTGCCGCTCAGGGTTCTGAGACAAAATTCAGAAGCGCAGCCACTCAGACGTGCGAATTTGCATCCAATGTGCGCCTCAAAGTTCATGTGTGGAGCGAGCTGCTTATGGAGCGCGAGCATCCCTTGCCCGCATGAGCGCGATAGCGCGAACAACGATTCGAATGCTTATCTTGCCTGTAATCTGGTTGACCGACTTTGCGCGTGCTTTGCGGGCCGGGATGCCCGCGCTCCAATTGCCTAACATGATAGAATCCGGAGCCTGTTTATGAGGGTAAGATTCCTTTTTGTCATTGTGCTGCTGCTGGCCTCGGCTAGCGCGCTCTACGCGCAATCGGGACGAAAGTCCAAGGGAAGCTCGTCGTCGACAACCACCACCACGACCACGCCGTCGGTTGCCGGCCCCAAAATAACCGAAAAGAAAACCGCGGCTCAGCCCAAGGTATTGCTATTGGTGGGGATTGATCGAAACGGGGTTTTCAGCAACGTTCCCTATTACATTTACGACACAGTGCTCGAGAATGTCATTCGTCGCATCAGCGAAGCCGATATTGTTTTCGCCAATGCCGGCGGCAACATGAATCGCGGCGACGCAGTCAAAGCCGCGAAGCAGGAGAAAACTCGTTGGGTCGTCTTGCTGGAGATTAGAAGTTTCTATGCTGATGCAGGCCGGCAGGTGAAGAATAACCAGGATGAATTGTACATCGACTTCATCACCATCGAACCTGAGACCGGTAAAATCAAGCGTTCAGGTCAGACGCGCCAACACATTTATCAAAATGGCCGTGGCGGAATTTCTCTGCCTTCGAAGAATGGCGCAGTCTATTCCGAATATTCAATCAAGCAAGCCGCGCTCGAAGCAGCCGATCGAATTCTGGCGGGGTTTGATATTACCGTGCGGGCGGGAACGCCGTTTTAGTTAGTGGTGCAGTTTGCGGAAGCCCGCACGAAGTAAGGGGCAAATACGCACTTACTGCGTGCGTGCTTCTGCACTGGCCTTGAGCCGGCGTTCCCTATTCTCTCTTGGGAGCGCCTGAAGGCGATACTCTCAACCTACTCCGCATAAATCCCGTCAATCACCTCGCGAAACTCCCGATCAATTACGCGCCGCTTCACCTTCAACGTGGGTGTCAGCTCGCCACCTGCGAGCGTGAATTCCTTTTCCAATAACACGATTCGCTTCACCTTCTCGAATTGCGCCAGCTCCTTCGTACGCGCGGCGATTTGTCTTTCGAAAAGATCGATGATGCGGGGATCGCGACAGAACTCGGCGCGCGTGTGCAGCTGGTAGCCTTTGTATTCGGCATAGCCCTCGAGCTGCTGCCAGTCAGGAACAATCAAGGCCGCGGGAAACTTTCGGCCATCACCGATGACCACCACCTGGTTTACGAAACGTGAAGTCTTTATGACTTGCTCGATCGGTTGAGGGGCGATGTATTTTCCGCCGGACGTCTTGAGCAACTCCTTCTTTCGATCAGTAATGATCAAATAACCCTGCGCATCGAGATGCCCCACGTCTCCGGTTTTAAACCAGCCGTCCTCCGTAAAGGCAGCGCGCGTTTCCTCAGGCTTGTGCCAATAGCCCAACATCACGTTCGGACCATGCGTTTCGATTTCGCCGTCTGACGCAATCCGCACCTCGACGTGGCGAATCGGTTTGCCCGCAGTGCCCACGCGGTTGTCCCGCAGCTGACCGGCGCTGATCACCGGCGAGGTCTCAGTCAAGCCGTAGCCCTGCACGATTGGTATCCGCGCGCCCAGAAATGCCAGCGCCACATCGCTCGAAAGCGGAGCGCCACCTGACACCAGAATTCGTATGCGACCGCCCATCGCTTTGCGTAACTTCTCGAAGACAATCACGTCGGCAAGGCGATGCTTGATTGAGAGCCACAACGGAATTGAGGCATGGTCGATCATCAGTTGCGCCCAACGCCTTCCCGTGTCGATGGCCCAGGTGACTACGCGCGCATTCAGCTTTCCCTTTTCAGCGGCCCGGTCCTGCACTCGCGCGATGATCTTTTCATACAGGCGCGGCACGCCGACAAATACCGTCGGCCGCACCTCCTTCAGGTTTTCGCCCATGTTTTCCAGCGATCCGAAATAGACGCTCATCCCGTGATGCAGGTACATGTTCATCGCCTGCCGCTCAAAAATGTGCGACAGAGGCAAGACCGACAGCGCCACGTCGTTTTCGCCGAACTCAAGATGATTCGAAGAATCGATCAGGTTCGAAACCATATTCGCGTGCGTCAGCATCACGCCCTTGGGCTCGCCGGTCGTCCCTGAGGTGTAAATGATGGTAGCCAGATCGCGGGGCGTAATCTCTTGTGCAAGCTGCAAAAGCAGTCCGGGTGATTCGCTCTGCGCGCTGCGTCCTTTTTCTTCCAGGTCGTGCAAATTGAGCAATAGCGGATCGCTGGCGTCGAACAACACCACCTGCTGGATCGACAGGCAATTCGTCAAAGCCGGCCGCACCACTTTCAGCTTCTCTTCGTCGGCAACGAAAAGCGTTCGCGCCGCGCAGTCGTTAATAATGTAGGCGACCTGGGTAGCCGTCAGCGTCGGATAGATCGGAACCGCGACCGCGCCGAGAAAAATACAGCCCTGGTCCGCCAGCACCCACTCGAGCCGGCTGTCAGAAAGTATCGCGACGCGATCGCCTTTGCGCACGCCCAGCGAATGTAAACCGGCGGCGATGTTGCGCGCGCGATCAAGCATCTCCCGGGCTGAGATCGATCGCCATTTTCCGGCGCTTTTGTAATTCAGTGTGTCAGGCTTGGGATGATCGCGAACGACTTGCTCGTACATCTCGATGAGCGTCGTCGGCTCATCTGAATTAAGCGGCACGCGGCTGGCGGGCGCCGCGTGGGTTTTCGAAGCGGCTTCGATCATTCCGCGCTGACTCCGTTGAGGAAAACATCCATAACCACATCCGCCATCGGCCCGAGCTTGTATTTGCGATGCGAGATGATCCAGTTCGTGGCCATTTCATCCAGCGCGCCGAATAGTATTTTGGCCACCACCTTCGCGTTCAAATCTTTGCGAAAGACACGCGAGCGTTGCCCCTCTTCAATAATCTGACGCAGGAGTTTGAGGTACTCGGCGAATCCGGCGGCGGAAAACTCTTCCATGAATTTGGTCGAACCGCGGAGCTCAACCTGAAATACGATCGCCAGATCGCGATCAGCGCCCAGTCGTTCCAGGTGCAGCCTGGCGATGCGACGCAGCTTCTCGCGCGGATCAGAGAGTGCCTCGATCAGTTCACGACCGGACGCGATCGCGTCGGCCATGTTTTGATCGAAAATTGAATGCAGGATCTCTTCCTTGCTTTTGAAATAGAGATAGACCGTGCCGTCGGCCACGTCGGCCGCGCGCGCAATGTCCGCCACCTTGGAATTGAAATAGCCGTTGCGCGCAAAGACGCGCGTGGCCGCGCGCAGAATCAGCTCACGCTTCCCGGACGCGCCGTTTCGAGCAGTTTTTTTAGCCATCAATGAACTGAATGAATCGTCACTCAGTGGCGTTAGCGTAGCCGTTACGCGCTTTTCTGGCAACCGGAAGCGCAGCTGCGGAAGCAACTCAGCATTTTCATCAGAGTTGGGCAGGCGCCGCAGCCTGGGAAGCAGGCGGAAGCATAAAGCCTGGGGCGTAAGCCCCAGGGCCCAGCGTGTAACCGGAACGAGAGCCTGCGGAGCAGGCGACAGCGGATCGCGATTGTGCGCCTCGCAAAGGCAGAGTCTGCCGCCCGCTCCGCGGGCTCATCGTTCTCAATTGATTCGGGATCCTGGGGTTCCGCTACGCTCCACCCCAGGCTTTATGCTTACGCCTGCTTCGCCGGCTTGGGATTGCGCCTCGAATGGTGGATTCGTCAAGCATATCAATGCTTGGCAAGCCTCACCCTGGGCATAATTCAGACCGCTGCTTCGCAGCTCGTTCACCTGACCGCTCTGCGTTGCTCGCGGTGTTTGGACGTTATAGGATTCAACGAAAGTATTCTTGCGAGAGGCTGACAAATGAAAACACGACTGTCTTTATTTATCGCGCTGGCGGTGGCAGCGTTGCTGTTGCCTCTCGGCGCCGGCGCACAGAAACTCAAATTCAAAACCTGTACTCAGCCTCTGCCGCTGCAACTGAAACCGTTCACCAAACAGCCGCAGCAAATCGATTTCCTGTGCGGCAATACCGGGTGCTTCAAAAACGCCGCGAACGACCAACAGAACGCCCAGAAGAATAACTTCTGCGCTTCAACAGTTTCGATCACGCCGATCACCTTAAAGACCTTCAGCGCGCTAAACGACGCCAGCAACAGAGAGCCGTCCATCCCCAAAGGCGAACCGCCGGCCAGTCGCGCGAAGCTGGCAAACATCATCAGTCTGTCGCATGGAAAGAAGTTAGGGGAAGGTAAGGTCGTTTCGTTTACCGGATACGTGCTCGACGCGAGACATTCAAACGTTGACAAGGACAATCCTCTGACGGCTGGCAACGGCGAAAGCGTCCAGTGCAATCTGCTGGGCTGCGCTTATAACGACATTCACATCACGCTGGCGGAAGATCCGGGCGAGCAGAAACTGTGCAACACCGTCGTCGCGGAGATCATTCCGCACTACCGGCCGCCTGCCTGGGATTTATTCGATTCGCCCGACTACACCATGTTCTTCAAGACCCATCCGGTCAGGATCACAGGCCAACTGTTTTTCGACGGCAGTCATGTGCCCTGCACTTCGGAAGGAAAAGCCGGCAACAATCCGGCGCGGGATAATGCTAAAGATTTCGAGCGTCTGGCACTTTGGGAAATCCATCCGATCTACGCCATCGATGTCTGCAAATTCGCCGACAAGACAAAATGCGAGGCGGCAAACGCGTGGATACCATTCTCTGAACTGAAGCAGTTGCTTGGCCTCAGCACCGTCACGCCTACAGACAAATGCAAAGCCACAACCGACAAGCCAAGCAGCAAATGTCCGGGATTTAAGTGAGGCAGTCAGTACCGGGAGCGGTAGCGACCGGGTCAACTGCCAGAATCGAGTTTGCGACGAGGTTACCCGGTCGCTACCGCTCCCGGTACTGACCTCATCCTCACAAAGGGATGTTTAGCTGTCTGCGGGCGAGTCAGACTGATCGTGCAAGCTCATGGTGTCATCCGTATCCACATGCAGCGATCCCTGGCGAATGCGTAATTCCGTTTGCGGATAGGGAATCTCGATTCCGGTTTCACGAAACAGCTTGTCGATACGGTAATTAATGTCGCTGCGAATCTGCATGTGCAAACGCGGCCGGTTGGTCCAGACCAGCAGCCGAAAATCGAGCGACCAGTCACCAAACTTCAGGAACTGAACTTTCGGCGCCGGATCGGTGAGAACGTTGTCAATACCTTCGCCGGCCTTCAGTAGGGTCCGGGTAACGAGATCGATGTCAGACTCGGCGGCCACGCCGATGGGGATCGCGATGCGCGCACGCGGATCTCCATACGACCAGTTAATCAAACGCTGGCTCACCAGCTTTGAATTAGGGACAATAATCGAAACGCGATTGTTCGTTAATACGACTGTCGTGCGCAGGTTGATGGCCTGCACGTCGCCTTCGTCCTCGCCGATGGTGATGCGATCGCCGACGCGCACCGGCCTTTCAAAAAGCAGAATGAATCCTGAAGCAATGTCGGCGGCGATGTACTGCAAACCGAAGCCGATACCGACCGACAAAGCGGTGAAGACCACGGCCAGCGATGTCAGATTTACGCCAATGCCTATCGTGAGAGCGAGTAATAGCCCAATCGAAATGACCAGGTACTGAGTCAGACGGCCAAGCGTGTACTGAATCCCCGGATCGAGGTACGCCCGTTTAGCAATGCGGCGTTGCAGCAAGGTGCTCAGCGTTCGCGACAGCAGCAACGCAATCGTAAAGATGAGCGCGGCCTCGATGATCGTCGTTACCGAGAACTTTATGTTGTTGTTGCCAAGGTAATGCGGCTCAGTGAGATAAAACCAGATTTGGTTCAGCACGTCCTTCCAGGACGCGAGCGTCAACGTGATCGCCGGGATCGCGCTCATCTCGCTCATGGTCGGCACAAACATTTAAGGGATCGTAACGAAGACTGTCGCGAAAAGGAAAGCGGGACGAGCGGGTAAGGACGGATCATACACTTGATTCACTCGGCCAATGGCTCAGCCACTCTGATGCGCGGCAAGTCTCGGACTTGCCGATACAGGGCCCCTCTTCTGTAACGGTCTTTGACCGTGGCGGGTCGAAGACCCCATGAAAAAGAAGGGTTTACAGCCGGCAAGTCGCAGACTTGCCGCCCATCAGAGTGGCAGAGCCATGAAAGCGGTCGCGGCGAAGTTCGAGGAAGTCCGCCCGGAATATGCAGCTAACGCTTAAACCCTTCCAGCTCCCACGCGACTTCGCCGCTAAAGCACCGGCGTGAATAAGAAGCTTTCAAGCTAAACGGGATCCTCAGTGGCTCATCGCATAAATAATCACATTGATGGCACTTTTGTAAGCATGCAAACCGTACTTTGCCGGATAGGTCGGATCGTTAATCCACTCCCACGCATCACCCATGTCGGTGTTGAAGGAGATGAAGCAAACCAAGCGACCGTTCTCGTCCTCGACGCCCATGCGATGCGGCACGGTGCCACCCTTCTCTGCAGTTTGGCCGCGCCGCGCATTCATGATGTTCGGCACCTGCAGGATCTCGTCGATGTCCAGATACGAGTGAAAGATTGGATGTGTAAGCGGCAGGTCTTTGATCTGACGGTTAGGCCAAACCTTGTGAAGCTGCGTCTCGAGATTCGCAATCTCGTAGACGCCCCAGAAATCATCGAAGTACATGAATCCGCCGCGAGCCACGTATTCACGCAGGCGAGCAGCCTGCTCGTCAGATAGTTCCAGGAAGCCGGGCTCGACGAAATAAATAATCGGATAATCGAACAGGCGATCGTCCATGATCGGGATCTGCTCGGGCCGCGCCGCGATCTTCAAATTGGTGCCGGCCCACTCACGCAGACCGACGATGATGTTGTTGTCCGCCTCGGGATAATCGGTCGCCCACGCGCCCAGGCCGCGGCGATAGCCATAGCCCCAATTCGGCGAATCGTAGATGGTGCGAATGAAAGTGAACTCTCCGTATGAGGGGCCGGTAGCTTCGGGCCTGAGGAGCGTGGGGCGCTGATAGCCGCCGCGGAAGTTGCCGAAAGGATCCTGCGCGAAGGTGGGGACAATCAGCAGCAAGAGCAGAAGGATGCTGATGATTATCCGTGGGTGACTGATGTGCAGTCGGTGATTCATTTCATTTGATATTTGATATTTGAGATTTGCTAATTTGGGTTTCGGGTCAGTGCCACTTGCGTTAGCGGGTGGGTTGAAGCGAACGTCAGACCCCACAGCTTTGCCATTAATCCATCCGCTTACGCGGATGGTACTGACTCCGTTGGTCACTAAAATAAAAAAATATCAAATCTCAAATGCCAAATATCAAATTTTCCTTGCTACTGTTTCCGTCCACCGCCCGAAAGCCGCCGATAATATTCCTCAACCGCCTTTCGATAACGTTCCGGCGCAGCTCCTTCATCACGCAGACGCAGATTAGTGCGGCCCGCCTGGTTTTCCGCTTGCCGGCTCAACTGCAATTCGAGTTGGCGCAGAGGATCGATCACACTGTCCTTGAGTTGCGCCGCCGTTTGGATGTCGTGTCCGGCTCCTACCTCAGTCATCCGCCGCAATTCCTCAATTGCCCGATCGAGATATTGCCCACTAGCGCCGCCCAGCTGCCGTCGCAAATCCTGCGCCTCATTCAAACGCTGCCGTAATTCTGAATTGAGTTGGCGATCGTCCCAGGCGCCATATCCGCCGTTGCGATCGAAGCCGCCGGCACTCTGGCGGCCACCGCCTGCATTCGATCCATTCTGCGAATTTCCCTGTTGACCTTGCTGCCCTTGCTGCCCCTGTTGTCCTTGCTGACCTTGCTCACCCTGTTGCCCCTGCTGCCCTTCTTGCCCTTGCTGGCCTCGTTGCTGTCCCTGCTGTTGACCTTGCTGTCCCTGTTGGCCTTGCTGCTGTCCGCGCTGTTGAACCGGGGAATTTCCATTACGCCGGTTCGCATTCTCATCCAGTCGTCGCCGCAATGAATCGACACTATCCGCCAGCTGCCGCGTACGATCTAGCGCTTCTTCAGCGTTGTTTCCCGACTGGCCTGCGCCCTGCTCCGCAGACTGCAAACGCTCTGAAACATTATTGAGGCTGCGCTCCAGTGCTCGTTCATTAGCGCGTGCGCCTTCGAGATTGTTTCCATTCAGGGCATCTTTGCCTTCGCGAATTCGATCGGCGATCCGATCACGCGCCATACCTTGCGCCGCCTCGTTCAATTGCCGAGCAGTGCGTTGCTGGGCGCCGCCCATGGCCCGCGCCGACTGTTCAATGTCCTGCTGCAAACCACTGACTGCGTCCGCCAAAGCATCTTTGCGCTCGGCCAATTGTTGCTTCGCTCTTTGCGAACTCGCATCCTGGCCGCCTCGGCGCGCGAGGTTTTCGACGTCTTTGGCAATCTCGCGCTGGCGCGAGGCAGCCTGGGCCGCGCGTTGGCGCAATTCGCTAACTTGCTGTTGCCTTCCCGAGGCGCCTGATTGCCCGCCGGTTTGTCCAGCTGTCTGCTGCAAGCGACTCTGCGCTTCGCGCAATTTGTCGAGGGCACGCTCGTTCTGCGCAATCGAGTCGTTGTTATTTCCGCGGGCCGACGCCTGCGCCTTCTGCATCTCATCTGCAGTTTGATTAAGCTGACGGCTCAGCTCAGCCATTTTCGGATCGCGACGCTCGCGCGATAAGCGTTCGAGCTCCCGCGCAGTCTGACGAGTCTCTTCAATCATTTGCTGCTGCTGACGTTGATTGCCGCCGCTCGATCCGCTCTGATTGCGCGCGCCCTGCATGCGTCGTTGCTCTTCGAGTGCCTGCTCCTGACGCCGGGCGAGTTCCTCGAGCTTCCGTTCGGCTTCTGATTTCTGTTGCTGCGCCTGCTGTTGTTGCTGCCGCTGGACCGTCTCGTACTGATTCTTCATCTTGTCGAGTTCCAGCTCGAACAATCCAGCCAACTCCTGTTGCTGCCTTTCATTGCCGCCCCCGCCGCCGCCTTGCGCGTTCTGATTTCCAAAAGCGACCTGCACCTGGCGAAAGATCGCGTCCGCCGCCAGAAGCTTTTGCAGCGCGCGTTGTTCAGGCGGCAGAGCGTCACGGCCGGCCTCAGTTCGCAGCGGCGGTGGTGCGCCCTTCATCTCTTCCGCGGCTTGTTTCAGGTCGTTGGCCATCTCGGCCATTTCCTTCTGCGCTTCCAATTCATCGGGAAGCCGGCGCGCTATTCGATCCAGGAATTCCAGCGTGTCGGTGCGCAGCTTTTCCTGACCGGCGGCCACCGCTTCGTATCCATCCTTCTTTTCCTGTGGAGTGTACTTTTCGCTTTCGCGAATCAGTTTGTGCGTCGCCGCAATCAAATCTTTTTGCCGCCGCGACAGTGCGTTCTGATCCTGATCGCCTCCCTGCCCGCCGCCACCGCCGCCTCCTTGCTGCTGCGATTGGCGATACTCCATCTCGAACGGCTTCACTTCGATGAAGTAAATGTCGCTGGTCGTTTCGCTGCCGGCGTCCCGCGCCTTCGCGTAGTACGAGATGAAATCCCCCGGCTTCAGATTGAATTCTTCGAGAAAGAAAGTATGCGTCCCCGTTAAAGTCCGCGCCGACTCGCGCTGCAGCTCCTGTAGGTTGACTTTCTTTTCTTCGCCGCCATTGACTGAGAAAAACAGATCCATTCCGACGACGCCGTAATCATCTTCGGCGCGCGCTTGCGTAAATACTTCTTCAAGATTAGTGGCCTTGCGATCGCGACCGGGCCGATCGAACGAAACCGTCGGTGGCAGATCTTCAAGCACGGTCACGTCGTATTCATTCGAGCCGCGATAGGTTTCGCCATCGACACTAACGAGTTCGATGTAGTAGCTCGTGCCTGCCGAGACAGTCAGGTCGCCGACAAAATCCTGACCTACGGCCCGCATCTCAATCTTCTTACCGTCAGCGAGCACAATGCGCGCCGCCCGCACCTTGCCCGACAGGTGCGCCGTGATGCTGGCAACCGTTCCTTTCAGCGCCGCGATGTCGCCGCCATCCTCGGTTGTCTTGGAAGTCAGATGGGAAAACGCCGGAAAGTTCAAAGTCACGTCGAGTTGTTTGACGAAAGGCAAATCAACGACCGTCAGCTTGTAAGCCTCTGAGCGAACACCGTTGCTTTCAACGAAGTATTCAATTGAATCCTGAATATTGAAGATTGAATGGCGATAGTCGCTTTTGGCTTTCGCCGGCTCCATCGCTTGTCCCTGCCAATCGTCTTTCGATCCGATGGGCCGCCAATAGATGGAAACAATTTCCGCATCGAAGTTAACCAGCGTCGCCAGCACATCCTGATCGGAACTCCGCGGGACGCGGGCGCTGCCGGGTTTGACCCTGATACTCATTGCGTTGGCGGATCCCGCGGCCAGGGTCTTTGGCATGACGAGTTGCGCCACGCCTTCAGAGATTTCACGCGGGCCCCACTTCAGGACGCCGGCCAGGATCAAAATGCTCGCCAGCGTCGCACCGCCATAGAGCAACAGACGCGTCCGACGAATCACATTGCCGAGACTCAACATGCCGGCAACCTGATTGGCGTCGGCTTCAAGTCTTTCAAGAATGGCTTTCGAGATATTCGGATCGCGCGCCTCTGATGAGCACTCGAGCGCTGTCACCAGGCGATCTTCAGCAGACGGGTTTCGTTCTTCAATCAGACGCGCCAGGCGCACGTCTGCGATTCGCCTCCACAGCGGGCGGACTAAGGCGAGATAAACTGTCGCGATGAAAGTGACGAGCGCGCCGAGGCGCAGGGACAGAAGGGCGCTATCGTTGTGTCGATAACGATGTGCAGCCCAACCCGTCAGGAGGAGAATGGCCGCGCCGGCACTCAAAATGATCGCCACACCCCGAAGGATAAGCAGCATTTGCCGCCGCGCGCGCATACGTCGCAGAAGGTTCCTGAGATTGTTCCGGTCGGGATAAATCATTGGTTTAAAAAGATACTCCCCCGTGTCTAATCAGCCAAACATTTTCAGCTGGTGCGCAACTGCTGCGCGGCTTGCCGCCGTCCAGTGCGGTAAGGCTTGCCTTACCGGAGGCGCATCATCCTAATCTCCTTCGAGGCTATGCCTCGTTTTTCGAGGCGTAGCCTCGAAGTTCAGGGCGGCTGTCGGAAAGGCAAGCCTTTCCGCACTGCGGAGCGGCAAAGCCGCGTCGTTACCCTTGTGTCACCACCTAGCTCACCATCTTCACTAACTTTATTCTCTGGGCCAGCATCGACTCAGTCAACAGCAAGAGCAGCGCTAAAAAAAGTAAAGGCCACCAGACCTTCTGTCGATTCTCGATCTCTTCATTACTAAAATTCCGCGCGGCTTCACGCCCTTCTGCTTTTCCCGCTCCGCCGGTCACGCTGCTGATGAAGGCCGGGAAATCCAGCTTCGTAAAATCTCCTTCCGCGCCGTTCAAATCGACTGCCGCAAAGTCAGGCCGGGCCGCGTAACGCAGACGGTAAAATCCAGGCTCCCGTCCGGTAACCAGCAGATCGCCGTCCGACGTCAAACGGTTATCAGTCAAACGCGTTCCATCAGGAGCATCAACCGCGGGTGGATCACTCTTCGACTCTCTTGCCACCCTGAAGCTCTGGCCCAACGCATACCACGATCCCGCTTCACGACTGCCGACATATCGAATCATCTGATGCACGAGCGGCAGATAGAGTGGCGTCAGCGGCAAATCATTCCAGCTCGGTCCCAGCGATGAGGTGAACAAAAGCACTCGTCCCTTGCCCGCGGTCCCTTCGACGAGCGCGGGACTGCCATCTTCATATCGCGCGAGCACGGTTGTATTGGCCCCCGGTTGCGCTCGCACATATCCAAACACGCGCGCCGCCGCCAAACGCCCGCTGTCGCGAAAGACTTCAAAGATGGGATGATCAAATTTGATGTCGGTGATCGCCACGCTCTCGCTCGATTTATTTTGCACCGTGTCGGTCAGCATTGCGGGTGCAACATCGCGCAGCGTCTGATTGAAACTGTTCGCATCGGTATGCGGCCCGGTGGAAATAATCATCTGCCCGCCGTCCTCAGCAAATCGTTTCAGGCTTTCTGCCAGCGCCGGCGACAACGGGCCAGAGTCATTCAGAATAATCAACGCATTGTCCGAGACCCCGGAAGGATCGACTGCCCCGGCTGTCTTCACGGTAAAACTGAACGGCATCGCATCGTTCAAGCTAAGCGCGCTCTGGAGATAAAAGCTGTCGCTGCGGCCGCGCGCGGCGCTTTCAACGATCAGCGCTTTGGCCGGGGCCTCGCGGCGAATGGTGAAATAGAATTTGTTGTCGGGCGCAAAATCGCCGGACACGCATTCGATCACGCAACGGTTGGCGCCCTCAGTCAAGTTGAATCCGGTGAACTCGACAACTTTTGTTTCGCGCGCGTTAAGGCTGACCTCGCGCTTCTCAACAGTCTGATCGTTGATTTGAAAATCAACCGACAGACGATCGCGCGGCGTGTCACTGAAGTTGCTGAGCTGGATCGAAAGGTTCTCAGTGTACTTTTGTCCAAAGACCACGCCGTGCGCATCGACATTCGTCACCGCGACGTTGGGAGCCGGATTGTTGCCGCCGACATCAAAGGTTTGCAGCTGAACGTCGCTGCTGAGTTTGTAAGAGGCCGCTCGCTGGTTCCAGCCGCTCGCCTGAAAATCCGAAATCAGGACTAGCCGTTTCCGGCCTTCCGCTTTCAATTCACTTAAAAGCGATTCCCCTCCGCGCAGGGCTTGCTCGTAATCAGTACCTTCCCAACCTACGCTCAAACCTTGCAAAACCGTCCGCAGTCGGGCTTTGTCATTAGTAAATCGATTGATTACTTCATAACGATTTCCAAAGGTAAGCACGGCCAGGCGTTCACCGTTGGCCGCCTCATCAACGATCGATTCAGCTCGCTGCACGGCGTTCCGGAACATCTGTTCACGCCGCATGCTTAAAGACGAGTCGATCAAAACGACGGTCGCTCCGTTAGCCGCGTTGTCTTTCGCCGCGCTCCGGCGACTGAAGAAGGGACGGGTAAAAGCGATGACGATCAGAAGAATCGCCAGGCAACGCAGAATGAGCAGCAGCAGGTTGCGGAAAGTGCGGCGGCGAATCGTGCGCTGCGGGACCTGACGCACAAACGTTAATGCCGGAAATTCGATCTTGCGCGCGCGCGTGCGCCGCACCAGATGGACCAGTAACGGCGCGCCAATCGCCGCGATCCCCAGCCAGAAAAATGGATTAAGAAACCACATGATGATTTGTCAGTGGTCAGTGGTCAGTGGTCAGTGGTCAGTGTCAGTTATGAATTCCAGGTTCTAATCAACTAACAACTGACGACTGACAACTGACAACTGACAACTAACAGCTAACTACTGATCACTACTTCCCCACCCTCCGCGACAAGAACGAAAACAGCGCGTAGTCCAAAGGCTGATCCGTCGTGAGCAATTCGTAGTCGACCCTATTGGCCGCGGCGCAGCGGCGCATCTCGTCCAGGTGCTCGCGCAGGCGCGCGCGGTAACCATTCATCACCACATCCGGCAAAACCGGCATCTGCTCATTCGTTTCTGAATCTTCCAACAACAGGATCGGATCATTAAAGTCGAACTCAATCTCATTCTTATCGAGCACATGAAAAGCCATCAGGTCATGTCCGCGAAAGCGCAGGTGCTGAAACGCCGATTGCAAGCGCTCGGCATTGTCGTAAAAGTCTGAAATGAGCACCACGATGCCGCGCCGGGTAAGCAGGTCGGCCAACTCGTGGAGAGATTCTGCCAGGCGCGTTTCGCCTCCGGCTTCGAGCAACGAAAGCTGTCCAAAGATCGTGCGCATGTGACCCGTCCGGCTGCGCGCCGGCACGTGCGTGTGCATGTGTTGGTCAAATGCGACCAGTCCCACCGCGTCCTGCTGGCGATTCAAAAGATAAGCCAGCGACGCCGCCAGAAACTTCGCGTAGGTAAGTTTGGAGATGCGGCCATCCTGCGAATAACGCATCGAAGCGCTGGTGTCGATCAGCAGATGACATTGCGTGTTGGTGTCGGCGCGATACTTTTTGATGAAGTAGCGATCGGTGCGCGCGAGCAGACGCCAATCGAGATAACGCAAATCATCACCCGCATTGTATTGACGATATTCGGTGAACTCAGTCGAAAAGCCTGTGAAGGGAGAGCGATGCAAGCCGGACATGTAGCCTTCGACTACGGCGCGCGCGATAAGTTCAAGCGATCCGATGCGCGCGAGTACTTCAGGATCGAGAAAACGCGCGGGCCCGGGAGCATGGTTCGCAGACACAGAACCGGAAGCCGAATTCGTTGTCGCCGAAGCTGTTTTCCGACGCCACAGCATAGTTGGGAAAACCGTGTTTCACTCCGTCAGGAGTGAGATGTTTATAGTTACGGATTCATCAATTGAATGAACGCTCCTTTAGGAGCGCAATGTTAATTCATATCATGCGAACATTTCGCTCCTACAGGAGCGATGAACCGATTGTGCACGTTGTATCTATAAACATCTCACCCCCTAACGGGGTGATGATCGAAACGCTCGCTCATCATTATCACAATCCACTTTTTGGTTCAGGCACGGCTTCAATCAATTGCTTGATAACTTGATCGGAATCGACCTTTTCCGCTTCAGCCTGAAAATTCAAAAGCACTCGATGCCGCAGCACCGCCGGCGCAACCGCGCGCACGTCTTCGCAGGACACGTTGTAGCGGCCGCGCAGAATCGCGCGCGCCTTGCCGCCCAAAATCAAAAACTGCGACGCGCGCAAAGACGCACCCCAGGTCACCCACTTGTTAATAAAGTCCGGAGCCGACGGCGTCGCCGGTCGACTAGCATTGACCAGACGCACCGCGTAACGCGCGACTGTGTCAGCGGCCGGCACCTGCTTCACCAATTTTTGAAAGGCGACAATTTCATCGGCGGACATCACGGTCTTGAATTCGTAGTCCTGCGGTGAAGTTGTCTGCTTCACTACGGCGACTTCATCTTCTTCGGGCAGATAACCAATCTTCACATTGAACATGAAACGATCGAGCTGCGCCTCGGGCAAAGGATACGTACCTTCCATTTCGATCGGGTTCTGGGTGGCCAGCACAAAAAAAGGGCGGGGCAGATCGTAACTCATGCCCTGCACCGTGACGCGACTTTCCTGCATGGCTTCGAGCAGCGCCGCCTGGGTCTTCGGCGGGGTGCGATTTATTTCATCGGCCAGGACAATGTTGGCAAACAGCGGCCCGCGAATAAACTGCATGGCGCGATGACCGGTCGCGCGATCCTCTTCGATAATTTCGGTGCCGGTAATATCGGCCGGCATCAGATCGGGGGTGAATTGAATCCGTTTGAATGAAAGATCCAGCACGCTGGCCACGGTGCGAACCAATAACGTCTTGGCCAGGCCCGGAACGCCGGTGATGATCGAATGGCCGCCCACAAACAGCGACAGCAAAACCTGTTCGACCACGTCGTCCTGGCCGATGATCGCTTTGCGAATTTCCCGCAGCAGAGACTCGCGCGCGGAAGCTAACTTGTCCAGAAGTAGTTCGTCGTTAATTACCGATTCTTCAATCGCCATTTTCTGTCCTCGAAATAAGATCCGCCACCGAGACACAGAGGCACGGAGAAAATATTAGAGGGGAATTCATGTTATCCATCTCTGTGTCTCTGTGCCTCTGTGGCAAACACTTCTACTGTCCCACGATCTTCAACAACAACTCCTGCGCTTTCTCGTAACTCGGCGCGGCTTCCAGCGCGCGCAAGACTGCATGCTTCGCTTCGGGCTGTTTTCCTAAGAGGTGATAGGCGCTGGCCAGGTTGTAATTCGCTTCCGCCACATTTGGCGGATCCAAGGCCAGCACCACCTGAAACTCAGATAACGCCTGCGCATACTGTCGCTCGTCCAGGTTGAGCTGGCCCGCTTGTGCGTGCGGCGCGTAATCAAAGGGGCTGACATAAAAACTCAAGCGCAGCGCCTCGAGCGCGCCCGCGCGGTCGCCGATCTTTGTGCGCATGTTCGCCAGGGCCTTGAGTGCCGTCAGACTGTTCTGATCGTATCGCGCGTGCGCGGCCAGGGCGTCCGCGGCCTGTTTGTAATCGCCCTTCTTTTCAAAAATCTCAGACAGAGCATCATACGCATTACCTTCGCCGGTGTAATAAGGAAACAGCTCAGCGGCCCGTTTGAAATGGACGATCGCATTATCAAGATCATTGTCTGCGCGAAACAGTTGTCCCGCGCGCAGGCGCAACGCAAAGGTGTCCTGCTCAGCGAGTTGCTTCAACACCTCTTCTTTTGACAACGAGGCAACCTGGTTGAATTCAGTTTTCAGCGCCGCCTGCAGCGAGCGCGTTTTTCCTTCGATGTATTCCTTGAAAGCTCGATCGAAATCGTTCTCGCTCAACTTGAGCACACGGAAGAGAATGTCCGCCGTCTGGGCCTTTTCCCGATAAAGCGCAAGCATGCGGAGGATCGAATCAAATCCAAATCGATCGTTGATGAACTCGCAGACCTGCGACGCCTGAAAGTAAGCGATCGTCAAATCTTCGGGACCATGCGGGTGCGAGAACGCGCCATCAAGATTCGCGATCTTCTGCCAGTGACCCGTAGCAAAGGAATTCAGCAACATTGGATTCCAGTCATCGCCCCAGCCGGGTCGCGCTCTACGTTCTTCATAAACGGACAGGCCTTCTGAGAACCAACGCGGAATGCGATAGTCGGTCATCTGCAAAGTGATCACGTGGGTGTATTCGTGCCAAAGGGTGCTGCCCCAGTTGAATTCTCCGGTGGGCCGGGCCGAGGGCGAATCGGCGGCGATCACCTGTCCGAAGCAAACTCCGAGGGCGCCCAGCCCTGGCAGGCCCAACGTGCGCACCGCAAAATCTTCATGATTAGGAAACAGCTCAATAGTAATCGGACCTTTAGGCGTGAAATGATATTTCGCCGTCAGCTTGCCCGCAGCTTCGTTGAGTAATTCCGCGGCGTAAGGCGTGACGACCTCGCTCTCTTTCGCGTCGGCTTTGATCAAAAACGGTTCGCTTTTCGTCTCGCGATAATCTTTCATCGCGTCCAGCAAGTCGAGCGTGTTCTTGGCCCAGATGTTATACGGATCGCCTTTGAATGATTTCTCAACTTCGGCGCGCCCTTCCTCCATTTGGCCGAGCCGCAACAGCGCCATGCCCAGATCCAGATGAGCTGACCAAAGACGCGGCGAGAGTTCCGTCGCTCTTCGGGAAAAAGCCACCGCGTCTTCGGTCCGGCGCGTCATCGTCGCGTAGTGCGACAACACGTCGAAGATCAAACCGTAACGCGGGTTGACAGTCATCGCCGCGCTAACTTCGGGTTGGAAGTCGCGATCCTGTAGATAGAGCATGGCGGCCTTTACCGCGTGCGCATCAAGCGACTGTGGATTTATCTTGAGCGCCTTTTCGATATCGGTCGCGGCCGCTGCAAAGTCGCGCTCTTCCAATTCCAAACCGGCTTTGAATGACAACACGCCGACCGGATTGATGGCCAACGCTCGCGTCAAGGCGGCAATTGTTTCTTCGCCGCCTTCAATTCGTTTGTTCTGGGCCAACCCGATGAGACCGCGGGCGCTGTTCGGATTAATCTGCAGCGCGTCCTGGAAGAATTGCGCGGCATCGCCGTAGCTGTATTTTTCGTTGAAGAGTTCACCCGCACCGAGCTGCGCCTCGATGTAAGTCGGATCGGCCGCGATCGCATCGCGATAGACATCGCTGGCATCCTGGTATCTTTCGAGATGCGCCAGCGCCTTCGCCACGCTGGTCAGTTCGGGCGCAGTGGTCGGTTGTTTGTCTTTGTAATAAGCAACCAGATCTTCGAATATTTGCTGCGCGCGATCCTCCTGGCCGGTAAGCTCTAAAACCTCGCCCCGTCGTAGATCGCTGGACAGTCTGTCGGCCGGAGATTTCGCCGCCTCATTCGCGGCCCGTTCGAACTCGGCAATCGCTTCCGCGTAACGTCCGGTTCTGGAAAACACTTCGGCGAGTTGATGACGCACCGAAGCGGCGCTCGGATTCTTTACCAGGAATTTTTTGACTGAAGCTTCGGCTTCGACGTAGCGGCCGGTTTCGAGATAGGCGCGCGCCAGGCTGGCTTCAGCCTCCGTATCTCCGGGACTGGTGGCCAGCCGCGCAGACAGGAGTTTGACAGCGTTTTCGTAATCGCCTTTTTTCAGCTCAGCAGCGCCGGGAAGTTCATCAGACGTTTGAGCTGAGGAATGACGAAGTGAAACAGCTCCGAAGGTGATGATGATGGCAACCAGAACTAAGACAAGCGCCCACCTCCGGCCCGTCGTGTGCGCCGGCATCAGGTTCGTCATGCGCATACATTTCAGGTCCGTCAGGCGCGCTGACCGACCAGGCTGTTTCTTCCCCGCGCCATTAGGCGCGAAATGTTTATAGAACCTTTTCACCCTGATTTTCCCATTGAGTTCCTTTAGGAGCGTGATGTTATGTCGCTCCTAAAGGAGCTTTAATAGTATTTCAACACCGGAGCTATAAACATTCGGCTCCCATCGGAGCCCTCATCGCACGGATCACTCGTTATCACAGCTCCCACTCATTACTCATCACTCATCACTCATTACTCATTACTCATCACTCTTCAGTGTCACTCTTCACTCGCACTACTCCCTTGCTTGATCGCGCGATTGACCTTGGCCAACTCAATGAAAAGTCTTTCGAGTTCCTTTTCGTAATCCGCTTCCGGCATGCCGCTCTTTCGTCCGATCAGCTGCGCGATTTCACCTTCCAAACGTGTCCGGTCGCGAATGAGCTTAGCGATCGTGGCATTAGCCGACGCTTGCGCAACAGTCAACGAATCCAGATAGATCGTGCGCGCCAGCAAACCATCTCCGCCTTCCATCTTCGTATGGCCTACGCCGTCGCCGTTGTCTTCCAACAGCGCATGCTCAGTCGCCAGGCGCCCGGCGCGCGTGTAGAACTCAGCGGTGAGTCGATTCGCATAATTAAAGGCCTCGAGCACTGAGATGTGACCGTCCTGGTCCGCGTCAGCGTCGTTGGCCTTTAGGGCCGCGAGGAAATACTCCATGAATCTGGCTGCATTGTTCTCCTGCCCGCTGCGCGTCGCGGTAACAATGACGCGACTTTTGGCCGTCAGCGGTTTGATGAATTCACCGCTGGCGCTGGCCATGTTGAAAATCACGACGCGTTGCGTCGGCAACGCCGCGAGCATGTCGTTGTATTCGCTCGCTGAAAGATCAGGCCCGACCAAATTAAACTTTGCTTCCTTATCGAACGATCCATGGCCGATGAGAAAAACAAAAAGCACACTGTCCGGATTGAGCTCGGTGCGCAACGACGAAAACAACTTCTTAACTTCATCGGCCGTGGCGGGAGCGGTCGTCGGGTCGCTGGGTTTTTCCACCAAAAGCTTCACGCGGTTCTTCGGAAAACCGAACCGGCCCGACAGCGCGGCCTGCAACGATGTGGTCCATTGCTGAAATTGTTTTGCATAAGCAGGTTCGCCGCTGGCGCCGCTGATGATGACAACGTACCTGTTTGGATCCGCCGTGTTTTGTGTTTGAGATGGAGCAGAACCAGATTGATTTGGCTGCGACAGAACCGGAGCTGCCGTTGTCAAAAAGAGGATTCCCAGAACAATGATTGTCGCGCCGAGCCAGCGAAGCTGGCAGCATAAAGCCTGGGGCGTAAGCCCCAGGAACAGTCGCGCACCATTGACGAGCCCGCGAAGCGGGCGACAGCGCACTCTGAATGTGAACCCTGATTTGATCAGCGATAACTTCTCAACCTCTGTCGCCCGCTTCGCGGGCTCTCGCGTTCGTCACCTCGATCCTGGGGTTTCGCTGCGCTCCACCCCAGGCTTTATGCTGTCGCCAGCTTCGCTGGCTTTCTTTAAGCCAAGCCCTCGCGCTTCCTTAAAAACCATTCCGCGCTCAGCAATCCCATGATCAGGAAAAAATTTATCGGCATGTCCCAAAGGTCTTTACTGACCCGTTCTGAATAAGGCGTCTTGCGATAAGTCAGATCGTCCAGCAAAGATTGCAGATCGTTCAGTTGATAATACTTGCCGCCCGTTTCCGCCGCGATGCGCTTCAACAAGTCCGTATTCTGTGCCGCACTGAAATACTCCCGGTTCAGATCGCTGACGAGCACATTCGACTTCGCACCAACTTGTCCGAGAGAACCGCTGTTGGCGATGAGTTCCAGGCCATGCTGCCCTAATTCATCAGCTTTGAACTCACCGGCGTAAACATTCGCGTCGTTGATGCTCGTAAATTTCAAAGGCACTTCGAGCGTGGCGCCCGAAGGCTTAGTGATGCGAACCGTGGCGCGCGCATCGTTGACCGGATTGTAATGTTTGTCACGGATGTCCGCGACGACGTGGACGACATCGTCCATCACATAAACATCCTGCTGCGCACCCACCTCGATCTGTTTCGGTGTGCCGCTGACGAGATAGCGGAGCATTTGCCGCCAGAAAGTTTCGTGCGCGTTGCTCTTTGAATCCATTTTCATGCGCCACCGCCAACTGTCGGTGGCGGTGAAGGCCAAAGTCTGGCCGCGCCCATACTTCTGTTGGGCCAATAAGGGAACTGCCGGCGAAGCTGCGCCCGCGCGCTTTCCTTCCAGTAGCACAGCCGCCCCCGGCTTCACCGACTTTAAAGATTCCGAGATCGAAATCGGCGGCAGATCGTTCCAGGTCTTTTGACTCACTGCACGATCTTCATTCAAACGGGTAATCGGATGCCCCTGGCCCGCGCCGGTCAGTTGCGCCTTGTAAACAGGCGTGAAAGATTCAGCGTCATCCACTTTGCGGCCCTCGAGCGCGAGCGGCAACAGATCATCAATAAGTGTTCCCTTATATTTTCCCCCGTCGAAAGACAACCGTCCGCCCAGGGCCAGCAGTCCACCACCTCGTCGCGCCACAAACGCCTCAATGTTCCGCAATTGTTCAGTGGTAAAGAAACTCGCTTCGACGCTGCCCAGTACCAAACCGTCGTAAGCGAAGAGTTCTTCTTCAGTCTTGGGAAACCCGGCGGCCAATTCCTGATCACCTGAAATTCCCTGCCGATAAAATTTGCTTTCACCAGTCCGCTGCAGCGATACCACCGCGATGTTCTTCTCAGTGAGACTCAACGATTCGCGAATCTTACCCAACTCCCAACGCGGCTCGCCCTCCACATGCAGAATTCGCAAAGGCCCTGAGATCACTTCGACGAGCGCATCCTGCCGGTTGTTGTCGACGGTGACCTCGCCGTCCAGCGGTGTGATTTCAACGGTGTAGCGGTGGAAGCCCGGGGTGGACGGAATGATTTCCAGGTTTACAGCCTGCGTGTCATTGCCGCGCAGGTTAAATTCCTCAGTCTTAATCGCGCGCCCGTCTTCGCGCACATTCATCAGAACTTTGGTCGCCCCATAACCGCTGAGGCTGACAAACGCATCGATGTTGGCTCTCGATCCAACCAGCACGCGTCGCGGCAAATTTATGCGGGTTAGTTCGGCGTCCAGTGGGCGCGCGGTATCGCCCACGCCGACCGTAAATACCGGAATGTCCCGCGCGCGTAATTCTCTTAGCGTCGCATCCAGATCTCGCGACACGTTTGACGCGCCGTCGGTGGCGAGCACGATCCCCGACAAAGGCATGCCGGAAGATCGCCGGGCAATTTCATCGAGCGCGCCCGTAATATCAGTCGTGTGACCTTCGCCGTAAAGTGTATTGCCATCGGCAACGCTGGTTACATCGCCGGAGAATCCGTACAGGTTGGTCTTAAACTTTTCTTCCAAACTCGCGATAAAAGAATTCTTGCCCGAGCTGGAGGGCGCCAGCAGCATCTGCTTCGCATAATCGAGCCGGGTCGCGCGCCCAGGCGTATCCTGCAGCTTCATGCTGAGCGAGTCGTCAACTGCGAGCGCAACATAACTACTGCGCGGCACGACCGACGACACCACGACCACCGGCTTCAGCAGCATGAAGGCCACCAATACAATCAGGGCTGCGCGCAATGAAGCGAGCAAGACAGTCGTGCTCCTGCTAACCCGCAGACGGGGACGAACATAGACATAATAGATAAAGGCGCCAAGCAGAATGACACCGGGAATGATTAGCCAAAGTCGCGGACGCACATCGAAGCTGAACTGGCCATTCGAAAAAACGGCCCGCTCGTGTCCGAACAACAACCGCGCAACTGATCCCATGATGATTTTAGAGCCCTTGCATTATAGGTCGCGCCGCAATATTACGAAGGTTAAATTTTGTTAACTCTAAGACGCATCCAAACCGCCGTCCAGTTACTTAATAAATTAGATCCATTAATGACTTACGGTGTTGGATTCTTTGATGCCAAAGTTCTCGAGTCCGTGCGGGAGGACGCGGATTATTTCCATGATGGCAACTCCCCGGCCATGCCAAGGTCGAAAGTGGTTGCTATCTATCCTTGTTCGTTGTGCGAGTCAGGCGCAGGAATACATCTTCAAGCGACTCGCGCTGGGGTGATATTTCCATTACGCGGAAACCCTGACTGACCAGCAACGCGTTAACCCGCGGAATTTCTGCTTCATCTATCTTGAGATGCAGCGCCTGGTCGCCATTCAGACTCACCGAGAGTCCCGGCTCTTTTTCCAGCAAAGCAAAGGCCTCCGTTAATCGATCGACCCGCAAATTGATCCAGTTTTGTCCCGCAATCAAGTCGTCGACCGCGCCCTGGAACAGCAAACGCCCTGCATCAATGATGGCGACACGATTGCAAATCTGCTCGACCTCGTGCAGCAGATGACTGGAGAGCATGATCGTGAGGCCGAGTTCTTCCCGCAGACGCTTAATCAACGCTCGAGTTTCGGCGAGGCCTTGCGGATCCAGGCCATCGGTCGGCTCATCCAGAATTACGAACTCAGGATTCGGCAGCAGTGCCTGGGCGATGCCCAGACGCTGTCGCATTCCATGGGAATACACCCGCACGGGATCATCCGCGCGCTCCCGCAAGCCAACGATATCCAGCACTTCTTCGATCCGTTTGCGGCCGGCGCCGCCGGACATTGCGGCCAGCATCCGCAGATTCTGACGGCCGGAAAAGTTTTCATAGAACGCCGGCGCCTCGATGATTGCGCCCACGCGCCGCAACGCGCGCCGCGGTTGGCGCGACATGTCGTGACCCAGGACCATGACTCGACCGGAAGTCGGCCGTACCAACCCCAGCATCATGCGGATGGTGGTTGATTTTCCGGCTCCGTTCTGGCCGAGAAAGCCGAAGGTGTCACCCTTCTCAACCGACAACGACAGACGATCAACCACTAGGCGCCGGCTGTAGCGCCTGGTTAGTGCCTCAGTCTGAAGAACAAATCCGCTCATAGCCGTCACAGCGCCACTTCGATCAGCAGTGGCCAATGGTCCATCCGGCCGACGCCAGCGTCGCGCAGGACTTCGGCGCGGCGTAACAGAACTTTTTCCGGCGGCCCAAATAAGTAGTCAATGCGCCGATCATTCGCAGCGGTCTCGCCCGCCTCGCGACCCAGATCGCGAAAATATTTCAGCGCATAGCTGTAAGCCTCGCTGTCATTTTTCACGTTGTCGGTGTAGAGATGCGCATCGTCCTTTGGGTTCAATTCGAAATTGAAATCTCCCCCGATCATCACGATCGATCCATTCGCGCGATTGCGCGCCCAATCAACCGCCTCTCCGGTATAAACACGCCGTCTGGCAGAATTGAAGGCATCGGCGTGCGCGCTTATCAAAACGATTTCGGACGGGAACGATTTGAGATGAAACGACGCGGCTACCGCATACTTTCCGCCGGCCGGCAACGATTCAAAACGCGCGTCGCGACCTTTGACCAGCACCGCTTCCAGGCGATCTGCCGCGCCGGCCGAAGCCAACGCGCCGCTGTACTTTCCATGCAAGTGCCCGAGCAGAATTTTTAGTTGATCCGGCCCCGTCAATTCCTGCAACGTAACGGCGTCCGGATCGTTGCTTAAAATAATTTCGGCGATGGCCGGCAAATCTTTCGTGTGAGCGCGACTATCATCTTCCTGGTCGGCATAGCCGACATTCCAGGTCATCACGCGGAGATGCGGACCATCCTTCTGGCCGGCCAGCAAAAGCGAACGCTGCCGCGAAGGATCGAAACGAGCGGCAATTCCGATCATCACGACGCACAGAACCATCAAAGAGATCTTCACCCACATCTTCAGGTGGTTATGTCCTTTCGATCGAAGATCGCCACCGCCATCAACAAGAGGCCGAAGATGTAAGCGCCGCAGATGCTGCCGTAGCGCCCAAAGCTTTCCCAGGGAATGTCCGGCTTAAACACGTCGCGCCAGAAGTCCATGTCCGTCGTAAAAAAGTACGGCCGCAGATGTTCGAAAAATTCGACTCGGCCCACGATGTGAAACACCAGATAAAGGGCCAGCGTCGCCACTGTCGCCATAGAAGGATTATCGAAGAGTACTGAAAACAGCATCGCAACCGCCGCGATCACCAGCAGGGACCAGGTGCCGGATAAACTCGCATAGGCAAAACGCATCAGCGCCTCGTCACGCAGGAGCTTGCCCGGTTCATCAACCAGGTTGAGTGCTCCAGGATAAAGTTGCAGATCTCCCCAGCCGACAAATAACAAACCAACCAGCAGATTCAGACCGATAAAGAAGGCCACCAGCAAATATGTATAGCCGGCGGTCACCAGGAATTTTGAAAGCAGTAGCGAAACCCTCGAGACGGGACGCACACAAATCATCCGCAGCGTGCCGCTCTGGCGTTCCCCGGCGATTTGCCCTCCCGCCATCATGGCTACAAAAACCGGAATCAGGAGGCTGAAGGAAAACATCACGGAGTAGAGCGCAAAGGTGAGACCGTTGAAATAGCTTTTTGATTCGTAGGTGTACTTGAATTGCGAGGTTACGCCTTCTCCGCCCTTGCGCTCGGCATAGGTGTAAAAGCCCCAGAGCATCAGGGCGACAAAAGTTGCCAGCGCAATAAATGAAAAATAGAAACTGCGCGCGCGAATAAGCTTCTGCGCTTCCAGTCTGATTTGGGTAAACATCATCCCTGACCCAATGACCGATTTTCGTTGGCAGGCGGGCGAGACTCACCATAGCGCCATGCGTGATTCAGCATACGAGGGCCAGCCACGAATGTTCTGTGTGGTCACCCACAACGAATGGATCCGGAGCCTGAGTCGCGGGTTTTGAAAGAAGAGCGTAAAAGGCGAGGACTTGGGGACTTTAGAGAGCGATGTGACGCGTGAAAAAGAAATGGCGGAGGGGACAGGAGTCGAACCTGCATAGCCTTGCGGCCGGCGGTTTTCAAGACCGCTGCAATACCATTATGCGACCCCTCCGCGCTTGAGCACCGGAAAACTATATCGTAGACGCCGCGCCCGGCTCAACTATCAGGTTAGCTACAAATCGCCCATCTCTCATGCAAGTTCGGCCCTGCCAGCCGTTCTTCTGATGTGTTTGAGTTATGCAATCAGGAGAATCGACAATGAACACCCAGCGAAAAGCGCGAAACTTTGCGCTCACTTTTTTATCCCTGCTGTTTTCCCTCTCCGCGGTGGTGGCGCTCGTAAGCGCCGTGGCCATCTATGGAAATCGCCGCGTCAGTAGCGCGCCTGCTCCTTCAGCTTGGACCAAGGGCAAGAAAACAATGCGCTCATTTGGTTCGGACGACGAGTTGAAGGCCTATCTGAAGAAACTCGCTGAAGAACAAAGACAGACGGCGCGGCGCGCCAAGTCCGAGGCAGACTCGGCGGCGGCGCCGACCACGATGGCTAATCAAGCAACCGGGTTAGCCAAGGCTGGCGAAGCTGCCAAAGATGAATCGATCACCAACACTCAACATGCGGGTGTCGATGAAGGTGGCATTGTCAAACTCCACGGCGAACATCTCGTCGTCTTGCGTCGCGGCCGTTTGTTCACGGTGGCGATTGGCGATAATTCTCTGAAACCAATCTCGACGGTTGATGCTTTTGGTCCGGAGATCGATCCGCGTTACACGTGGTATGACGAGATGCTGGTCTCGACCGATACGGTCGCAGTCATTGGCTACAGCTATGAACGCGGCGGCACCGAGGTTGGTCTATTCCGCATCGATCGCGCCGGCAATCTGGCTTATCGATCGACTTATCACCTGCGCTCGAACGATTACTATTCGTCGCGCAACTATGCGAGCCGTCTGATCGGCAGCAAGCTGATCTTTTACACGCCGCTTTATCTGAACCCTTATGCGACCGATCCGTTTGCGACTTTTCCCGCGGTGCGCCGGTGGCACAAAGGCGCGACCGCCACTGAATTTCAACGCATCGTTTCGTCAACGCATGTCTACGTTCCTGAAAACAAGCTGACTGCGTCTTCCGGATTGGCGCTGCACACAGTTACCGTCTGCGATCTGGCGAACGATGATTTCAAATGCGATGCGACTGCAGTGCTGGGCGCGCCGGGCCGCGTGTTTTATGTTTCGCCCGAATCAGTCTACGTATGGACCACGGATTGGTCCTACGGGCAGAGTCGCGGTCAACACTCGATGCTTTATCGCATGCCGCTCGACGGATCCGGTCCCAGTGCAATTGGCGTCTCTGGCAGCCCGGTCGATCAGTTTTCCTTCCTGGAAAGCGAAGACAAGAATCTGAACGTGCTGGTGCGGAACAATTCGTCGGGCGATGGCATGTGGGGCGCTGAATACGGCAATGGTGACGTCGCCCTGATGCGCGTGCCGCTGTCACTCTTCAATGATGGCACTGATAGCGCGTCGTCCTGGTGCTATCACCCACTGCCTAAGCCTTCGGGCTATACATTTCAGAACCGGTTCGTCGGCAACTATTTGCTGTACGGCACCGGAAGCGGCTGGGGTGCGCCGGGAAATAACAAACAGTCGAGCCTTTATGCAGTGCGCTTCACCGATGGCGACACAAGCGAATTACAACTCAACCATGGTGTGGATCGAATTGAAGCACTCGGTTCTGACGCGATTGTCGTCGGCACAGATGGCAAGGACCTGCACTTCACGGCGGTCAAACTAGGCGACTCGCCGAAGCTTGCCGATGAGTACATTCGCAAGGATGCGTCGCAGGGTGAATTACGTAGTCAGGGCTTCTTCTACAAACCTGACGGTCCGGACTCGGGTGTGCTGGGTTTACCGATCAGCGTTCCCGCCCGTTCGGGCTATATGCATCTGTTCCAGAGTTCGGCGGCCATTCTTTTCCTGCGCAACCAGTCGCTGCACTTCGAAGAAGTCGGTGAACTGAGTGCGCAATCCGAAGGGGCCGTCGATGATGGTTGCCGCGCGTCGTGCGTTGATTGGTATGGCAATTCGCGGCCAATTTTCGTTCATGGCCGCGTGCTGGCCCTGCTCGGCTACGAGATTGTAGAAGGTGGGCTCAAGGATGGCCGCATGAGTGAGTTGCGCCGCATCAACTACGCGCCGACGAGAGTCGCGATCACGAAGAACTAAGAATTCTGGTATAGCGTTTGACAGGCAAACGGCCGATCTGAAGAAATTCAGATCGGCCGTTTCTGTCGATGCTAACCGTACAGCGCGAAGTGACGCACCCGCAATCGGAACGACTACGGACAACCGTTCACGACGTAGCTTGGCCCGTCGTCAAAGGCAGGCGTACCGTTCTGCGATTTGGGTACGGTGACTTTGGCGTTGACGGTAGTGACGTTGCCTGAGCTGTCAGTCACCTTGAACGTGATCGTGTAGACGCGACCATTGCTTCCGCCCATCCGTTCCGCGCGCAGTTGCACTGATTTGCAGCCGGGCGCAATCACGATGTCGTTGGTCGTGTTGCCGTCGCCCGCACTGTTATTCGGTTCGTCACTGCTGACGCTGTTAATAACGACGCTGTTAAGACTCACGCCTGGATCGCATAGATCACTCGCACTGGCAACCAGATCAGTTACGTTCACCGTCGAGTACTTGTGATTCGGCGGCCACAAATCAATTGAGTTGCCCTTGAGCACGATCACCGGCGGAGTAATGTCCTTTACGGTTACGGTAAAGCTACAGGCCGATGAATTGCCGGCGGCGTCCATCGCCGTGGCGTGCACCGTCGTCGTTCCTACCGGGAAGTTGGAGCCCGATGCATGATCGAGATCAATTGACGGCGTCGAACAGTTATCGGTGGCGCCAACCGTGAATGAAACCGGCGCGGCGCAAGTGCCCAGGACTGCATTTGCGATGATGTTCGCCGGACAGCTAATCGACGGTGGTGTGCTATCGATCACCGTAATGGTTTGCGAAGCGCTGGTCATCAGGCCGGCGCCGTCCTTTGCGGTGTAAGTGCGAGTGATCACCAGCGGACTGGCAATCGATCCCGCACCACCATCGTTCGAGTCCGCCACCGTAACAGTAGGCGCGCCGCAATTGTCCGAAGCGGTTGCCTGGTTCGGATTCGCCAAAGGAACTTCACTCAGGCATTGATAGCTCGCGTTCGCGGGAACGCTAATAGTCGGGGCCTGCGTATCGTTCACAGTTACAGTGAAGTTGCAGGTTGGGCCGGCGGTGCTCGTGCATTGCACCGGCGTGGAGCCGACGCTGAAAAACGTTCCCGACGCCGGACTGCAGGTCACGGTACCGCAACCCTCACCACCGGGTGTCGTGTATGTCACGACCGCACCACACTGGTCGACGTCATTCGCTTGACTGATATTCGATGGACAGTTGAGATGACAACTTACCGGGGCTTCATAGGCGCCGATGTCGGTGCCGTCGCTGCCAACAGCGTTGGGAACGCCCGCGTCATCGATTGTGCGCGGCATGCCACGCTGATCTGTAGTCGCACCAGCCACCACGCCTGCGTCAATCGCGGGACTGCCGGGCGTGAGCGCCATTGTCTGCGTCGGACCACCATTGCTCGCCAACGGAGCCAGCATCGGGTTGGCGCCGGTCTGATCTCCGGTGCCACCGAATCCTGTTGCTTCGGTAGCCACACCGAGCAGGTTATGACCGTTGCTGGTGACTGCGCCATCCACATTCGGTCCGGGTGTAAAGGCACCGGGGTTGGCGCCTACGCCGTTGGCTGCGGTGTTGCCGGCAATGATTGTGTTTTCCAAAGTCACGCTGCCGGGGCCGACGCGAATGCCGCCGCCTGTGCCTTCGGCAGCGGGACGCGGTGGCAAAGTGGCTCCGCCCTGATTAACTCCGCTATTGCCGGCTTGAGCAGTGTTACCACTGATCGTTGAGTGCTTGATATTCAAAGTCGCCGAGTTGTTGTTAGTAATCGCACCGCCATAGGCCAGCCCGCCGTCGCCGTGTTGGCTTTGCGCACAGGTTCCGGTGTTCGTCGGTCCGCCGTCGCCACCGTTACCGCCATGCGCAGAGTTCTGGTTGAAAGTTGCGGTATCAACGATCAGGCTCCCGCCATCCGCCAGGATCGCGCCTCCGCGGGCGGCGCCGGCGTTGAGAGATTCATGAGCGGCAAAGCAGCTCGGGCCGAAGGTGTCCCCACTGCGGCCGCCAGTGGCACTATTCAAATCAAAAGTTGAGTTAGTCACCGTAGTGGTACCGAGACTGTAGAGGGCGCCCCCGCCGGCATCGCCCGCCGGCTCGGATCCATTGTCGCCATGTCCCGAGTCACCGCCATTTGCGACAGCATTCTCGAAAGTCGTGTTATTGATGGTCACCGTGCCAGGACCGACCCAGACACCGCCGCCCTGGGCAAAGCCGCCGTTGCCACCGTTCTGCTGGCTGCCCGTCGCAACACTGCCCCCGTCGCCCCCATTCGCGGCGCTGTTGTCGATTCGTGATCCGTCAATGTTGAGCGTGCCGCCCTCGAAATAGATCGCCCCACCTCTTGCACTCGAGCCCGCGCCGTTGTTGAAATTGCCGCCATTGCCGCCGGTCGCTGAGTCGTTCGTGAACGTGCTGCCGCTGATGGACACGTTGCCGGTCGATGTCAGACTGGCCAAACCGCCACCCTGCGCATCCAGTGCATTGGGATTGTTGACAGAGGTGTCACCCTTGCCGATCGCGTGGCACGACTGAAGCACCACATTCGTCAAAGTAACGCTTCCGCCATTATTAAGAATGCACCCACCTGAGCGGGTGGCATTTTGCGCATTGAGATCAGTGCTTGCGCCGTTGCTACCGTCATCGGCGGCAGTACCATTTTCAATAGTTAGATCCTGAAAGGTGGCATTGACAGTTGCGCCCGTGATCTGAAAAGCGCGGTCGTGCAAGCTCCCGCTGTTCAGGCCGGCCGCATTAATGATGGTCGACGGACCGCCACCGGCAATCGTCACCGTGTGCAACGTGGTGGTGATATCCAGATCACCAGTCGCCGCGGAATTCTCCTGGCTGCCATTTGTGAGTGTCAGGTTGTAGGTCGTTCCTGTTTGCAGATTGATGACAATCGGCGTTGAGCCCATATCGGTGTTGGCGTTAATGATGGCTCCGCGCAAACTGCAATCGCTGATGCCGCCGGCACAGGCCGAGGCCGCCGCCACATCGTCTGTGCGATTGACATTTAAGATCGTTGCGAAAAAAGGATTCGCGGGCGCGGCGAATGCGCGCGCCGCGGCGACCGAAGAATTGTGCGAACTCGAAAACGCTGTTTGCGTGAACCTGAGAGATGCACCCACCAAAACGATGAGCGCCGATAACGCCAATAGACCCTTTCTTTTCATGCCATTCCCCCTTTGAAAATGTCAGCCGAGTGGTTGGACGACTGTGGTCATATACACCTTTAAATGCAAAGCGGCAAGAAAATTGCAAAAGCCCCATTCCGAATGATTGTTTCGAGAGTGACGTCTAGAGAGGTGGGCCTTGACCGCTGGCCGGAGCAGTCAGCCATAAAGGTGAGCGGCGGATAACGCTACCGCCAAACGAAAATTAGGAACGAGTAAAAGAAGCGTCTAAGAAATCTCGATCATTCGCTCGACGGCGCGCGCGGCACGCACTCGAATCTCTTCCGGAATATGAACCTGATAACGATTGTGTCTCAGAGACGCGAGCGTCTCTTCCAGAGTGATCTGATTCATGTGCGGGCATCGCACACTACACAGGCGCACCATCTCTTTTTCGGGATTGGCAGCCGCCACGTTATCACCCATCGCACACTCGGTCAGCAGCAGATAACGACGCGCGCTACTTTGTTCGACGTATCTGCTCATCGTCGTGGTGCTGCCGCAGAAGTCTGACATCGCGACCACCTCGGGACTGCATTCCGGATGTGCGAGTACCAGCACGTCAGGAAATTGTTTCCGCACGTTCTCGACATCTTCGACAGTGAATTTTTCGTGGACCTCGCAGCACCCCCGCCATCCGACCATCTGGTAATCGAGAGTCACGTCTGACTCGCTACGCTCTACGTTCGCCGAGCTGTCGGTCTGAGGAAAAACGATGTGCTTGCCGGTCTCGCGCGCGACGTTCTTTGCCAGATATTCATCAGGAATGAAAATCACGGTGTCGCTACCGAGCGACGCTACGATCCTGGCTGCATTGGCCGAGGTGCAGCAAATGTCTGATTCCGCTTTCACCTCCGCATAACTGTTGATGTAGGTCACGACGGGAACGCCCGGGAACTTTCGTTTCAGTTCGCGCACGTCTGCGGCAGTGATGCTGGAGGCGAGCGAACAGCCGGCCAGTGACGGAATCAGCACTGTCTTCTCAGGGTTCAGAATCTTCGCCGTTTCAGCCATGAAGCGAACGCCGCAAAAAACGATTATTTCGGCGTCGGTGGCGGCTGCCTGCCGGCAAAGCTCCAAAGAATCGCCGACAAAATCGGGAATGGAGTTGAACAGCGCCGGTTCCATGTAATTGTGACCGAGAATAACGGCGTTCTTTTCGCGCTTCAGGCGATTGATCTCAGCTGCCAGTTCGGCCTTATAGCCCAACTCAATCTCCGGGACGACCCCGGCCAGAATCGCTGCCAGCTCGCTCTTCATTTCGAATGCATTGGTGATGGTTGCGGTATTCATTAGGTAATCCACAATTGTGTTTTTTGATTGGCCTTGCCGAGATTCTGATTTGGGGAAGTAAATCTAGTGTAACTATTCCGGCCGGGATTTTCCTAAGCGACCCATCTAAAACTTGCGTCCAATGACGGTGGCGAGTGGGTTAGCGCACCGACTGAAATGTAATCGACTCCAGTCTCGGCAATGTCTCTCACGTTCTCGAGCGTCACGTTCCCGGACGCCTCGAGCTTCGCGCGATTTGAATTCAGCGCCACGGCCTCGCGCATCATTTCCACTGTCATGTTATCGAGGAGAATTCTTTTGATGCCAAGATCGAGCGCCACGTTCAGGTCAGCGATAGTCCGGGCTTCAACTTCAATTTCCAGATCATTTCTGGCGGCGCGCGCTCGCCGCACTGCCTCGGCAATCGAGCCGGCGAAATCGATGTGGTTGTCTTTGATCAGAACCATGTCGTAAAGACCAAACCGATGGTTCTCGCCACCGCCGCGTCGCACGGCGAGCTTGTCGAGCGCGCGTAAGCCCGGCGCCGTCTTGCGCGTGTCAAGGATCGTCGCTCGCGTGTGCGCAACGGCGTCAACAAACTTACTTGTCAGAGTGGCAATTCCGGACATGCGGTTAAGGATGTTCAGGGCGGTACGCTCGCCGGTTAAAAGCGAACGCGCCGATCCGGTTGTCTCGGCTATCATTCCGCCAGCTTCGATGTGACTGCCTTCGGCAATCGCGCTGATGAATTGGATCCGTGGATCGAGCAGCTGAAATACTTCGGCGGCAACGTCCACACCCGCGATCACTCCCGGCTGCTTCGCAATAATTTGTCCACGTAACGTGGCGCCTTCGGGGACAATCCCCTCGGTTGTCACATCGCCGGAACCGATGTCTTCGGCCAGCGCTCTCTTGAGACAATCTGTAATCTGGGCTATAAGCTCCGATCTCATTCGGGATTATTCTACGAAGACGGAGAGCGATACCATAGTCTACCCTGGTGGGGACGGCCGATGCTTCGGATCTTATCGCAAGAACTAACTTCCGGCTTGCACGACAGCCAACACGTGGCCCAGGTAATCATTCGCCTTTTGGCAGCGATGTTTCTGGGAGGCATTGTCGGCGTTCAGCGCGAGAGCACGCGCAAACCTGCGGGCCTGCGCACCCACGTGCTGGTCTGCGTCGCCACGGCCGCGTTCATCATCGCGTGTTCGGCGAGTGGCATGTCTTCGGATGGGCTGTCCCGAGTAATCCAGGGAATCGTCACCGGCATCGGATTCATCGGCGCCGGCACGATTCTGAAGCTGAGCCAGGAACACGAAATAAAAGGACTGACAACTGCTGCCAGCGTGTGGATGACGGCGGCCATCGGTGTGATTGTCGGACTCGGCAGTTTGGGAATCGCCCTGATGATTACGGTGCTGGCTTTGATAATTCTGTCGCTCGCCAGGCTGGAACATTCAATTGAAGGTGGAGCTCGTGGGCGGGACAAGCAAAGCGATGATCACGAACGATAGAGTTCATCGATCAGCTCGCCGTATTTCTGATCAATAACCGCGCGCTTCACTTTCAGAGTCGGGGTCATCTCGCCTTTTTCGATCGAGAATTCTTCCGGCAAAAGGGCAATGCGACGGACGCGTTCGTAGTCGGCGAGGTGCGCGGTGATTGCGGTGACGTCTTTTTGCACCAGCTTGACGGCAGCGGGCATGCGGCTGATGTCGGCATGAGTGCCGGCGACGTCCTCACCGGCAGTTCGCAGGGCGCTCTTCAAATCTTCCCAATCGGGAACGATCAACGCCACGGGAAACTTTCGGCTGGAACCGATGACCACAACCTGGTTGACGAACTCGCTCTGCTTCAAAAGGCTTTCGAGCTGCTGCGGCGCGACGTACTTGCCGTTCGATAATTTGAAAAGGTCCTTCTTGCGATCGGTGAGGAAGATGTGGCCCTCATCATCCTTGTAACCAACGTCTCCGGTTGCGAACCAGCCATCCTTCATCGTCGCCGCGGTGGCGTCGGGATGACCGTAATACCCGAGCATGACGTTAGGGCCGCGCACCAGCATCTCGCCATCTTCGGCGATGGCTACTTCTATTCCGGCAAACGGTTTGCCGATTGATCCGACGCAATTGTCCTCCGGGCGATTGGCGCAGACGATGCAGGTCTCGGTCATCCCATAACCCTGGAGGATGTTGACGCCGGCGCCGAGGAACGAATATGAAAGCGTGGGCGATAGCGGCGCGCCGCCCGAGACGAAATAGCGCAGAC
>JADMIO010955801.1_pt1 | contig 43099 bp, 27 predicted proteins | sample 8958161 | NCBI WGS metagenome assembly JADMIO01 (sample SAMN16585339, study PRJNA669376) | soil metagenome | isolation source: Crop rotation soil | place: USA: Cullars Rotation, Alabama | collected 2011
TTATTCTTGGAGATACCACGGACTTCACGTCCGTGGAGTTTCAGTTTCGAAGCTAACCTTTCCAATCTTCACATCCTGTAAATCTTGTTAATCCTGTCGAGACAACACCGGACAAGGCTAGCTGCGAAACTGAAACTCCACAGACGTGAAGTTCGGGGTATCTCAACTGCCAATCTGACTTACCAACTCTACAAACCGCTCATCGTCGCGCAGCACATCAAACCGAGGTGTCACTGGCAGCCAAACCATCCACACATCTCTCACGTCGACAGCCCGCGTCAAATACGTCAGCGCATTCTCCACATCTCCCAGGCCCGCGTATACAACCGCAATGTTGTAAGGCGACGAATACTGTTCAAGCGACAACAGGAACTCAAGACACTCAATCGCCTTCGCTTCATCTCCCATCGAAGCGTAAACATGCCCGAGCCCTGAAACTGCAAACGAGTTCTTGTTAGACAATTCCACTGCTTGTTGTAGCGACTCAACCGCTTCCTCGTAACGATGCATCTGTTCAAGCGCAGCACCTAGAACAATGTGTGCCCGTATGAACTTGGAATCCATTTCGAGTGTCTTGCGAAGCTGCTTCTCACTCTCCTCGTAGCTATGTGCAAAATAGAGAGTCTGCGCCAGGTCAGTACTGATCGGCAGTGAGAGCGGATCGAACTCCTGCGAACGCACTAACTCTTCAAACGACTCCTGGAACCGTCCAGCACTCGCGAGAGCTTCACCATACCAGTGATGCGACGTCGAGTAGTTTGGCTTCAACGAAATCGCTTTCCGAAAGTTCTCTTCTGACTTGGCGAAATTCCAATCGAAACGGTAATTGATAAACGCCAGCGACGCGTACGCTTCCGCGAGAGATGGATCAATCTCCAGCGCCACTGTCGCTGCTGCACGTGCTTTCGGAAAAGTCTCTTTCGGCGCTAGCCCGCCATGACCCGCGAGCAAGTTATACGCATCAGCAAGGCCTACATACGCAGGCGCATAAGTTGGATCGACCGCAATAGCCTGCTCGGCGCACGTAATGCTCTTGCGTAACCCTTCGAGTGTTCTCAGGTTCCAGAAATAACGGCCGCGAATGAAGTGCTGAAAAGCTTCGGAGCTTTCAGTGTAGTTCTTGCGAAGTTGCTGTTGTTCCTCGCCGCTAATCTTGAGTGCAAGCGCCCCAGCGACTTGTTCAGAGATCGAGTCCTGTATCGAAAGGATATTTGTAAACTGCTCATCAAACTTTGCCGCCCACAACGTTACTCCGTCTGCCACTCTTACAAACTGCACTGACACCCTTATCTGATCGCCTGCTCTTTGAAACACTCCATCAAGCAGTGCATCAACTCTCAACTCGCGACCTAAAGCCATCAAATCGTCGCGGGCTTCGCGATACTTCAACACAGAAGACGTCGGTCGCACTTTGATCTGCTTGAGGTTGCTAAGTCGCGTGATCAGCGCATCAGCGAAACCTAAACCCATAAACTCATCCGTTGGTTTGCCACTCAAACATTTCAGAGGCAGGACGGCGATCAACGTCCCTGATTGCGCCAGGGGCGGATGGTCAAGTTGTCGAGAAACTGGCTCCGGACGCTCATCGACAACCTCTTTTACTTGAGCAACAAACCGGTAGCCACTTCCGGGAATGGTCAGGATGTATCGTTCGGCATTTCGCTCGGCGAGCACTTTTCGAATCACGAAAATGTTTTGCGAGAGATTGCTTTCCTCCACGTGAGCATCGGGCCAAATCGTTTTCAGTAACTCTTCCTTTGTAACGACTCGATCTCGATTTTGAACGAGTACCAGCAAAGTCTTCAGAGCTTTCGGAGACAGTTGAATCGGTTCACCATCGCGGACGAGCAAGTAACGTTGCATGTCCAGATGAAACGGACCGAATGAGTAACACACTACTTGTTGTTCAGTAGAGCTCATGAAGAGTTCTGAGAAATTCTAAATTTATTGCTAAAGACTTTTGAGACAGTACGACACTATTTTGGATTCGGTTCGATGAACTGTAGTGGGTTTGAGTTGGTTCGCTCAAGCGCATCAACTCGTTGAACAGCCTGCACGAACCATCAACTGAAGTGTGTCTCCCAACATCACGATCATAACTTCTGCGGAGAAGAGGAAATGTTTGAAGCAATTACCAGTGTTCAGGAAACCAAACCCGATAAGTCTGAAAGCTACCCGGCCTCAATCGAAGTTCAGCTTGGTGTTTTGAAAGAAGTTGCACGCGGTCTTCTGCATCAACTCGAGACTCTCAAGCGGGGCACTTCGGCTGATCAATTTGAACGCAGGAATCTACACGATGAAGTACGCGAGTTTGAAATCGACCTTATCAACAATGCGTTAGCAAAAACGCAGGGTCATCAAAGAAAAGCCGCTCGCTTACTTGGTTTGAAGGTAACGACACTGAACGCGAAGATGAAGCGTTACAACATCATGTCGCGGTTCTATATGCCGATTAGCGAAACACCAAAACACTGACTCAATGTCAACCGTGACTTTCATCGAAGACAACGCTTCGAGGTCCACTCCGCCTCAAGTCCTGGAGTCTGATGATCTTGTAAGCTTCCCAGTATCGGTAACCGCGTCCGACGTTCGCGAATTTGTGCAGTATCTTCGACTCAAGCCAGCGGGCGTGGTTGCCGCCGAAGAATTGGATCGATCCAAGAAGCGGTTGTTTGACGAACGAAAATTGACTGCTTATGAAAGTCTTGGACTAACGATAAGTAGCGGAGGAGTGTTGAGCTTAAGTGCGAAGGGTTGGAGCTTTGCGCAAAACTTTGAATCTGACGCTCAAGCCTTTCGCGCGATGTTGAGTCAATCTTTGCTCTGCTGGTCAGCCTTGCATTGGATGAGTGAGCAGAACAACGAAACGATCACGTCACCGGAAGTTATCAGTTACTGGTTGCAGTGTGATCGCACAGCGATGGCCGACTTCGATGACGAACAGTTAAAAGGAAGCGTTGTCTCTTTCTTCAGTTTTTGCCAGGGCGCAGGGCTGGGAACAATGACACTCGGGAAGCGTGGACACATAACAAGGTTCAGCGTGGATCGGGTGGAGTTGAAGAGATTTCTTGGCGATGATGAATCATCACCGTTTGAGCCATCGCTTATTGCGGCACCGAGTCGAACACGCGAATCGAAGTTTAAGATACTGATTCATTCGCATGATCTTGAAATCGGTCGAGTGCTGCAAGATACGTTTGACCTCGTGGAGTTGAACAGCGAGACGGTTGAACTTCGTTGGGACGATGTCATTTCGCAGCGGCGTCTGTGTGACGATGATGAGTGTGCGCTTCTGGTTGTGATTGGTGAAGACTGTTTTAGTGGAACATCCAATCGGGCAGTTGATGAAAGAGTATTGCTTGGCTTAGGTGCTGCTCACGTTCTTTTTGATGGTCGAGTGATTGTGCTCGCTGAGAAGAAGGACTTGTTGATTGAAAAGCTCAACAACTTGAAGTGCTTCGAGTTTGATGGAAGTCAGCTCAGTTGGCACACCGGGTTGGAAATAGTGAGAGAGTTAAGACAGTTTGCTCGTTAACTCTCCTTTCACCTACCCCTCACCTGACCACAGTAATAACGCTCTTCTGTCGGACCGCGCCCGCCCTCGATCGCCCCCTTTAAGCACCTATTACTCAAGCACAGCTCTTCTGTCGGACCGGCATAAGGGATAGTTGCCGTGCTCAAGTGAGTGTTGTGTTAAGGGGGCGGGCGTGGTCCGACAGAAGAGCTATGTTGTTGTGCTCCAGCGGATCGTATACAGATAACATTTTCGCGTTGATGAAATCTTATTCGTCCTCACTTCCACTCCACTTAATCAAACATTTACTCGAAATTCTGTAACGCCTTTCATCCATATCCAGCGGGCATACACGTTGCTTCTTGCACCGCTCAACCCCAGATCGCCTGGTCCACATAACCAGACGAACAAGCGTTGCCATCAAGAACCGAAAGGAAGCTAAAACATGAAGCGGAGCTTTATTCCCCTATTTGTGATCCTCGTCGCTGTCTTCTCCTACAGCATCGGACGAGGTCAGGCCATTACCACTGGATCGATCTCTGGCATCGTTCACGATCCGAATGATGCTGTTATCGCAAACGCCACGGTAACGGTCACCGAAAATGCGACCGGTGCGAGTCGCACAACCACTACTGCCGATAACGGAACTTTCAATATCCCCACTCTCAGCACTGGGACTTACACAGTAACTATCGAGGCAGGTGGTGGCTTTAAGAAAGCTCAAGTAACCAATGTCAAAGTGAATGTGGGTCAACCATCGAGCATCAACGTTGCGCTCGAAATTGGAACTCCACAAGAGACCGTCACCGTTGTTGGCGGTGGTGAACTACTCCAGACTCAAAGCGCCACCGTTGGGACCACGTTAACAGGTCGTCAAATTACCGATCTTCCCAATGCTTCGCGCGACGCACTCGATCTCGTGTTGACGATGCCTGGCACCGCGACACCTGGTCGACCGCGCACATCCACTGTGAACGGTCTGCCCAAAGGGGCACTCAACATCACAATCGATGGCGTGAATGTTCAGGAGAATTTACTCAAGTCGCAGGATGGCTTCTTTACAAATGTTCGACCACGAACTGACGCGATCAGCGAAGTCACTGTCTCGACGAACACTCCCGGAGCAGAAAGTGCCGGCGAAGGAGCAGTTCAAATCAAGTTCGTAACTCAGAATGGGACAAACGAATACCATGGAGGACTTTACTGGTATCACCGCAACCCGGCTCTGAACGCAAACTATTGGTTCAACAATCGCGACCAGGTTGCCGATCCGGTTACCCACAAGGCTCCCCAGGCGCGAATCATTCTCAACCAACCGGGCGGAAAACTTGGTGGTCCAATCATAATTCCAAAACTCTTCAACGGAAAAGACAGGGCATTCTTCTTCGTTAACTACGAAGAGTTTCGACTGCCAGAACGTACCGCACGAACAAGAACGCTGCTTACTCCAGAAGCACAATCGGGTTTGTATCGTTACGAAGTTGCAGCGACTTCGACGATCCCAAGTGCTTGTACGACGAATGGTGCGACAACTGGCTTCATGCGTTGCAGCGTCAATCTCTACTCGATTGCCTCGGCTGGAGGATTCACTTCAACGCCTGATCCGACGGTCAATGGATTGCTAAATCAGATTCGGAGTTCAGTGAGCGGTCTCAATTTGCGTCCATTTGCTGTCGCTTCAGGCTCTGCAGCCGACCTCGTTCGACAACAGGTGAGCTTCATTAACTCGGGCGGTAACCTTCGCCGCTTTCCAACAGTCAGGCTCGACTTCAATCCGACCAAGAAGCATCACATCGAAAACATCTGGAATTACCAGGCTTTCGACAACGTCGTCGACTTCTTAAATAACGTCGATCCTGCATTCCCCGATTTTCCAAATCACGGCAGTCAGACTTCGATCCGTTGGTCAAACGTCACGGCGCTTCGATCGACATTCACCAACAACCTTGTGAACGAAGTGCGCATGGGTTACCAGGGCGGAATACTTTTGTTCTTCGGTGAAGTGAACCCTGGCCAGTTTGCAAACCAGGGCGGCTACAACCTCGGTATCAACGCAACAAATATCGGCGGCATCAACAACGCTACAGTGACGGCAGCACCATCTAGAAGAAACTCGCCGGTGAAGCAGTTCAACGACACGTTGACCTGGATACGCGGGAATCACAGTTTCAACTTCGGTTTTGAATTCACGCGCATCAACCTGTTCACTCAAGGGTTCACGCGAGTAGTGCCAGGTATCGCTTTTGGTGTTGATGCGACTCTCGACTCAACACTCTTCAACTCGTTGTTCAATACGAGCAACTTCCCCGGCTCGTCTTCAGCACAACGAAGTCAAGCCGCTGCTTTGTACGCAGTCCTAACTGGACGAGTAACTCAACAGACCGGCACCGCATTCACAGATGAGAATGGTCGTTACGCATTTAACGGCGATTTCACTCAGCGTATGCACATGAGTGAGTACGGATTCTTCGCGCAAGACACTTGGCGAATTCGTCCGAACATTACGCTCACACTTGGTCTACGTAATGAATCTTTGCTTCCATTCGTCGCGGAAAACGGTAACTACTCTTTCGCGACTTACGATGCTCTCTTTGGTGTTTCAGGAGTGAACAATCTCTTCAAACCAGGAACGTTGACTGGTTCACCAACTGTCTTCACTCAGCTGAAGGGTTCAGGCCAGCAAGTTTTCAATGAAGACAGAATCAATCTCTTACCAAGTTTTGGGTTTACTTACAGCCCGGATTGGAAGAATGGGTTCTTGCACAGGATCTTTGGCCAATCGGGGCAGACTGTGATTCGCGGTGGCTTCTCGATGGCGTCTGTAAGGGAAGGTACGAATCTGTTCCAGGCGATCACGGGCTCGAATCCTGGTCCGGCATTTAATGCTAATAGATCGATTGCACTGTCGGGTGCGAACAATCTGCCCGTTGGCACTTTGCTTCGAAATGGACCAATCGCGGCGCCTACCAATATTCCGGCGTCGTTGAGTTATCCGTTCACGCCGTCGATTTCAGATACAGTCGGAGCATTCAAACCGGATCTGGAACTTGGCTATGTTGAGTCGTACACGTTTGGCTTGCAGCGCGAGTTGAACAAAGACACGGTTCTTGAACTTCGCTATGTTGGCAATCGTGGTCACAAACTTTGGCGCCAGTATGACCTCAATGAAGTGAACACGTTGGAAAATGGCTACTCCAACGAGTTTCGACTCGCTCAACAAAACTTACTCGCGAACATTCAAGGTGGAAGGGGATTAAACTTCCGCTACTTTGGTCCAAACACGGGAACATCACCGCTGCCGATCCACCTGGTCAACTTCCAGGGACCGACCGTGACAGTCGGTGGCGTTACCTCAACGATCGATCCTAACAATCCGGCGCATTATGCGAGTGCGAGTTTTGCCAACTCAACATTCGTCAACGCGTTGAATCCACTTGCTCCAAACGTGTTTGGTATTGCTGGTGGTGCTTCTGGTCTCGCACTAAGCACCTCGACGTTCTTGAATAACCGGAACGGTGTTTTCAACAACACGGTGTGTGCGACATGTACGGCAATCCCGGCGAGTTTGAAAGCGCTTGCTGCGCCAAACTTTTTCCTCGTTAATCCAAACCTGCTTGCTGATCCTTTTCTCATCGATAACGGCAACCAGACCTGGTACGACGCTCTTCAGATCGAACTGAAACGCCGCTTGTCTGATGGGCTGTTGATTCAAGCGAACTACACTTTCTCAAAGGCGCAAACGAACTACTACGCCAGTAGTACAAGCGTGTTCAAGAATTACGTGTCGCTTCATGACATCTCGCTCGATAAGAGTCTTAGTCCGTTCGACATCACGCACAGTTTCAAAACAAACTTCATCTACGAGTTGCCCGTTGGTCGCGGTCAGCGCTTCCTCGGCAACACTAATCGCTGGTTGAACGGCGCGTTGGGTGGATGGGGTTTCAATGGATCGATTCGCGTGCAGAGCGGCAATCCCGTGAACTTCGGTAACGTGCAGTTAGTTGGTATGGACCGCAAAGAACTGCAAAGTTTGATTGAAGTTCGAAAGGGACCGACTGCCGTGTTCTACCTGCCTGAGGATGTGATCACTAACACTGCGAAGGCGTTTGCCGTAACATACGCGACTGGCACTAACCAACCAATCTACACGAACGGTGCACCAACAGGGCGTTATCTTGCGCCGGCAGGTTTTGGTAATTGCATTCAGCCTTACGCGGGCAAGTGCGGTATCGCGAACCTGGTCGTTAAGGGGCCACGGTTTGTGCGACCTGACTTGAGCCTGGTTAAAAAGTTTCACTTCTCGGAACGAAATAATCTCGAGCTGCGAGGTGAGTTTCTCAATGCCTTCAACGCACCAAACTTCCTCATCGGCAATGCGGCAAATGATCTGAGTGGTGCGCCACTGAGTGGTCTCATCACTAATGCTTACCAGGATACGTCGACGACGAATGATCCCGGTGGCCGCCTGGTCCAAATAGTCTTGCGTTGGAGCTTCTAAATGCTCTTATTTGCTTTGTAACTCTGTGTCTCTGTGTTCTCAGTGTCTCAGTGTTTCAGTGTTCTCAGTGTTGAAATCGAAGTCTGCTGTTTAAGACCTTCTTTCAACACAGAGACACTGAGAACACAGAGACACTGAGGAAGGAGTCTTCAAGCTATAACGTATCGGACAATCTTATCCAAATAAGATACTTCCAATCCCCATAACTGATTCACTTCACTAAACACTCCGTTTTCCAACAAAGACATACACGGCACCGCTGTTGCGAATAGCAAACGCGTCGCTCGCGCTACGTCTCCCGTCAACACTGAGCGGCTTTTGTCAGAACCAAATTTTCAGGAGATGTTTATGCTGAGCATGCGAAAACTTGTACGCGTAATTCCTCTACTCGCGGTATTGCTACTCTGTCTTTCTTCAACGCAGGCGCAAATTACTACCGGTAGCATTCGCGGCGTTGTCACCGATCCAAACGGCGCAGTCATCACCGACGCCAAGGTGACACTTACGAAGACGTCAACTAACTCTTCAGTCACTGCTCAAACTTCCGGAACCGGACAGTTTGAATTTAACAATCTACTCGTAGGTAACGACTACACCGTTACTGTGGAAGCAGCAAACTTTAAAGCGCTCACAGTCACTGATGTCAAAGTTCAACTCAACCAGATAACAGATCTTCCCGCCCAACTAACACTCGGTGCAGTTGGCGAATCAGTGACCATCACCTCTGGTGGTACTGAGTTAGTTGACACCACCACTAACACCTTGTCGAAAAGTTTTAGTGAACGACAGGTCGTTGAACTTGCACAGACAAACGTTGGCGGTGCTTTTGGTGGTGGCGTCAACAACCTTGCGCTGATTGCTCCAAACGTTTCGAGTTCGGGTGGAGTTGGTGTCGGGTCAGGAGGTGCGATTGGTGGACAACGACCGCGCAACAATAACTTCATCATCGACGGCGTCGATAACAATCGAAAAGATGTTACTGGTCCACAAGCTTACGTTTCTCCTGAAGTCGTTCAGGAGTTCTCGTTAGTTCAGAATCAGTTCTCAGCAGAGTTTGCTAGATCCAATGGCGGTCAATTCATCACTGTCACTAAGTCAGGGACAAACAACTATCACGGCTCAACGTACGGCTTCTTCCGCAGTCGCTACTTGACGGCGCTCGATGTGCGACAGAAAGAAGAAGGATTCGTTCGTGAACGCGACGTTCCGGGGACACAGTTTATGCCCCGCTTCGACAGTTTTCGTGGCGGTGTAAACGTAGGCGGCCCAATCTATCTTCCGGTGTTTGGTGAAGGGAAGCCCGCGTTGTGGAGCGGAAAGGATAAGCTGTTCTTCTTCGCTTCGTATGAACGCTTGCAAGTAGGTTTTGGTGCAGTTCCAGGCGGCATTACCGCTTTGACTCAATCGAGTCTTGCACAGGTCACCGGCACTCCAGGGGTATCAGCGGCTAATCTCAATATCTATCGTCAGTTCGTACCGGTCGCGCAGGCCAACAATGCTGGTACGGTTAACTTTTGCCGTGTTCGTCCGGATGCGAATGGACTGTGCTCCGCAGCGAATACGTTGCAACTTCCTGTCGGTACGATCGAGTTACCACCGCAGCCTCAGTTCAACAAACAGAACAACTTCGTCATCAACGTCGACTTCACTCAGAACACGCGCACTCAACATCGTGCACGTTTCAATAGCACCGACAACTATGGTGTTGGTTTAGCGGGACTGCCAATCTTCAATGAACCTGCACCCTACATCACTCGGTTGTTCTCCTACACGGTTACTCACGCGTTCTCCACAGCGGTTACCAACGAGACCCGTCTTGCGTACCGTCGTGGTGATATCGGTGCTCCAGTGACGACCAAATTTCGCTTTCCGGGATTGGACACAACTTTTCCAAACATTGGGCTACTTGATCTCGGCCTCGATATCGGCCCCCCGGGAAATAATCCGCAAACCGGCATCGAAAATAACTACCAGGTTGTTGATAACGTCACTTACTTAAGAGGTAATCACTCGTTCAAGTTTGGCGGAGACTTTCGCAAAGCGATTTCTCCACAAACGTTCACGCAACGAGCTCGTGGCGACTATCAGTACACGGAAGCGCAGTTCTATTTCTACGACTTGACTCCCGATTTCCTGGCGCAACGTAGCGTTGGGGATGTGGTTTATTACGGCGATCAAAAATTGTTTTATGCGTTCGTCCAGGATGACTGGAAGGTTCGACCAAACTTAACTCTGAATCTCGGCGTCAACTATTCCTACCAGGAAACGCCGGCAGGCGCGAAGATGCAGAAGTTGAATTCTATCGCCTCAGTTCCCGGCTTGTTGGAATTCAATGAACCGAAGGCCCAGACGAAAAACTTTGGACCGCGGTTGGGCTTTGCTTATTCGCCAAACTACTCTGAGGGAATTCTCGGTCGAGTGTTTGGTCGCGATGGACGCAGTTCTATACGAGGCGGATTCTCGCTAGCGTACGATTACATCTTCGACAACCTCTACATCCTTGCGCTGCCACCGCAAGCACAACAAATCAAAGACACGACTGGTCCACCATACGCGCCTGGCTACCTGGCTGGCGGTGGTATCCCGAATGTCTTAACCCCAGCGACAGGTAGTCCGGCGGCAGCTCGAGCCGCAACTACTGCTTACATTGCCGACCAGGAAGTTCCCTACTCACTGACGTGGACGGGAAGTTTTCAACGTCAGTTTGGACAGGACTGGTCGATAGAAGCACGTTACCTTGGTACGCGTGGCATTCACTTGCTTACACAGAATCGTATCAATCGCCAGGCGAAGGCTTCAGCGATTGCTGGTGGATTACCAACTTTTCTGTCCCGTCCTTCTCAGGCCCAACTCGATAGCCTGACTTTGACACTTGATGCGATCAACGCGCGTTCGAACTTCGTCCCGAGGTTTTTTGATGCGGGGTTTACGGGTAATGGCAGTGTGATCGGTTTTCTTTCAAACGGTAACTCGACCTATCACAGTGCGTCGGGTCAGTTGACTCGACGGTTCTCAGGCGGTTTCCAACTGACTAGCGCATATACGTGGAGCCATTTGATCGACGATACAACTGCCGAAGTATTCTCGACGGTGTTGAGTCCGCGTCGAGTTGAAGACTTCCAAAATCTTCGCCAGGACCGGGCTGACTCAGCACTCGATCGTCGTCACCGTTTTGTCACATCATTTATTTACGAGGTGCCTTGGTTTGCGACGAGTTCGAACAAGCTGACTCGAACGTTGCTGGGTGGATTCCACTTCGCAGGCACGTTTACGGCTGAATCAGGTGAGAGAGCAACTGTGCTTTCCGGTATCGACTCAAATCTCAATGGAGACCCCGCGGGTGATCGCACGATCAGAAATCCTTCGGGTGTTCGAGGAACGGGAAGCACAGTTACGGCGCTGACGAATTCTGCTGGAAACGTTGTGGGTTACCTAGCTGACAATCCCTCGGCCGAATACATTCGTGCAGGTTCGGGTGCGGTTTCGAACTCGGCTCGTAACACGCTACAACTGCCCGGTATCAACAATGTCGACTTCTCGATCTTCAAGAACTTCAAAGTTGGAGAGTCGAGGAAGTTCCAGGTACGGGCTGACTTCTTCAACCTGTTCAACCATCCACAATTTATTCCAGGTTCACCGAACGACGTTCAACCAGTCGCCACGGTTGGCGTCGGTCAAGTTAACACGGTTACAGCGCAGTCGATCAGTTTGACTAATCCAAGCGCAGCAACCTTCAACCGACCGGACAAAGTCTTCAGCAGCATCCCAAGGTTGATCCAATTGGCCGTGAGGTTTGATTTCTAACTCTGATCTGTCGGGGCGGCACTCCGTGGCCGCCCCCTTTTTTAGATCCCGCCAACTACGGGACCGCTACTTTTGTAGGACCAACGCTCGCAAGTAACTTCTTAAACCGCGCTTCCTTCTTCAACGGATCAAAAGTGGGACTCAAGTTCAGCCACACCAAACCGATGTCTCGAAACTCAAACGCTCGACTCAACCAGTGATACGCTTCCTCCCGTTCGCCCAGCCCGACGTAGACGCCAGCAAGTTGACAAGCCGAGATATATCTTCGTTGATTTAGTTTGAGTAACTCCTCGAGCTTCTCTTGCGCTTCACTCTTGCGACCTGAAACGGCCAACGCACCCGCCAAAGCTGACAAAGTCACCGGATCATTATTCGAAAGCTCTACTGCTCTCTCGAGCATTTCAATCGCGAGGTTGTGTTTTCCCTGCTGGATGTAGACCTTACCAAGCACAACATGCGCACGCACGAACGAACTATTCAACTCCAATAAGTTCAGGAGCTGACGTTCACTCCGCTCGAACTCTCTGGCATAGTAGAACGACACAGCCAGGTCCACGTTAATGGCGAGAGATAGAGGATCCAATTCCTGCGCCATCTGCAGTTCCACGACCCCTTCGTCGAATCTACTCGAGCGCGTCAGTAATTCACCATACCAGTGATGCGCGGTCGGGTAGTTTGGCTTTAAATGAATCGCCTTCGACAGGCATTGTTCAGCCCGCTCCCAGTCCCAATCGAAATAGCAGTTGATAAAACCAAGTGATGCGTATGCTTCCGCCAGCATCGGATCGATCTCAAGCGCACGACTCGCAGCAGCGCGCGCTTTCGGGAAAGACTCCTTGGGAGGTAAAACGTTATGCTGCGCGCCTAGCAAATTGTAAGAGTCGGCGAGCCCGACATACGCTGGGGCATAAGTCGGATCGACTGCGATCGCCTGTTGTGCATGATCGAGAGCTTTTCGAACTCCTTCGACGGTGCGTTGATTCCAAAAGTAGCGTCCTTTAATGAAGAGCTGGAACGCTTCAGGATTGTAGGTATAGCTCTTCTTGATCTGACGCTGTTCTTCACCACTCAACTGAATCGCTAGTGAACGAACAACTTGATCAGCAATAGAGTCTTGTATTGCAAAGATGTCAGTTAACTTCTCGTCAAACTTTGAAGCCCATAGAGTGACACCGTCGCGAACGCTGACGAGTTGGACCGACACTCGGATCTTGTTTGGCTCACGTTGGTAGACTCCGTCAAGCAATGCATCGACGTTGAGCTCGCGACCAATTTGGAGTGGATCATCTTTAAGGTTTGCGTACCGCAACACAGTTGCAGTAGGTCTAACTTTCAAATCGCGAATACTACTCAAACGCATGATCAATGCGTCTGCGAGTCCGGGTCCTAAAAAAGATTCATCGTCGTTACCAAGTAGATCTTTGAAAGGTAAGACTGCTATGGAAGTTACTTTGTTACTTGGTTCGGGTTCTAAAATGGCACTCGTTGTTTCCAGTTCACTGACATGTGCTACGAATCGATATCCAATACCGGGGATGGTAACAATGTAACGATGCTCGTTCTTTTCTTCACCGAGTGCCTTGCGGAGAAGGAAGACGTTCTGAGCAAGATTACTTTCTTCAACAAAAGTATCGGGCCAAACACTGCTGATGATTTCGTCCTTCTTGGCGACGCGTCCACGGTTTTGGACGAGGTACAAAAGGGTCTCGAAAACTTTTGGTGAAAGAGGAATCGTCTCGTTGTTGCGTAACAACAGATACCTGTCCAAATCGATTCGAAAAGGGCCGAATTCGTAGATTGATTTTGCGGGGCTGGTCATGGGGAATCTAAGAACTAATGAGAACTCTTTGAAGATTTATGAATGCTGCTGTCCATATTCTTGGACGCATAAACACAGTCAATTTGGGTTAGGTGCATTATAAACAATGAGCTAGTAAAAAATGAGGAGTCACACATGACCCGATACTTTGTCATAGTCACATTTCTTTTATTCTCCTCCACTGCTTTCGCGCAGACGATGAGCGTCGAAGAGTACGAGCCTAAGTCGACTCTCGTCGTGACGGAAAACAAACCGACGCGCGCGAAGTACCCGTTCATCGACGTTCACACTCACTACGACGCAAACATGAGCCGCGATCGACTCGACGCTCTTGTAAAAGAACTCGACGCGATCAACCTGCACACTGCTGTGAACCTGAGTGGAGGAACGGGCGATAAGCTGACTTCGGGCGTGAAGAACATGAAGGGCAACTATCCGACGCGGTTCTTACTTTTCGCCAATCTCAGCTACGCCGACGTGAACGATCCAGACTACGGCAAGAAAGCGGCGGCGCGACTCGAGCAGGATGTTCGCAACGGTGCGCAAGGGGTGAAGATCTTCAAACAGCACGGACTCGACATCAAGGACGCGAAAGGTCAACGCATCCCGACAAATGATCCGCGCTTCGATCCGATCTGGGAGAAGTGCGCTGAACTGAATATCCCGGTTTTGATTCATACCGGCGAGCCGCGATCGTTTTTTGATCCGATCGACAAGTACAACGAACGCTGGCTTGAGCTAAAACAGTTTCCCAATCGAGCGCGTCCACCGGATCGTTACCCTTCGTGGGAACAGATCATGGATGAGCAGCACGATCTGTTTGCGAAGCACCCACGTACGAAGTTCATCGCCGCGCACTTGAGTTGGTTGGGAGGTGACCTCGGCCGGTTAGGCCAACTCCTCGACAAGTACCCAAACATGTACACCGAGATCGGCGCAGTCTTAGCTGAGCTGGGTCGTCAACCTCGTTTCGCGCGCGAATGGTTTATCCGCTACCAGGATCGCGTGTTGTTTGGCAAAGACTTAGTCGAGTCGTACACGGAGTATCATGTCTACTTCCGTGTGCTTGAAACGACTGACGACTATTTCGATTACTATCGCAAGCGTCACGCCTTTTGGAAAATGTACGGCTTAGGTCTTCCTGATGAAGTGTTGCGAAAGCTGTACTACAAGAACGCTCTGAAAATCATCCCCGGCATTGATGCGCGCGAATTTCCAGGATAACGAATCATGGAACTCTTCAAATGCGACGGTGGTCGAATCATTCTTCCGTTTGAATTACCGTTGGTCGATCGGGAGGATGGTGGGAATTTAGTCGTCGTACCTCCACGAGAAGTGTGGGAGCGAAGTGAACTTGATCGTGAAGAACTCGTTGAGTGGGCTCTGCTGGTAGCAGCGACCGGAAGTGCGATGTTGGAAGCTTTACCCCAGCTCGAAGGTGGTTGCATTAATTACTGGGAAGCGGGTAACTGGGCTCTCAACGACGATGCTGAACCAGTTGGTCCAAAAACGGCTCCGCAGTCACGAAGGGTTCACATGCATTTACTGGGAAGAAGTCGGAGTGCAAACAGTGATGCGTGGCGTTGGGGTGAGGCGCCCAAGTTTCCTGACTTCAAAGATCGGTTTACCTGGGCAGCGAACAACCGTCCTCTAACACAATCGGAGTGTAGCGATGTAGTTTTCAGGGTTGCGCAAACGCTGCGGGACAAATACGAGTTCACTCTTAAACGAGTTGAGCTTGTTTTGACGTGTGCGAAATGTGGTTATCCCACTTCCGGCCAGCACCAGCAGTGCGCTTCAAATTGAATTGGGATGAATTCACTGAAACTGGTTGTGCTTGATATGGCCGGCACCACGGTGCGCGACAACGGTGAAGTACCAGCTTCATTTTCGTCGGTCCTTCAGCGCCATGGCGTTGACGTTTCTGCTGAACAACTTGAGAACGTTCGCGGTAGTTCGAAACGGCAAGCGGTGTTCGACTTGTTGCCTGAGACTCGCGATCGTGCGACTCGAGCCAAAGAGATTTACGATTCGTTTCAAGCAGAACTCAGCGCGCGTTATCAGCGCGATGGTGTCCAGGCGATCGAAGGCGCCGAGTATGTATTTACAGAACTTCGTGAAAATGGTGTGCGAGTTGTTTTAAATACTGGTTTTGATAGAGACATAACATCACTGCTGTTGTCGGCTCTGAAATGGGACAGTGGAGTAGTCGATGCAATCGTTTGTGGTGATGATGTGGCGAACGGTCGGCCGGCACCGGATCTAATTTTCGCGGCAATGAAAGCTGTCGACGTGCACGACGCAGTGAGCGTCGCGAACGTCGGCGACACTGTTCGAGATTTGCAAGCTGCACATAATGCTGGTGTGAAGTGGAATATCGGAGTGTTGTCAGGAGCACACTCACGATCGAAATTGCAGAACGCGCCGCACACTCACTTGATTGAATCAGTTGCACAGTTGCCAGACCGTCTATTGCGCTGAGAAAAGAGTCAGTACCATCACGCGGTAGCGTATGGCTGCGTATAGTGATCGAGTTATCTAGTGGGTAGCAAGGGTGTAGTTATGGTCTCATTTCACTCGGGGACCGCCAATCACAATGCGCAGCCATACGCTACCGCGTGATGGTACTGACTCATTTGTGCTGAGATGGAAATAATCATTAGAAAAGCAGAACCCAGAGACTTCGACGACATCTGGGAGATCTTTCATGCGGTTGTCAGTCGCGGCGACACGTATACGTTCGACCCGGCAACGACCAAAGAAGAAGCTCGCGCGATCTGGATGTCGCCACAGGCCTGGACATATGTGGCGACAAGCGACGGTACAGTTGTCGGAACATACTTCATGCGTCGAAACCAACCTGGTCTTGGTTCGCATGTTGTGAACGCTGGATACATGGTCAAGCAGGACGCGCAAGGTCGAGGTATTGGTCGCGCGATGTGTGAACACTCGTTGCAGGAGGCCAGGGAACTTGGGTTTGTTGCGATGCAATACAACATCGTCGTAAGCACCAACGAGTCAGCCGTCGCGCTCTGGAAGAAAATGGGCTTCGAGATTGTTGGGACGCTACCGAAGGCATTTCGGCACCTGGAACTGGGCCTGGTCGACGCTTACGTCATGTACCGATTCTTGTGAGTCTTGGCCGCTTCTCTGTGTCTCAGTGAACTCTGTGTCTAGATGGGTTTTACAATTATTGGGGCAATTTCAACACGGAGACACAGAGGGAAGAATTCATGATTAAGCTGAGACGCATGTCCGAGTGTTCATTCGAAACTGCGCTAGATGCGTGGAACAGAGGATTTCAGGGTTACGCAGTCGACTTGACTCAGACACTCGATCAACTGCTTTCGAGAATTACTTCGGACGAACTCTCGTTGGAACGTTCATTCATCGCATTCGATGGCGACAATACAGTTGGCTTTCTGATGAACGCCTTTCGCGAAATCAGTGGAAGAAAGTTCGCTTGGAATGGAGGAACCGGTGTAGTACCCGAATGGCGCGGCAAGGGAGTGGGCCGCGTACTCATGGATGCGACACTAAAACTTTACGAAGCCGAACGCGTTGATTTGGCATTGCTTGAGGCGCTCAGCACCAACCATCCAGCAATCGCGCTGTACAAGAAATGCGGATATGAGATTGAGGAAGAGCTGACGCTACTGAGACTTGATAACTCATCCGTGAACTTCACCGTCAGTGGCAATTACTCCGTTGAGCAAGTCGATCTCCCCGCACTCGGCAGGTTGGAATTCTACCGAGAGTTGGCACCCTGGCAATGTCAGTGGCAAAGTGTCTCGCGTGCGCAAGGTGAAGCGTGCGTTGTTTACGACAAGGGACGTAGTCCAGTGGCCTATGCTCTTTACAAAAGACAGTTCGATGTTCAGGGAGGAGTTTCCAAGATTGCTTTATACCAGTGTGAAGTAATTCTCGAGCGCGATGATGCGAAGGACATCGCTGCACATGCATTGAGACGAGTGTTCGACACAGCACCTGGCAAGGTTCTCCGCTCGACACACGACTTTAGGAAAACAAACCACGTGGTTGTAGAACTCTTGATCCACGCTGGGTTCACGACATTTATTGAGCAAGTGCACATGATGAAAAAGGTCAGTTGATAGTTGTCAGTAGTCAATGGTTTTTGGCTTTGGTCTTCGGCTTTTGATTTTGGCGTCTAGGTTAGAAAGGCGAACCGTAAATCAGACGCTCAAAAACCAAAAACCAAAAACCACTAACCACTGGCTTCCCCCCGCGACAAAATGTCCCCAATCAACCTCCTTTACCTTCTGCCTCTAATCTTCCTCGCTTACTTCCTGAAAGCGACGGCGGGTTTTGGGTCGATGATAGTGATGCTCGCGGTTGGGTCTCTGATCATTGGACCAGTGCCGGCGTTGTTGCTCACTGCTTTTTTGGACGTCGTTGGTGGACTCGCTCTTCTGAAAATCGATTCAACGAAAGACTCAAAACGTTTGTGGGTACCGTTATCGTTGGCGATGCTGATTGGGGTTGCACTCGGCGCATTACTGCTCAAGTTAGTCGCTCTCCCAAAACTGCAATACGTTCTTGGTGTCACATTGTTGGTAGTTGGACTTTGGTTGATTCTGTTCAAACGACCAAACACTGATCTTCCGAGTCAGGCGATGCCGGCAACACATTCGACGAAAGACCTGATCGTTTGTTTTGTTTCTGGCACGAGCGGCGGCTTGACCGGCATTAGTGCTCCGCCGGTGTTGTACTACTTTGCGAATCGCTTCGGTAAGGAGGCGCTAAGAAGAATTCTGACGCGAATCTTTTTAGTTGAATCACTGACTCGGATCACGACGTATTCATTGTTCGGTGTCATGCAACTGCGAATAGTTCTATTTGGACTCGCAGCCATACCAGTCATGTACCTCGGGCTATATGTTGGCAATCACGCGTTTTTCAAAATACCTGAGACCTGGTTTCGCAGGCTCGCTGGTGTGATTGCAGTCTTGTCGGCAATCAGGTTAGTAACAACATGAACAACAAAGAAATAACAGCTGCCTTCATCAATCTTTCTACTCCGCTCATCTCTGATGCTTTCATTCGACTTGGTCTATCCCAACGTCTCGCACCGTTTGGATTGAAAGCTGTTACAGCCGGCAGTCGTCTTTCAGGTCGTGTGCTTCCAGCCAGACACTATGGAAGTGTTGATGTCTTTCTCGAGGCGATGGAAAGTGCTTCGCAAGGTGATGTGTTGGTGATCGATAACGGCGGACGCGAAGAAGAAGCATGCACTGGTGATCTCACGGCACTTGAAGCAGTGGCGAGTGGAGTAAGCGGAATAGTTGTTTGGGGAACACATCGCGACACGCCAGAACTTAGACAAATCGCTCTGCCAATCTTCAGTTATGGTTCGTGGCCCTGTGGTCCACTTCGGTTAGACGAGCGCGAGGCAGAGGCACTTTCGTCGGCAAGAGTCGGAGAGTTTTTTGTAACGAATGAAGATATAGTGTTTGCAGACGACGATGGCTGCTTGTTTGTCCATCAAGACGTGTTGGACAACGTGCTATCGACTGCGCGGAAGATATGGGAGACGGAACGACGCCAGGCCGACGCAATCCGAGCGGGCGAAACATTGCGTAGCCAGTTGAGGTTCCGCGAGTATCTTGAGAAGCGCACGGCCGATCCGACAGTTACGTTTCGTCAACACTTGCGTGGCATGCAGGGCGCGATCGAAGAATAGGTTGGTCGCAGCTAGTGAGGCACTAATCGCTTTTTCCCACGGCGAGCCATAGTGGAGAACCTCGCTAGGCCGTCGGTGACTGGCGAAGTCTTAAAGGAAAGCACCAGACAAGGAGAGTTTTAGTGATCCTAACCGGACTCAACATCTATCCAATCAAGTCACTCAAAGGCATTGCACTCGAAGAAGCAAAGATTGAACGACGTGGATTGCAATACGATCGTCGCTGGATGTTGGTCGACATGAGCAACAAGTTCTTCACTCAACGTGAGTTTCCAAAGATGGCGACGATAAAGATCGACATCGAAACAACCGGACTCAAAGTCACTTCGGATGGAAAAGACTTGTTGGTTCCGTTTGCTGCGAAGCCAAGTGCCACGGCGGAAGTGCAGGTGTGGGGAGACCGGTGTCCTGGTGACTTTGTGAGTGCCGAAGCTGATCGTTGGTTTAGTGAAGTGCTTGATACGGAGTGCCGGTTGGTCCACATGTCCGACGAGTCTTTACGTCCGGTCAATCCAGCGTTTGCAGTTGCTGATGATGTGGTGAGTTTTGCAGATGGTTATCCATTTCTGATTGCCAATGAAGCGTCACTCAATGAGTTGAATTCTCGTTTGACGGACCGGGTTGGTATGGATCGCTTTCGTCCCAACTTTGTCGTCAATGCTACGGAAGCATTTGATGAGGATGGTTGGAAGTCAGTGTCGATTGGTTCGGAGAATTTTCACGTTGCAAAGCCTTGTGGTCGATGTGTGATGACAACCGTGAACCAGCAAACGGGTGTTAAGAACGGAGTGGAACCACTTAAGACTCTCGCGAGTTTCAGAACGCAAAACAACAGCGTACTGTTTGGTCAGAATCTCATCGCGTTACGTGAGGGTGGAACAGTTAGAGTTGGCGATGAAGTAATTGTGAAATGAGATACCACGGACTTTACGTCCGTGGAGCCTCAATTTCACAGCTAGCCCAAGACTACCAAAAGCTCACGAGCCTCAATTTCGCAGCTACACCAGTCACCATTCCTATCCTGTCAATCCTGTAAAATCCTGTCGACTTCAACAAATGGTATCTCATTACAAAGCACCACTCATTTGCCACACGCCTTCCCCTCCTGTACCATTCAATCTGGAAAAAGGGGAGTAGGTTGCCCACACTCGTGGGTCCAGTGGTAACGTCAACACGTTGTTTCTCGCAAACAACCGGGCCACTGGGTAGAGCAATCAACGTTAAAGCTCAAATACCAAGACCTTTTGCGGAAGCTAATTGTGTCCGCAAGAGGTTTTTCCTTTTGCGGCGCTGATGGACTCATCTGTGTGCTGACTCGAGTCGCTCGCAGTTGTCCACGAAAGGAACTTCAATGGTTGAGCTTTTTCCCTTTTCTGAATACTGGTGGTTCTACCTCTCGTTTGTTGGTCTGGTCCTACTGCTGCTAAGTCTTGACCTCGGCGTCTTCCATCGCAAAGCTCACGCAGTAAGTTTTCGAGAATCTGCGATCTGGAGCGCAGTCTGGATTGCGCTCGCACTTCTCTTCAACTTTGCGCTGTATCACTACGCGCTCTGGAAGTTTCCTCAAGACGCTCGCCTGATGGCGATACCTGGTTTCGATCCGAATGCTGCTGCCTGGCGTGTCGCACTTGAGTACCTGACGGGCTACGTCGTTGAGAAGTCGCTCTCAGTCGACAACATCTTCGTGTTCGTCATGGTGTTTAGTTACTTCGGTATTGAAGCGAAGTACCAGCATCGTGTTCTCTTCTACGGAATTCTCGGTGCACTCGGCTTTCGGGCAATCTTTGTCGCACTGGGTGCCGCGTTGATGCAGTACCACTGGGTCGTATTGATCTTTGGTGTGTTCTTGCTGATCACGGGTGTGAAGATTTTTGTCGCGAAAGACAAACCGGTAAAACCTGAAAAGAACTTTTTGATTCGACTGCTGCGACGCTTGATCCCCATCACGCATGAGCGCGAAGGAAGCAAGTTCTTCGTTCGAAGAAATGGTGCACTCTTCGCCACGCCATTACTTGTGTGTCTTGTCTTTTTGGAAGCGACTGACATTGTGTTCGCAGTCGATTCTGTTCCTGCGATCTTTGCGCTAACGAATGAGCCGTTGTTGGTGTTCACTTCCAACATCTTCGCCATACTCGGACTCCGTTCGCTTTACTTCATGTTGGCCGGAGCTGTCGACAAGTTCCACCTGTTGAAGTATGGACTTGGAGTCGTACTTGTTTTTGTCGGCTTAAAGATGGTGTGGCTGGATGGAATGTTCAATGGCAAGTTTCCGGTTGGCATTTCGCTAGGCGTAATAGCTTTTGTGATTGCGGCTTCGATAGTCTTCTCGTTGCTATTTCCGAAGTTTGAGGGGGAGACTTCGGCACGAGGCACAAGTACAGTTAAGTGGAAACGACTGGCGTTTTACGGATTACTAGCTGGTGTGGCGTTGATGGTGGTGCTGGTGTTAATGAACTAGCAAATGATTCGTGTTGGAGATCTCAGGTGGTTAAACCCCCGTGTCTTTGTGTTCAAATGGAGATTCTAATAACGGGAATCAGTTGAAACACAGAGACACTCAGGACTCCAGAGGCACAGAACAACCTCGGAACTATGCCGTAAGTCACAACATGGAAGTTGATCCCAGAGACGAATACACAAACCGTATTCAGCAACGATCGGCGGAAGCGTCTGAACACTTTCAACGCTTCCGTCGCATCGGCTTCATTCGCCTGGCGTTCGTTGTGCTCGGCATCGTCATCGCTGTACTTGTTTACACTGGTCTGTCTTTCTGGTGGTTGCTCATTCCGGTTGTCGGATTCTTCAGTCTCTCGCCACTGCAACAGCGCATCACCGATCAGCGTCGACGTTGTGAGCGTGCGGCAGAACTTTACCGGCGTGGTATTGAAAGGCTGGACGATCGTTGGGCCGGCAAGGGATCGACAGGCGACCGCTTTAGTGAGCGTGCACACCCTTACGCCGAAGATCTCGATCTCTTCGGAACGGGCTCTCTCTTCGAACTTCTATCAACCGCGCGTACACGCGTCGGTGAAGAGACACTGGCGTCGTGGTTGATGTCTCCCACGACTCCCGAGATCATACTTGCTCGTCAATCAAGTGTTGTTGAGCTTCGCCCTCGTCTCAACTTGCGGGAAGACCTGGCACTACTCGCTGAAGGTGTTCACACCAGTGCTGACGCGCGAGCGCTGACACAGTGGGCCGCAGCACCAGCCTGGCGAGTTTCTTCAGCAATGAAATGGACTGCTCGACTATTGGCGCTGTTGGCGTTGGCTGGACTGGCACTCTGGTTTTTAGACTTCGGTGTCGCACCACTAGTCGCAGCTGTCATGGCTGGACAGATCTTCGTGTTTATTCATCGGCGAGCGATGTTGCACGTTATTAGATCAGTCGATGCGCCTGGTAAAGACTTGCAGTTGCTCGTTGAAGTACTTGAACGACTCGAACGTGAGAATTTCACTAGTCCACACCTGCTCAGCTTGAGTAGAGAACTCGACGTCAAAGGACTTCCTCCTTCAAAACAGATCGCGCGACTGAGACGCTTGATCGAGTTACTGGACTCGGCGAGGAACATGTTCTTCGCGCCGATTGCACTTTTGCTGCTGTGGCCGTTGCAATGCGCAATGGCGATAGAAGAGTGGCGACAGCATTCTGGTCCAGCGGTTGGCCGGTGGTTGGCCGCAGTGGGTGAGTTCGAAGCACTGAGTTCGTTTGCTGCTTATTCGTTTGAACATCCAAACGATCCTTTGCCGGAAATAACTGGCGCCGAAGCGTGCTTCGATGGCGAAGGCCTTGGACATCCATTGCTTTCTGAGACGGTCAATGTCCGAACCAATCTAAAACTTGGACCACAGACGGGAGTTCTGATCATCAGTGGTTCTAACATGTCCGGCAAGAGCACACTGTTGCGAACGGTTGGAGTAAATATAGTGCTTGCTCTGGCAGGTGCGCCGGTGCGGGCTCATCGTCTCAAACTGTCGCCGTTGCAGATCGGAGCTTCCATTCGAATCCAGGATTCGCTTCAAGCAGGTGCTTCGAAGTTTTACGCTGAGATAACAAGGCTTCGGCAAATTGTCGATCTCACGAAAGGACCGTTGCCGGTACTGTTTCTGCTGGACGAAATTCTGCATGGCACCAATTCGCATGATCGAAAGATCGGCGCTGAAGGTGTCGTTCGGGGATTGGTTGAGCGTGGTGCGATCGGATTGGTCACGACGCACGACCTGGCGCTGACGCAGATCATCGGACAACTTGATTCACGTGCTGCGAACGTTCATTTTGAAGATCATCTTGAAGGCGGGAAGATGACGTTTGATTATCTGCTACGTCCAGGTGTGTTGCAGAAGAGTAACGCCCTGGAGTTAATGCGAAGTGTGGGGCTCGAGATTTGAATGCCCGATATGCTTTATCAAAAAACCAATTGGGCAAGAACGGTACTATTGCCTTGTTCGTGTTAGTTCGTGTGATTTCGTGGATGGTTAGTTTTGACTGGAATAAGACTGTCCACGAAATCACACGAACTAACACCAAAACAAACGAAGGTCCACTACTTGGGCTTGCTCGCTTCCCAACTGTGCTAATCAAATGATCAGCAAGCTTAAAGTTTCATTCACAATACTGCTCATTGGCTTGACTTGCACTCTCGCGCAGTCGCAGGAAAGGATTCGCGTACTTTTCATCGGCAACAGTCTCACCTACGCCAACGACATGCCCGCCCTCGTTGCCGCCATCGCCGAGTCAACAAAACAGAAACACTTCGAATACAAGACAATCGCTTATCCGGATTTCAGTCTTGAAGATCATTGGAATCAACGTGACGCTCGAAAAGAGATCACGAAAGGTCGTTGGAACTTCGTTGTTATGCAGCAAGGTCCATCATCGTTGCCTGAGAGTCGCGTATTGCTACGTGAATATGTGAAGAAGTTTGCTGAGGAGATAAAGCGAGCAGGCGCTAAGCCGGTCGTGTACATGGTGTGGCCAGCCGTGAGCAGAGCAGGAGACTTCGATCGCGTTGTTGAGTCATATCAATTGGCGGCGTCGGATGTTGACGCTGTTCTTTTGCCGGTAGGTGCAGCATGGCGTGAAGCGTTCAAGGCAGATGCTAAGCTACCGCTCTACTCGTCTGACGCCTTTCACCCGTCACAACTTGGTTCATACCTAGCGGCATGGGTTATCTTCAGGCGTCTCTACAACAATCCGAACGTGTCGATGCCTGATAGAGTTATGATTTCGTCGGCTAACATCAAGCTGAAGCCCGTTGAAGTTACACTACTAAACGAGGCAACAGAAAAGGTCCTTCGTTAAGCGACGTTCATATCTGAGTACAAAACATGAAACGCAAACCAACTTACTTCCTGGTCGCTATTTGTGCGTTGTTGATGGTTACGGTAGCGGATGCGCAGCAGCGCGCTTTCAACCAAAAAAAGACTAAAACACAGATTGCGCCGAACAGAAAGATTGCACAGACGCCGCCGATGGGATGGAACAGTTGGGACTCATACGGTCGCACACTCAACGAAGAGAGCATCAAGGCGAACGCGAAATGGATTGCGAAGAACCTCAAGAAATTCGGGTGGCAGTACGTTGTTGTCGACGAAGGTTGGTACTTAGCCAATCTCAAAAAGAACGATGACAGTCATGTGCTCTTCGAGATGGACGAGTATGGACGTTACGTTCCAGTTCCAGCCCGCTTTCCTTCAGCAGGCAACACACGAACGTTCAAACCACTAGCAGATTATCTTCACTCGCTCGGACTGAAATTTGGTCTCCACATTCTTCGCGGCATACCACGCGAAGCGGTAGACAAAAATCTTCCGATAGCAGGTTCTTCTTATCGGGCGAAAGACGCTGCCGAGATCTCTGACGTTTGTCCGTGGAATGCTTACAACTACGGTTTGAAGCCGGCGCATCCAGCAGCCCAGGCTTACTACGACTCACTAGCGAAACAGTACGAGAGTTGGGGAGTCGACTTCGTCAAGATCGATTGCATATCGGATCATCCTTACAAAGGCGAGGAGATTCGGATGTTCGCTGAAGCATTGAACAAAGTCAGCCGGCCGATAGTGATCAGTCTCTCTCCTGGTCCAACTTCGATTGACAAGAAGGACGAAGTTTTCAAGTATTCGCAGATGTGGCGCATCTCAGATGACATCTGGGACGTTTGGTACAGCAACCGGGGCTTTCCACAAGGAGTTAAAAATCAATTTTCCCGCGCTGCACTTTGGGCTGGAGTTGCTAAGCCTGGTCATTGGCCCGATGCCGACATGTTACCAATCGGTAGTTTGCGTCCGGCCGCTGGTTGGGGAGACCCTCGCGAGACACGCCTGACTCACGATGAACAGCGAACGATGTTGACGTTGTGGTCCATCTTCCGTTCGCCACTGATCATGGGAGGCAATCTCACGCAGGCTGATGAGTGGACGACTTCATTGTTATCGAATGCGGAAGTGATTGCAGTCGATCAGCATTCGCGTGACAACAAGCCGGTGGTCTCGACTCAGAATGTGATCGTTTGGACTGCACGACCGGAAAAGGGTAGTGACCAGTATCTTGCCGTCTTCAACGTTAGCGATTCAGAGCAGGTCGTGAAGTTCAACTGGAAAGAACTTGGTCTAACGGGCGCCAAGTATCAACTGCGCGATCTTTGGGAGAGACAGAACCTTAACGTTGCCGACAGATTAGAAATTACTCTTCGCCCGCACGCGTCGATCCTTTATCGATTAGGATCAACTAAGTAAGTTCTCTTCGCGTTGTTTTGTGGGTCTTAGTGGATCTCCTTAGTCGAGAGGAACCATCCACGAAATCACACGAAACAACACCAATAAGAGTCTCATCCTCGCTAGCACGCCTCTCGAAACTGGCAGAGCAAATCAAAATAAAACCTTGACACCGTCTGAATCTGTGGAGTAAAACTCCTTCATCAAGCCCAATCATGAAGGTTTACACCACGTCTTCCGCGAGAGCAGGAGTGAAAGTGAATGTCGAAAGCCAGGCACATTGCGCCCGAAAAAGCAGGCTGTTTACTGCGAATTAAGAGTGCTTCGGAGAGCTTTAAGCCAGCCGAAAAAGCCGTGGCTGACTTCGTGCTCGCTAACCCTGAACACGTAATGCAAATGTCTGTCTCCGAAGCTGCGCGCGACATTGGAGTCGGCGAGTCGACCGTCATCCGCTTCTGCCGGTCGCTCGGTTACAAAGGCTACCAGGAGTTCAAACTCCGTCTTGCACAGGATCTCGTCGAACCTGTCGAGTTCATTCACGAGAACATAACTTTCGACGATACGACCGCAGACCTTTCCCAAAAAGTTTTTCAAACGAACATTCAGGCAGTCGCCAATACCATGAAAGCACTCGACCCACACATGGTCGAAGTCGCTGCGAAGAATCTTGCTGACGCAGGTCGCGTGGACATCTACGGCGTCGGTTACTCGTCGTTTACTGCACTCGATGCCAAGTTGAAACTTGTTCGACTCGGAGTTGTCGCCGACGCATATGGCGACGCGCACTTGCAAGCAATGGCAGCGGCCTCATTGCGCCAAGGTGACGTTGCGATCGGAATTTCGCATTCGGGTAGTACGAAAGATGTAGTCGATGCACTGACCGCGGCGCGTAAATCTGGCGCCTCAACAATTTCAATTACCAACTTTAGCCCGTCGCCAATCACAAGAGCGTCTGACGTAGTTCTGCTCACCGCATCTCCTGAATCTCCCTTAGGTGGTGAAGTACTGACTTCGAGAATCGCGCAACTATGCGTGCTCGACGTTCTCTCTGTTGCCCTCGCGGTGACACTTGGTGACGGCTGTTTGGATTTGATTAGGAAGACATCCGAAGCGGTGAAGAAAAAGCGCTACTAAACCACGTTGGCTGTAACGCCCGTTTGAAATTCGACGTTCACAACTCCTGAGTTCGTCGACAACCTGCATAACTCCCCAAACCGTATCCGTCTGCCCAGAAGGGATAGAGGAGATTTGTGTCATGAGAAGAGCACTTGCCTTTACATCTCTCGCATCATGTTTGGTGCTTCTTTTTGTAGCGACTGTGTTTAGTCAAACTGAACGCGGAGCAATAGTTGGTGTTATTACCGATGGTACAGGTGCTGTTGTTCCGGGTGCCACTGTTACTGTTACCAATCTCGGTAACAAAGCCGCCCAGACACTGACTACAAACAACGAAGGTGTTTATGAAGCGCCGTTCCTTCCACCAGCGACTTATGAAGTCTCGGCAATTGCCACCGGCTTTGGTCGAACGATGAATAACAACGTCATTGTTGGTGTCGGTCAGCGTGTAGCAGTCAACCTTGTTTTGAGTGCTGGAACGATTCAGAGCAACGTGTTAATCGTAGACACTCCGCAGTTAGTTCAAACTGAAACTGCGAGCATCGGACAAGTAATCAATAACAAGCAGTTAACCGAACTGCCTTCCGGTGATCGAAATATCTACAACTTTATTCTTCTTAACTCGAATGCTAATCAGCCTCCCGGAGGTAACGCCACTGCGTTTCGTTTAGAGAGCGGCGGATCGTTTTCTATCTCGGGTACTCGACCTTCGACAGCTACTTTCAAAATTGATGGACTATCGAATACCGACCCAACATTTGGCACGCCGACAATCACTCCGTCACTCGATTCCGTTCAAGAGTTTCAATTACAAAACAGCGCATACTCCGCCGAGTATGAGGGCATAGGTCAGATCAACGTAGCCACTAAGGCGGGAGCGGCAAAGTTTCACGGTTCACTATTCGACTTCTTGAGAAACGACAGACTGCAACCGCGCAACCCAGTCGCGGCGCTTGATAAGTCAGGCAAGCCAGGACGCGGCAAGCTTCGCTTCAACCAATTCGGCGGTAGCTTAGGTGGCCCAGTCTATTTGCCGCACTTCGGCGATGGTGGGCCATCGTTCACGCATGGCAGTACTTTTTTCTTCTTTAGTTATGAAGGTCGACGTCAGAACACGCTCGCGCCAGGATTTACGCGCGTGCTAACTCAAGCAGAACGCAATGGAGATTTTTCGAGTTCACTGGGCGCTTGTATGACCGTGGGCGGAGCGCAGGTTCCATTACTTGGTACGAATGGCTTACCAACTGGTAGCTGCGTGCGGATCGGACAGATTTTCGATCCCGCTACAACTATTGCAAATCCAGCTTTCAACTCAGCGTTGCCCGAATCGTTTACAAACCCCCGAACTATTCGCCAGCCATTCTCGGGCAATCTAATTCCCGCAGACAGGTTGAATAAGACTGCGCAAGCATTGATCAATATCCAGCAGCCTTTGCCCAATGCTGTCTCAGGAACGAACAACTTTGTCTCGAACGCAGGTCTGATCTTTGACAACAATCAAACCTCGGTTCGCATTGATCATCAGTTCTCCCAGAGTGATTCAATCTACGGACGAATTGCTTTCCAGGACAACACTCGACTTAACCAGGGTGTGCTTGCCTACACCACTAAGAACCTTGTTGGTAATGGAAAAGTCTTCAACTCATCCTGGACTCACGTCTTTAGTCCGGCGTTCATCAACGAATTCCGACTTGGTTATGTGCGTGGTGTCTACGGTGAAAGTATCGATCCGATCGACGTTGGACAATTCGGAATTCGCAACACGATTCTGCCGTCGCTTCCTGGTATCAACATCACTGGAAACGTGCCGGCTGCATATGGTGGCTTTAGCGCGTCAGTGCTGCAAACTGTGCAGAACACTTATCAGATAGCTGACAATGTTTCCTACATTCGCGGGAATCATAGTTTCAAGTTCGGACTCAAAGGCGATCACAATCGTTTCAAAAACGGTGAACTTGGAAATGGATCCAACGGAGTCCTAACTTTCAGTGGGTTGTATACGCGCGCGAGCAGTGCGTCGACAGTGACTTCGAATCGCGATAATTCAGTCGCGGACTTTCTTCTTGGTGTGGCCCAAACAAGCGCTCTCTCAGTTCCATCGATCGCCAATCTCAGAAACACTCCATGGTCTGTTTACTTTCAAGACGATTGGAAGGTAAGCCGTCGCATAACTTTGAACCTGGGCCTTCGTTATGAATATCACCAGCCCTATAGCGAGAGGCTTCTCGGCGGTGCTCTTTTCGATCCTTCAAACGGTGGTCGATTGATCGTTGCGAATCCCGACGTCGCGCGCCGCTCGAATACTCCGTTGGTAGTTTGCTGCACCGATCCGGAAGTAGTGAAGCCGGACAAGATGGATTTTGGTCCTCGATTTGGCCTCGCAATTCAACCCTTCAAGAAAGATTCGACTGTAGTGAGGATCGGCTATGGAATTTTTTATGCTGACTCGACTCAGTTCTTCCACTGGCGTGCTTATGAACCGCTTCCGGATCGAACTTACAACACGCAGACGGGCGACTTCATAAATCCCGGTGCGACGTTGGCCAATCCATTTCCCGATAGTGCGTTTACAGCCGGCGCCGGCTATATCCCAACCTTTGGCCCAGTGCCTCCGGCGATACTTAACAACAAACCGTTTATCGGGAGTGGCAATTCCGGAGCGCTCGCGAGTTACAAGACTCCCTATTCACAACAGTGGAGTGTAAGTGTTCAAAGAGAGATCTTGCGAAACATGCTTTTGGAAGTTAACTACACCGGATCGAATTCGAAGAACTTGCCGATCCAATGGATCTTTAGCCAGGCCACGCCGAGTCCGATTACGGCTAACAACTCGAGTGCTGATCCAGCGGCGAATCCTTTCTTGCGCCGGCCATATCCAAACTTCAACATCGGTGCGTTTGCGACGACGAATGTTCTGCAGTCGAACTACAACGCAGGTACTGTTAAAGTCGACAAACGTTTCTCGCAGGGATACAGCTTCCTCGTTTCTTACACGTATTCGAAGAGTATCGACCAGGGCAGCGAAGTTTTTGCATTGGGTTCGACCTTCAATATCATGGCCGACAACAACAACTTCAACCTGGACAAAGGACTCTCGACGTTTGATGCGCCGCATCGATTCGTCGCCAGTGGCATTTACGAGTTCCCGTTCGGCAAAGGCAAAACGTTTTGGAATCAGTCGTCACTTCTCGACAAGTTCGTCGGTGGTTGGAGGACGTCTGTAGCTTTCCAACTTCAGTCGGGATATCCGTTCTCTCCGAACATTCGTAATCGACGTGCGAACACCGGTTACTCACTTTCAACCGAAAGAGGCAATCTAATCGGCGATCCAAACTGGTCCGACGCTGAATGGGAGAAGAGGTTGAAAGATTGGGAGGCCGGCATTGGCGGAAACTTGTTCATCATTAACCCGGCGGCAATCAGTCTTGATTATCCTCCGGGAACGTTTGGCAATATTCCACGCAACGCTTTCAGGGCACCATTCGGTCGTAACCTGGACTTTTCTGTTGCGAAGGTAACGGGGCTGGCCGAAGCGTTAAGAATGGAGTTGCGCGTGGACGTAATTGGCGCAACCAACGAACGGCTTCATCGTTTCGACGCGGCGAGTAGAATCCTTGCCAACAACTTGTTAACTAACGTCAATGTTGGAAGTTTTCCAGTGCGTAGCTCTATCTTTGGACCACGCATCATTCAACTGGGCATGCGATTCGTTTTCTAGAGCGAACCCGGATAGATGATCTCTGGCTAATAAACGAGGAGACGAATTGCTTAAAGCTGGAATACATAAGGTCTGCATTTCTCCGTCTGTCGGAGTGCCGCTCGCTGGTTTTGCGGCGCGTCTCGAACCGGCTTCGGGGATTCATGACGATCTTTTCGCAAGGTCCATCGTGCTTGAAACGCAAGACGCCGCGGTTGCTTTCGTCAGCGTTGATTTGTTGGCGCTGCCAAGTGATTTTATTCGACGTGTGCGACAGTCGATTGCGGAGGTCACAAACATCAAAGCAGACGCGGTGATGATTGCGTCGACCCATACCCATGCTGGTCCAGTAACGATCAAGACGTTCTTTAATCCAGATGGCAGTGTTGATGCTGCTTACATGGATCAACTGGCGGACGCGATTCGCGAGTCGGTTAAGACAGCGTGGGACAATCGTGTTGAGTCGAAGGTTGGCGTGGGAAGTGGGCGCGTATCCGGTGTCGGAGTGAACCGTCGTAGCACTGATCAAAAACCCGTCGACGAACAGATTGGGATCATTAAAGTTACTGACATGGAAGATCGTACTCGAGGAGTATTGATCAACTACTCATGTCATCCGACTGTTCTTGGTCCAGACAATCTGCTTGTTACAGGAGACTTTCCCGCGTTTGCTGTCAGTGAAATCGAAGAGAGACTTGGTGAAGATAGCTTTGCGATGTTTGTAAATGGCACGCAGGGCAATATCAGCATGGGCCATTCGTCGGAACTAAGTGCGATTGGCGTCATAACTCCGGGCCGAACTTTTGAACGCGCCGGTCAGCTCGGACATTTACTCGCAGAGGCGACCTTGCTAGCGTTACCGTCAATTGCGGTAGATCATGCTCCGACTTTGAAAACAGCAGTCTTGCCGGTTTTTCTGCCACTGAAAAGTTACCCTTCAGCAGACGAGAGTGACCGTCAATTGAAAGAAGCTGAAGCTCATCTCGCGTCGCTGGCTTCTCAGAACGGTGATGAAGGTGACGCAGTTCGGCGCGCCCGATCCGAACAGCTCTATGCTTCGATCAATAAATTCTATGCAGGCGAAACGGCCGTGTTTACAGACGGCCAGCTGCCGATAGAGCTCCAGGGGATCAGGATCAATGATTCAGTATTTATTGCGGTTCCGGCAGAGGTCTTCGTCGAGATAGGATTGTTCATCAAGAACCAGGTCGAGCACGATACCTTCATAGTCGGCATTGCAAACGGTTATATCGGATATCTTCCGACTAAGATCGCTTACGAAGTAGGAGGCTATGAAGTAGTCTCGTCGAAGTGTCGCCCGACGGCAGAAGCTGTTCTTATCGACAATGTTTTGAGTTTACAAAGATCATTATTTGAAGATCGATTATCCGCATGACAGATAAAGTCCGCATCGGAGTTGTTGGCTTGGGAGTAATGGGTGAGCAGTACACGCGCATCTACCAGGCGCATCCGCTCGCCACCGTTACTGCCATATGCACGCGAAACGAGAAGCGACTGACTGAGATCGGCAATAACTATGGAGTCGCTACGCGCTTCACTGACTATCGCAAATTCCTGGACGAAGGTTCCTTCGATGCAGTCTGTGTAGCAACACCAGATTTCGCGCACTTTGAACCCACGAAGGCAGCGCTTGAAGCTGGAAAGCATGTCCTTTGTGAAAAGCCCTTCACGACGGAATTGGCCGAAGCAGATGAGCTACTCGAGTTGAGTCGCAGCCGGCCAAACCAAACTCTTCAAGTTGCTTTTAATCATCGCTGGTTGGCTTCCTATCATCACGGCTTTTCGACGATTAAAAAAGGTGCGATCGGTCAACCTCTTGCTGGTTACGCACGCAAGAACGACACGATTTATGTTTCGACCGACATGATCAATTGGGCCAACCGTTCGACGCCCATCCACTTTCTTGGTTCGCATGACATCGATTTGATGCGTTGGTTCTTTGGAAGTGAGCCAGTTGAAGCTCGCGCGTATGGTGTAAAGCATGTACTAGTGCAAAGGGGAATCGATACATACGACCTCGTCCATGCACAGATCAGATTTGAGAGTGGCGCTATCGCGACGATTGAGTCGTCGTGGATCTACCCGAATACGTTTCCAACCATCGTTGATTCGTTCGTGGAAGTCATCGGCTCCGAAGGTCACCTTCACTTTGATCGTAAGCGTGAATCTATCGAGGTGAGTACCGCGAAAGAGTTTTCTTATCCGAAGACATTTTTGACGCAGGATATTTTTGGCAAGTTGCGTGGTGCGTTTGTCGAGTGTCTCTCCGACTTTGTTGACTCGATCATCAATCGAACAGAACCGAAGGTAACTGCGTTCGATGGTCGCCAAGTGACGGCTGTGCTCGACGCGATTACGCGCGCTCTTTCGTCGGGCCAAACTGAAAAGATCGTTCCGGCAGCAATGCGACAGAATAGTTGAGTTATCGGGCGGCCTCCATGTCTCAGTGTTCTCTGTGTCTCTGTGTTTTAACTGGTGTGAATTAGCTGGTGCCCTATTTAACACAGCCGCATTTACCACAGAGACACAGGGAACACAGAGAAGAGTTGACGGCGGGTTCGACACACTTTCCCCAGGCCAAGTGATTGACTCGTGATAGCTGCCGTCAGGTAGTAACGACCGAAGTCTGTCTTGAAGTAGAAACATGCAAACCAGTCTGCACACTGCTGATCACATCATCATCGTCGGTTACTTCGCGTTGTTGACGTTGATTGGTCTCTACTTCTGGAAGCGGATGAAGCATGTGCGCGACTTCTTCACTGGCGGCAACGCAATTCCGTGGTGGTTGGCGGGCGTCTCGTTTTACCTAACCGGATTCAGTGCGTTTACGTTCGTCGCATATTCGGAGATGGCGTATCGCTTCGGCTTTGTTGCCGTCACGCTTGCTTGGAGTTCAGCCGTCGGGATGGTTGTCGGCACTCTGTTGTTGGCAAAGCGTTGGCGTCGGGCACGAATTGTTAGTCCAATCGAATTTCTCGAGGCACGTTACAACAAAACGATTCGCCAGGTGCTTGCCTGGGCCGGACTCCCGCTAAAGATTATCGATGACGGTCTAAAGATTTATGCCACCGGCGTGTTTGTTTCGGTCGGACTCGGATTCGACTTGAAGACGAGCATCCTCGTGAGCGGTCTCGTGATGTTGCTCTACACCTTCATGGGTGGTTTATGGGCCGTCGTCGTTACGGATTTCATTCAATTCATCATTCTAACCTTGGGTGTGATCGTCTTATTTCCACTCGTGTTCAGCAACGTTCCATCGTTCGACTTTTTTACTACAGGTGCACCAGGCGGATTTCTAAAACCAGTTAGTGAACCGTTCTCACTGTTGTATGTCTTCGCGTTCTATCTGCTCATTATGTTGAGTTACAACGGCAACTGGGCTTTCGCGCAAAAGTTTTACAGCGTTCGCGATGAACGTGATGCGCGTAAAGCGGGGATGCTAGCCGTCGTTCTCAAACTTCTTGGTCCACCGCTTTTCATACTTCCCGCAATGGCCGCCAGAAGTTTGCTGCCTGAACTGCTGTCGCCACCAAATTCACCACAGTACACGTACGCCGCGTTGTCGCTGAAATTTCTACCCGCAGGTTTGATGGGTCTTATGATCGCCGCAATGTTCTCGGCAACTATGTCGACGTTAAGCGGCGACTACAACGTTATGGCAAGTGTCATCACTGAAGATATTTATCGTCGACTGTTTGACAAAGAGGCAACTCAACGACGGCTGGTGATCGTGGGGAGAGTCGCGACGCTTGCTGTTGGGGCATTAACGATAGCCATTGGGATCAGTTTGATTTCGTCTGCGCGCAAAGGATTGTTTGAAGTGATGGTCACAGTGTTTGGCTTGTTCGTGGGACCAATGCTGATCCCAATGCTAGCCGGGCTTCTGATCAAACGAGTGACGTGGCGTGGTGCCGCTGCAGGCATTGCGACGGGTTTCGTGTCAGGTCTTGCACTTTATCTCTACAAAGCCTTTGTGCTGACTGGACGACCGGGTATCGATGCGAATTGGCTACGCTACGACTATGAGTCGTTCAGCATTCTTACAAACTTTAGTCTGACAATTGGAGCGATGGTACTGACGACGTTGATCGAAAAAGTGCCAGAGCAAGAGCGAGTTCGCATCGACGAGTTCTTCAAAAAACTTTCCACTCCAGTCGATCGTTCGGCCAACCACGCGAACACAACAGGTGAGGTCTTTTCTCCTTTTTACATCATCGCGTGGATTACTGCCGGGACCGGTTTGCTTCTTGTCATCGCAAGTTTCTTTCAAACGGGTAATGCGGGAAGGGCGATCAACCTTGGTTCTGGAGTGACTCTTTGGATATTGGCGTTCGGCCTCTATCGACTCCATGTGCGATTCATGCGACGTGAGGCAAAAACACAAACCGTCATCAAGCGAGCAGTGGATAGTGAACGCGTTGAAGTAGTGGGTTGAGAGTACAAAGATGAAGTTTGCATCTTTCAAGACAGATTCAAACGACAGGACCCAGGTTGGTCTGATCGTCAATGGTTCTCTCGTCAACATAACGAGAGAACTTGGCATCGCGTCGATGATTGAGTTGATAGAAAACATCGACGCGTTTCGAACTCAGCTTTCCGATGTGAAAAACAATCCGTTGGCGATTGACTCGGTAAAGTGGATGCCACCCATCGAGCGTCCCGGAAAGATTATTTGTCTGGCCGGAAACTATCGTGCGCATATCGCCGAAAGTGGATTTGTTACCCCCCAAGTACAGGACGTCATCACTCAGCAATTGTTCCTAAAGCCGTCGTCCACTTTGGTTGGTAACGACGGTGAAATTCTGGTTGGCAAAAACAACGTAAAAGTTGGTTGGGAAACTGAGCTGGCGGTAGTTATCGGCAAGCGCGGAAGAGACATTCCAGCCGGGTCTGCGATGGACCACGTTTTTGGCTACACGATTATGAACGATGTGTCTGAGCGTGGAGTGAATTCTAAGATCGAGAACCGTCGTTATCGCGAAATGGACAAATTTCTCGATTGGTTAGCAGGTAAGTGGTTCGACACGTTTGCGCCGTGTGGCCCGTGGATCGTTACTCGTGATGAGATTCCTGATCCTCATAATCTTGAGATTAGGCTGACCATCAATGGCGAGATCAAACAGCAAGGCAACTCAAGTGAAATGATCTTCAGCATTCCCGAACAGATCGCCTACGCGTCTTCGATCATGACGCTCGAACCTGGCGACATCATTTCAACAGGCACTCCTGCGGGGGCAGGAATAGGAGGGACCAGTACTTCGCTTCAGGATAGAGACCAACTGGTTTGTGAGATCGAACGCATTGGAACACTTAACAACAAAGTGAGGTTCACCGCGTGAGGCCTTTGGATTGGGGAGTCGTAGGTCTTTACTTCCTTTTTATGCTGGTCGTGGGTCTTTACTTCATGCGACGCGCCAGTCGCAGCATGGACGATTATTTCGTTTCGGGTCGCGACTTGCCATGGTGGGTGATCGCCTTGTCCGCCGTTGCTACCTACACAGACGCGGGCCTCGCTCCTGCGGTTACGATGCTCACTTACCAGGGGGGATTGCTGGGGAACGCAGTCTGGTGGATTCCTTATGTTGTCTGGATGCCGATTGGTGCAGTGTTGTGGTCCAAATATTGGCGCAGGCTCGGCACTGTTACGTCAGCGGAACTTCTAAACGTTAGGTATAGCGGCAAGTTTGCGCATGGTTATCGCGGCGTCTATGCCGTCTTCATGAGTTTCGGTTTCATCGTGGTGCTGATGGGTTACGTCTCCGGCTGGCTCGGTGCCGCCCTTGGTCCAATTCTCGGTTGGCAACCACTTAGTTTGATCTTGTTCGCCGCGATCATTACGGCTGCTTACACGGTAGCGTCGGGACTTTCAGGCGTCGCTTATACAGACGCGTACCAGTTCGGAATTTTTCTTGTCGGCAACATCATCCTTGTTCCGATTGTATTAGCGAGTGCGGGGGGAATGGATCATGTTTACCAAACGATTCAAGCGAGTCGTGTGAGCGGAGCAGAGAGCTTCTTCAGGGTAATTCCACCTGCAGAAGGTCTCGGTGGTCTCACGGTATTAGCCTTTATCGTGCAGGGTCTATTTTTTGCCGCTTCACCAACTGGCGGTGAAGGTTTTACTGCTCAACGCTTCATGGCCGCGCGCAATGAGTTTCATGCTCAAGTGGGCCAACTCTTCAACGCGATTCTTACCTTAATTGTCAGAGTCGTCCCTTTCCTATTCATGGGAATGATTGCTGCTGCACTGTACGCGCCAGGCAGCGTCGCCGAGCCTGGTGAGATTTGGGCTCGTATGGTGCGCTCTTATGCTCCGGTTGGATTGCTCGGACTCTTAGTCGCTGGAATTTTTGCTGCTTATATGTCGACTGTGAGTACGTTGATGAACTGGGGAGCGTCTTACATTGTCAACGACTTTTATCGTCCATTTATTCGCACTCAGGAAACAGAACGCCACTATGTGTGGATCGGTCGAGTTGGCTCGGTCGTGATCTTTTCGTTGTCACTAATTGTCGCGTACTGCTTTGTCGAAGGTTTACGCGCCTGGTTTCTCTTCATCAACTCAGTTGTGTTCGCGTTCATCTTACCTTTGTCGTGGCTCAGGTTCTTCTGGTGGCGATTGAACATCTGGGGTGAAGCTGCCGCACTAATCATCGGTCTTCCGTTGAGTTACATCGTTTGGTTTCCACTCGGCTTTTCAAACGAACAAGTCCACCCATTCTGGCAAGGTTTTCTGCTTCTCTTTGGACTAGGGTTCACGACCATCGTTGTCATCACTCTTCTGACGCCGGCTGAAAAGATCGACACTTTGCGTGAGTTCTATCGACGATGCAAGCCACCTGGATTGTGGGGACCCGTCGTTAAGGATTTCGACGTCGAGCAGCGCACACAGATCAGACGTGAAACGATGACTGACTTAGTCGATTGCGTCCTTGGTATCGCGTTCTGTTCGGCAGCGATCGAAGCTGTCATTAGTTCGCTCGGGCGACACTGGATGGTGTTTGTAGTGTCAATCCTCGTAGCACTCTTGAGCGGAGGGTTGTTCATTTTGAGATGGGCGCGACGCGGAGTGTTTCGTGCGTTGGCGTAGTCAGTACCACCTCGCGGTAGAGAGTAGGTTTGCTGTGTTCTGGTGCTTTGAGTTAGCGGACCCACCCGCTACCGCGAGGTGGTACTGACTGTTTGACCACTGAGGGTAATTAAATGAAGTCATTTTTGATGCGGAGTGTCATCACTCGTTTACTTGGTGTCTTGATAGTTGTTGCGGTACTTCATTTCTCGAGCATCGCTAAGGCGCGCAACGCTGCGCAACCCAAACGTGAAGTACATGCGTTGTGGGCACATCCGCCGGCAGTCGGCAAAACACCTGAGGCGATCAAGCAGTTCGTTGACCAATGTAAACGAGCGAACATCGACACGATCGTAATTCTAGTCAAGGGTTCAGCAGGAGAGATTTACTGGCAGAGCAAACGCTTTCCACAGGCAATCGCTGCAGGTTATGCGGACTTTGATTTTCTCGGCACGTTGGTAAAAGAGTCGCATGCTCAGGGGATCAAAGTTGATGCATGGTTGTGCGACTTCATTGAAAGTCCAAAGGGAGCTGCGTATCGCGAGCATCCCGAGTGGGCCCAACTAAATCCCGACGGAACAACTACAGCAAGTGAAAAGTTGGGTCACACCAGACCGTACGACTACGTGTGGATGTGTCCGTCGCGACGTCCGGGTTATGTCGATCAGTGGTTGATTCCGATGTTTGAAGAAGTCGCGAAGAACTACCAGGTCGACAGCGTTCATCATGACTACGTGCGTTACCCGGGTGATGTCGCTCCTGACAGTTACTGCTTCTGCGACTACTGTCTCGCACACTTTCCGCAGTTTGCGATGCTCAGTTATCAGTCACGACCCGATGAACGTTATCGAGTGAAGTTTGCTCAACCACGAATCGAAGCCAACTGGTGGAGCGATCCAACCATGTTGCCAGGTGACTGGGACAAGATGGATCGCCGTGACAAAGCTGACTTCATTTTGAATGGCCGAACGATTCCCGGTGGTCCACCCGACATGCGTTACTTCTTCTATGAGTATCGCCAGGAACAGATCAAAAACTATGTTCGTGAACTCGCCACACACATCAGAAGTCTTCCACGCAAAGTCGAAATATCAGCGGCCGTCTTCAAGAACCCAATCTTGAGTAGTCGTTTCATCGGTCAGCACTGGAACGAGTGGACCGACTGGATCGACGTGTATATGCCGATGACTTATCGAAGTCATTTTGCGGGAAGCTTCGAAAGTTATCTCGATCATCTGACGGAAGTAACTGAACGCCAAGTCGAGTGGGTACATCACAAGCGCCCCATCTACGCGGGGATTGCAACGACTTATCTCTATAGGGAAGAGTTGCAACCGGTAGAGGACATGCGTGAGCGACTGAACGAGTTAAAGACCTTGGCGGCAGACGACGCGCAAGCACGTGCGGAAAAGGCGAAAGCAATCAGGGCCAACTTCGAGGCGCTGAAGCCGCACCTGACAGAAGTCGCACCACAGGTTTCGAGTGAGTTCCAGCCGCTAGTCGATGCAGTCGTCGCTAACAATGGTGCGGGCGCAACCCCGGCTAACGTCGATGCCTTGATTGCTCGTGTATCGCGATTTCGTAGTGATCTGCCACCGGGTTATTTCCAACCGGACAAGCTACTGAAGTCAATCGAGGCTGCACGCAAGGCACATCCGGAAGGAATCGCGATCTTTGCAGCAGGCAATCTCAAGATCGAGAAACTGTGGCCAACGCTCGAGACGGCGTTCAAACGATGAGGGACATTGGTTGAGGTAGAGGGAGTGAAGTTTTATTCAAAGATTGGTGGTCTGCTCATTCTGTTTCTCGTGGTGGGGGTACACGCCACGAATCTGAATGGCAAGAAACTGTTCGAGCCCTACTTGATGAAAGAAGATTTTCAAGGCGAAGGACTCGGGCAGTGGGCTAGTTATCCGCCTGCGCAGGACATCGGGTACGAGCCGAGCATTACTCCCACGGCTGACTTCAAAGCTCCTGGTGGACGCGCGTTGATGCGAGTTGTCACACCAAACATCGCAGGCAGTCAGCGATTTGGATTCATCAAGAAGGTGAGAATGAGTGCAGCTCGTGATTCGAGTTTTCGTTTTTCTTACTTCCTTGGCTCAACTAACCAGGCCAATCTCGAACTTGGCGTTGCGGGGGACAATGGACAGCTTTACAAGGCCAGTCGCCTCGCTAAAACAAACGAATGGACCACCGTCACCGTTGCTGCTTCTGAAATTCAACTTCCCGCCGGAACCGGAATCGAGGCAGTTTTCTTCGTCACTACGATTCCAGCTGCTGATCCGAATTTCACTTATCACTTTGTGATTGATGATGTCGCATTCTCAGGAGTGCGTGAGGCCTCATTTAAAGTGCGCCAGCCCATAACGGAGCTGCTTGATCCGTGGCCACAGTTGTTAAGTGTGAAGAGCTATCAGCCGAACGACTCTATCTCGCTAGAGGTTGCAGCGCCAAAGCAGATGTCGACCGTGGATTGCCAGTTAGTCACGCAAGCAGGTCAGTCAGTCACTTCAGCACTTCTGTTCGACGACGCAACTCATGGCGATAAAGTGGCCGGCGATGGAACCTGGACCAACAACAAGCTCCACGAGCTTCGTGTTACAGATCCTGCTGGCGTCTGGCAAGCGGCACTTACCGGCACAACCTCGACTGGCGAAACAGTTAAGACAGATGTCCGCATGGTTATTCGCGGTGGAGTTGGCACAACTCATCCCAGGCTGTTCTTTTCCAGTTCTGATCGTGAAAAGCTGATTGAACGATCTCGCGACCCGAAGCTTGCATCACTCTGGAATTACATTCAGACTACAGCGAAGAATTCTCGCGCGTCAGGTGAGCTTGCGAATGGTGGCGATGTATTCGAGTTGCTCGACTCCGAAAATCTTTTGCCTTCGTTGTTAGGTTACTTCGATGTTCTAAACCGGGCACGCTCGCGTATTGCCCATAATGCTTTTGACGCTTATCTGACTGGCAACTCGGAATCGCTCGCTGCGGCTAAGTCGGCGTTGCTCGCTGTCTCAAAATGGAGGCACTGGGAACCACCCTGGTTTCGTGCTCATGGTCAATTCACCTACTACCCGGCGGGACAACTCGCCAATGATGTAGCACTCGCTTACGACTTGCTTTACAACGACCTCACGGAAGCAGAGAGACAGTTGGTGAGGCGTGCACTAATCGAGAAGTCGATCATTCCAACTTACAAAGAATACGTTGTCGACAATCGCGCGATGGCCAATACCAGTAACTGGATTGCTCACACTGTCGGTGGCGCACTCATCGCAGCGTCGAGTATTGAAGGCGATGTGAAAGAAGATGAAAAGTTTGACCTCTACGTAAATGGCCTGCTGCGCAAGTTTGAAGATCATCTTGCCTCGAGTTTCCTTGCGGACGGTAGTTACGGAGAAGGGATCAGTTACCAGGAGTTTGATGCTGAGACACTTGGTCCAGCTTTGGCTGCAACTGAGCGAGCGTTTGGAACTGATTACTGGACGCGGTCGCACGTACTTACGTCACTGAGTTATCCGATCTACACGAGCACTAAACCGATATCAGCAAGCTTGGACATGGGCGACACGCATCCGCCCGGTGGTCACGGTATTTCTCCGATCGTCTATCGCTCCAAAGACCAGATTGTGCGCTGGTACTACTCCCAGTTTGATCGACCATTACTAACCAAGTTCATCTTTTATGATGATTCAGTTCAACCGAAAGTTCCCGACTTACCAACCTCGAAGATTTTTGCCGACAAAGGCAATGCGGTATTTCGTAGTGGTTGGACTGCTGATGACATAGTGTTTCTGTTTCGTGCTGGCCCAACGTTCAACCATCATCACTCGGACCAGGGTGCGTTTCTGTTAACAGCTTTTGGTGAGCCGCTGATTACTGAAGCCGGTTGGTCTGACTACTACAAAGATCCTTATTACGCGACGTTCTTTACTCAGGCAGTTGGACACAACACAGTACTCGTGGGTGGTAATCCCGAAAGCCAAAGCATAGCTGACACTCGACAATTCAAAGCGCTGAACAGCTACCCGCGGATTACCGATTCAGTCACGAGTGAGTTTTACGATGGTGTTGGTAGCGAGTTATCGAGCGTCTACCAGGGACAGTTGAGCGGCTACGTGCGACGGATTGTTTTCGTTAAGCCGAATTACTTTGTCGTCTACGATGAGCTAAAGACAAAAACAAGGCCTGAGTCTTTCGATTTTCTTTTACATCTGCCAGACCGTTCGCGAGTGTCAACGAACGAACTCACGGCAACTTATAACGGAGATAAAGCTAGTCTTGCAGTTCGCTCATTTCCATCCGTCGCTTCGTCGCTAACAGTTAAGAGCGGACACATCCCGTATCCAGTCTTTGCCACAACGACTCCGCCGAAGACGCCGGCCCAACCTGTTTACCTGGATTTCAAAACGTCGACTCCAGTGAGTGCGACCACTTTTCTCACTGCGATGGTACCGGCCAGGACTGCAGTTGCAGCGAGAAGTTTGATCGACAACATGACTCGATTGTCAGGTGCGAACTTCACTGGAATCCGAACAGCCCGCGACAGTTCGACAGACATGGTCTTGTTTCGATCTGAGACTAGTGGTGATGCCATGCGTCAGGGTGAGTGGATGGTTGATGCGGCTTCCGTCGTTGTCACTCAAAGTTCGGACAAGGTGCAAATGTTTGCCGCGCAGAACTCCAAACTTGTGCGCCGTGGCAATCAGACCTTGTTCTCAAGTGATTTGCCGATGGGTGTGGCCGCTAGGTTTGGACTTGGCGTGATCGAGTTGGTTGTGAACACCAAAGAGCAAGCACGGATGATTTTCAACGTAGGCAAAGCACTGGTACGAGTGATGATGGACGGTAAACAACTCGGTGCGGCGTCGTTCAATTTCAACAGCAGCAATGAGACCGTTTCGCTTTTGATTCCCGTTGGCCAACACACGATCGAATTTAGGTAAGGCAATGTCCGAAGCGGTTTAGCTTGTCGTGACTATTTAACGGTCGTTTCGCACCAAGGAGTCACGACGGGTTAACCGCCTTTTACAAGAGTCAGCCTCGGGTCGAATTTATTGTTTGGTGTTATTTCGTGTTCTTTCGCTATCTTTCCAGCACATTGGGATCCTAAGCTTAGAATTCCACGTGGACAAGTTGTCGCG
>JADMIO011411877.1_pt1 | contig 43097 bp, 33 predicted proteins | sample 8958161 | NCBI WGS metagenome assembly JADMIO01 (sample SAMN16585339, study PRJNA669376) | soil metagenome | isolation source: Crop rotation soil | place: USA: Cullars Rotation, Alabama | collected 2011
GCCGCGACTTCAAGTCACGTGAATTCCAAGCTTCGGATCCCACTGTGCTGGAAAGCAGCGGAAAGGTTTCCAGCGAGGGAACTATGAAAAACGGCAAGCCTGATGGCTATTGGAAAAGCTATTATGAAAACGGCCAGCTGAAATCGGAAGGAAACAGGCTGAATTTTAAACTAGACAGCACCTGGAAATTCTATAGCGACAAGGGCGTAATAACTTCAGAGCTGAATTACAAAGAAGGCATACGCCACGGAATTCAGAAAGCGTTTTACGAAAGCGGAACTCTGCAATCCGAAGAAAACGATTCAATGGCCGTGAAGAATGGCATCTCGAAATTTTATACAGAAGCCGGAAAATTGCAAAAGACAGTTCCGTTTGTGAATGGTGTTGAACACGGCATGGCAAAAGAATATGCCGATGACGGAAGAATTATTTTAACCACAACCTATCGCAATGGATATTTTCAGAAAGAAGAAAAGATAAACCGTATTGACAAGTTGGGAATGAAGCAGGGGGTATGGAAAGATTTTTATGATAACGACGCCGTAAAATCAGAGGGGACGTATAAGGACGACCGTCGTGATGGATTCTTTAAGAAGTATGCAATGGACGGCCGGGTAATGGAAAAAGAAGAATGGAGGAACGGAGAGTTAATTCTTGCTCAGAAAAAGGAAGAAGATAAGTTTGAAGTAAAGCGCCAGTACTACGAAACAGGAGCGACTAAAATAGTAGGCACCTATAAAAAAGGAGTTCCCGAAGGAGTGTTTCGTCAATACGATGAACAAGGCAACCTGGCCGGAACAAAAGTTTATCATGCAGGAAAAGTTTTGCGCGAAGGCACGATGGATGAACAAGGAAGAGAGCAGGGCCAATGGAAGGAATTTTATGAAAGCGGCCATGTAAAATCCATCGGTAGTTACATTGACGGAAAAAGAGAAGGTGATTGGAAATTTTCTTTCGAGAACGATTCTGTCGAACAAATCGGAACATATGTAAAAGGCAAACCAAACGGCCCATGGAAATGGTATTATCCGAACGGAGCGCTGCGTCGCGATGAAATATATTCTGCCGGGAAAGAAAACGGCTACATGAAAGAATATGATGTGAACGGAAGCGTGATAGCAGAAGGAAATTACATAGAAGGCAAACAGGAGGGCCCATGGAAATTCAGCAACGGAGAATATGTTGCAGAAGGAAATTTTGTGGAAGGAAAAGAAGACGGAATGTGGAAACAATATTACCGCGACGGCAAGATTGCTTTTGAAGGAGAATACGTAGAAGGCCAGGAAAGCGGAGAGCATAAATATTATTACCCGAATGGCCGCCTAGCCGAAAGCCGCAACTACAGGCTTGGTGTTGCCGATAAAATCTGGAAGAAATTTGATTCAGGAGGAGCGCCCGTCCTTCAGATAACATACCAAAACGGCGACGAAAAAAAGTGGGACGAAGAGCCTGTTCCGGAAGGCGACTCATCCTCCAATTAACCCCAAAGAGTAATTAACCGTGGAATTGTTGGAATTAACCTCTATAGCGGGTTGATTTTCAGGTTAAATTTATATATTAGCGGGCTAAACTCCCCTCGAATTAATTTGTTGAACTCAGGATGCTGAGAAAACTACTCATTTATATTATTATTCCTGTTCTTTTTGTCACCGTGGCAGCGTGTGCGTATTTGAAGCACGCTGAAACGGAAAAGGAATCGGGTAATGAAATGTTGGGCGAAGGCGAAGGCGGAATTCCTTTGCAGGACCGCATGGATCTTGCCATGCAACAGGAATTTGATTTAACACACGATCCGGCAACAAATACAGTTCCTAAAGAAAGACTTCTGATTGCGCAGGAATATGCAGAGCAAAACCGCAATGACAATTTTGCACCTAATGATATACGCGCCGCTATTCCTAATGTGACCTGGACTGAGCGCGGTCCGAATAATATTGGAGGCAGAACACGCGCCATTATGATTGATCCCAATGATGCTACGAAGAAAACAATATGGACCGGCGGGGTAGGAGGAGGTCTGTGGAAAACAACAGACATCACAGCCGCAACACCGGCATGGGTTGGGATAAATGATTTCTTCTCAAACATTGCCATCACCACGCTTGCTTACGACCCGTCATCTACGCAAACAATGTATTTCGGAACAGGAGAAGGAAATTACAATGCCGACGCTATTCGCGGAGCAGGAATATGGAAGTCGACAAACGGAGGCACATCGTGGTCGCAGCTTGCATCAACAACAGGCTCCAGCTATTATTACGTCCAGGAAATTCTTGTATACCCGGGAAACAGCCACGTCTTTGCAGCGACACGCAGCGGATTATTTAAATCAAAAGACGGTGGAACAACATGGACTAAAGTTTTGGGTAACGGAGTCAGCGGAGGGATAACAGATCGCATTGCCGATATAGGAATTGCTGCTGATGGCTCAATGTGGGCTTCTGCAGGAATTCTTTCAACAGACGGAGTATACAGAGCTCCTTCTTCGGGACTAACTACAGGCGATGTCGGAACATGGACAAAGAAAAATACCGGCGCTAACGGATTCCCTACAACAGGATTTAACTGGATATCACTTGCCCTCGCTCCATCAGACGCAAATACGGTCTATGCCGTGACGGAAGATGCTGCCAGCGGAGGGCTTTATAATATTTATAAAACAACGGACGCGGGTGCAACCTGGACTACGAAGACAAAGCCAGCCTGGCATGACCAGGGGGCCTGCGGAACGACAACAACTGATATGACACGGGGTCAGGCATGGTATGATTTGCCTGCAGCCGTTGACCCGAACAGTCCAAATACAGTATATGTTGGCGGTGTTGATTTAATGAAGTCAACAGACGGAGGAACAACATGGACCCAGATATCAAACTGGGCAGGCTCCTGTTTCCAGTATGTCCATGCAGACCAGCACATCATTTTGTTTGAACCGGGCAGCTCTTCTGTTATCTATTTCGGAAACGACGGAGGAATTTACCGGACAACAACGGGCAACAACGCCACTCCGACCATATCGGCAAAAATCAACGGGTATAATGTCACACAGTATTATGCATGTGCGTTGCACCCAACATCCGGCAGCAATTATATTCTTGCCGGAGCCCAGGATAACGGTTCACAGAAATTAACGACGGCAGGCCTTGGAGCAGGCTCAAATGCAACCGGAGGCGATGGCTGCTTCTGTCATATTGACCAGGGCAATTCAGCATACCAGTGGACATCGTATGTTTACAACAACTATTATCGCTCAACAAACAGCGGAGGCTCATGGACGGGAGTTTTCATCAGCAGCAACAACGGAAGCTTTGTCAACCCTACTGACTACGACAATTCAGCCGCAGCCGGTGGCAACACCATGTACTGCTGTTGGGATGCAGGATATTATATGCGGTGGACAAATCCACGTTCAGGAAATACAACAGCCAATGTTCAGGTTACGGCTTTCGGAACAGGAAAGATAACGCATGTGTCAGTATCGCAGAACACCACCGGTCGCGTCTTCTTCGGATTGAACAATGGCCGGGTTGTGCGCGTAGATAATGCAAGCACAGTTGGCTCTCCTGCTGCGGGAAACCTCGTCGGTACCCCAAATGCATCCGGCAGTGTATCGTGCATTGCGATTGAAAACGGAAATGACAATCACATCGTTGTTACCTATTCCAACTATGGCATCACCAGTGTTTATGAGTCAACCAATGCGTTATCCGGAACCCCTACATTCACAAACATAGAAGGCAACCTTCCCGACATGCCGGTTCGTTGGGCGCTCATCAACCCTCTTAATAACAGGCAGGCCTTGTTGGCAACAGAAGTAGGTGTTTGGTCAACAGACTTAATGAACGGAGCGTCCACGGTTTGGGGCTCTACCAACACGGGACTTGCTAATGTATCTGTGCATATGCTGCAGACACGCACGAGCGATAATGTTGTAGTTGCCGCCACCCACGGCCGGGGAGTATTCTCTTCAAGCAATGCATGGGTCGGCAGCTCGCTGCCTGTTGAAATGATTTCATTCCAGGGAGAAGCCCGGAAGGATCACAACCTGCTGACATGGAGCACAGCTTCGGAAATAAATAACAGTGGTTTTGAAATTCAAAGAAGTTCAGACGGAACAAACTTTAGTAAAATCGGTTTTATGAACGGAGCGAACAACTCTACTTCGTTACAGAGCTATGAATACAAAGATTACAGCTTCCCGTTTGAAGTAAGTTATTACCGCCTTGTGCAGGCAGACAATGATGGTCACAAAACAGAAAGCAGAATAATTTCGGTGGCCAATCATAATGTGGCCAAGCTTTCCGTGCAGTCTGTTTATCCGAATCCTTTCACTTCGCGTTTTGGAATTCGCTTCAACCGACAACCAATAGGCGATGTGCTTGTAACAGCCTACAACCTCCCAGGCATACAGGTGTATTCAAAAACACATTCTCTTGAATCGAATGAATTACTCATTGATGAAAACCTGCCGGCAGGAGCCTATATTTTCAAAATAGAATCAGAAGGCCGCACGTACGTGCAACGGTTGGTGAAGGAGTAGTGCTTATTTCCCGGTCAAATACCGCTTTCTCTAAGGTTATAAGCCGAAAATCGCGAAAAAGCGTCCTTAAGGGGGAATTATAATACAGGATTTACAGCCCATCTTAAAGGTCTCCTCGACCTTACGCAAGGTTCGCCAGACCTTGTTTATCTTTTTACAAAACTATAACAAGGTTGAGCAGACCTTATGTGTCTTTCGCCGAACCTTATGTGCTTTTGAGCAGACCTTGCTGATCTTTTTGCAAAACTATAACAAGGTTTAAGAGACCTTGCTTATGTTTTTACAAAACTATAACAAGGTTGAACAGACCTTATGTGCCTTTCGACAGACCTTGTGTGTGTTTGAGGAGACCTTGCTGATCCTTCCTTGAGGGACATTTAAGTTCTCGATGTTGACGAAAAAGCAGGTTTGTCTGAACTGTAATTAAGCCGATTTATGTGATTACTATGAAATGCGGGATTACAAATCCCGCGCAGCGGGCTGAACCAGTAGGATTAATTTTATTAAATAAAATAAAGTTAATACCATTACGTTATTGTTGTATGACAAAATCATTCATCATCACTTTTCTGTTTTTTATTTCAATTCGTTTGAATGCACAGAACATCTTGATCACAGGTCAGCAAAATATAGACCCCGTTGCCGCAGATTTTCTTTTAATACCTCCTGATGCCCGCGCATCCGGAATGGGAAGCAGTGGCGTTGCAACTTCTCCTGATATGAATGCCGCGTACTGGAATCCAGCAAAGGTCGTTTTTAATGAAACGAAATATGGAATAAGCTTTTCCTACGTACCGTGGCTTCGGGCATTGATGAATGGAATAAATCATCTGTATATAACTGGATTTTATAAGGCGGGACCGAAGGAATGTCTTTCCGCCTCATACAATAGCTTGTATGGCAAGTCGGGATTTCTAACAGCAACACCTCTAAATATAAATAATTTCGCAATTGACTTTTCTTATTCCCGCTTTGTGAGCACTACATCATCGGTTGGGCTCACGTTGAAATATATTGAATCCAATACAGTGGCAAATTCTCCAGGTAAAGCTCTTGCGGCAATTGCGGGTGGAGTTTCTTTTTATAACTCTAAACCAGTCAACCTAGTCCATAAAAATACCACTCTAAGATTTGGAATTAATATCAGAGATATTGGAACAAAAATGGGAACAGACACTCTTTCTATTTCCGCATTTCTGCCAGCTAATTTATCATTTGGAGAATCTTTGGAAATGGATTTGAACCCTCTGCACAGCGTATCAGTTTGTATAAGCTTAGACAAGCTGCTTGTGCCGACTCCTCCCGTGTTACAAAGGACTCCATCCGGAGCAATTATTCCAAACATTGCCTATGGAACCAGCGCGAACGTTTCAGTTATGCAAGGAATGATTCAAGCCTTTTATGATGCACCGGGCGGGTTCAGGGAAGAATTAAAGGAGATAATCTATGCTGTAGGAATGGAATATTCATACGACAAACAATTTTTTTTCAGAACCGGCTACTTTCATGAAGCAACTACGAAAGGAAACCGCGCTTTTTTTACCCTTGGCTCAGGTCTGAGTTACAACCGTTTTAAAATAGACTTTTCATATTTGATACCGGAGAAACAAAGAAGCTCTCTGGAAAATACTTTAGCAGCTACTTTTAGTTATCAGTGAAACCCGAAAGCGATGGATTCTTCGCTATGCTCAGAATGACGGCTAACCGAGAAAGGTTATTGTATAGAGACAGCCTCCGAATACTTCTCTTCAACTACTTCAAATACAGAAAGAATTTCATCCCGCCCATTCAATGTCACTAACTGCATGCGATACTCTTTAAAGTTTTCTACTCCTTTAAAATAGTTTGCGTAGTGCTTGCGCATTTCGATGATGCCGAGGCGTTCGCCTTTCCATTCAATGGATTTCATCAGGTGAGTTTTGCAAACATCAATGCGGTCGTTGATAGTTGGTGGTTCGTAGTTTGTAATTCCCAGTTGCAGGGAATTTTTAATGTGATTAAAAATCCACGGATTGCCGATGGCTGCACGGCCAATCATAACTCCGTCCACTCCGTATTGATTTCGCCTCTGCAATGCTGTTTCAGGAGAATCCACGTCTCCGTTTCCAAAAATCGGAATGTGCATGCGCGGATTGTTTTTCACGGCACCGATGAGGTCCCATTCAGCAGGGCCTTTGTACATCTGTTTGCGGGTGCGGCCGTGAATGGTGAGTGCGGCAATGCCGATATCCTGTAATCGTTCTGCAACTTCGACAATATTTTTTGTTGAGTCGTCCCAACCTAAACGAGTCTTGACTGTAACAGGAAGCTTAACGGCTTTCACAACCTCTTCCGTCATCTTCACCATTTTCGGGATGTCTTGCAGCAATGCTGCGCCTGCACCTTTGCATGCAACGGCCTTGACGGGGCAGCCGTAATTGATATCAACTAAATCGGGATTGACGGCTTCGGCGATTTGAGCGGCTTCGCGCATGTGGTCGATGTCTCCGCCGAAAAGCTGGATGCCGATGGGGCGCTCGTATTCGAATATGTCAAGCTTCTTTTTGCTCTTGGCTGCATCGCGGATAAGGCCTTCAGAAGAGATGAATTCCGTGTACATCAAATCGGCGCCATGCATTTTGCATACATAGCGGAACGGCGGATCGCTTACATCCTCCATGGGAGCAAGCAAAAGCGGGAATTCGCCTAATTCTATATTGCCGATTTTAACCACGATTTTACGATAACAGGTAACACGTAACTATGTTACTTTCGCGCGTCAAATCTACGACTTATGCCTCTGAAAGCCATCTGGCAGAATAACACTCCATATTCGAAATTCCTGCTTTCTGTGGGAGTTATCCTGATTAGTGCCGTTTTCTTTACGATTGTCAGCATGATGGTCGCCACTTCCATGTATGGAGTGAGCATGCTGGAAATGCCCAAGATTATTGAGGATTTAGACAACCCGGTTACGATTGAGATGCTTAAGCTCATCCAAACCATCAGCGAAATAGGAACCTTTATTGTCCCGGCAATTCTATTGGCTTATTTTTTCAGCACCCGGCCCGTCAACTATCTCGGCCTGGACAAAAAAGCCTTGCCGACTTCCTATCTTTTGATTGCAGTGCTGATGATTGTGGCACTCCCTTTCATCAACTTTTTAGGCGAAATGAACTCACACATGAGTTTGCCCGAATGGTTATCCGGAGTTGAAAAGTGGATGAAGGATTCAGAAGACAAAGCAGCACAGTTGACGGAGAAATTTCTTGAGATGAATTCCATGAAAGATTTCATCTATGCATTTGTCATGGTCGCGTTGCTGCCAGCCATCGGCGAAGAGCTGATGTTCCGCGGCATTGTGCAGCGGGTATTCAGGGAATGGTTTAAGAATGTGAATACGGCTATTATCGTTACGGCAGTTCTTTTCAGCGCCATGCATATGCAGTTCTATGGATTCATTCCGAGGATGCTGCTGGGCATCCTCCTTGGATACCTGTATGTATGGAGCGGCTCACTGTGGCTGCCCATTCTTGCGCATTTAGTAAACAATGGAGCGGCCGTCATCCTGACTTATCTTTTCAAATCTCAACTGACAACGTTTGATGCCGATAAAATCGGAACGGAGAATGATTACACGGATGTATTGATAAGCGCCATTCTCGTTGCCGGCATCCTTTGGACTGTTTACCGGTTAGAAAAAAGAAAAAAGCTTTTGGCAGAAGGCCAGAGTTCTAATTTCTAAAGAATGCTATTTTCGCCAACCCTAAACCATTAATTTCATTTTACCATGCATTTCCAACTTAGCGAAGAGCATTTAATGATTCAGAAAGCTGCGCGCGACTTTGCGCAGAACGACCTTAAGCCGGGCGTCATAGAGCGCGACGACCATGAGAAGTTCCCTGCCGAACAGGTGAAGAAGATGGGCGAGCTCGGCTTTCTCGGAATGATGGTTGACCCGAAATATGGCGGAGGAGGAATGGACACTATAAGCTACGTGCTGGCCATGGAAGAGATTTCAAAAGTAGATGCATCGGCCAGCGTAGTGATGTCAGTAAACAATTCACTTGTCTGCTGGGGTCTGCAGGAGTTTGGCTCTGAAGAACAGAAGCAGAAATATTTAATGCCGCTGGCAAAGGGAGAAGTTATCGGAGCATTTTGTTTAAGCGAACCCGAAGCAGGCAGCGATGCAACATCGCAACACACAACAGCCATCGATATGGGCGACCATTATGTGCTGAACGGAACGAAAAACTGGATTACAAATGGCGGCACAGCTTCGACTTATCTTGTCATGGCGCAGACCGACGCAGCAAAAAAACATAAAGGCATTAACGCATTCATCGTTGAGAAAGGAATGCCGGGATTTACCGTTGGCCCGAAAGAACATAAGCTTGGCATTCGCGGAAGCGATACCCACTCGCTGATGTTTTCTGATGTAAAAGTTCCGAAGAAGAACCGCATAGGTGAAGACGGCTTCGGATTTAAGTTTGCGATGAAGACGCTGACAGGCGGACGCATCGGAATTGCTTCACAGGCACTAGGAATTGCATCAGGAGCATATGAGCTTGCACTGGCATATTCAAAAGAGCGTAAGGCATTCGGCAAAACCATTTCGCAGCACCAGGCCATCCAGTTCAAGCTTGCTGACATGGCTACCGAAATAGATGCAGCGCGATTAATGTGCCTGAAGGCAGCATGGCTCAAGGACAGGCATGAAGATTATTCAACGGCTGCAGCAATGGCCAAGGTGTTTTCTTCGGAAGTTGCAATGCGCACTACCATAGAGGCCGTGCAGATACACGGCGGATATGGCTATGTAAAGGAGTTCCATGTCGAGCGCCTGATGCGCGATGCAAAGATTACGCAGATATACGAAGGCACTTCTGAAGTGCAGCGCATAGTTATCTCAAGGGCTATACTAGGTTGAGTCGTTGAGAATTCTCTCTTTCTTATTCAAACAAGCGGCTTTAATGGAAAGAAAGCCTTACCTGATGCTGCCTTATTCATTTCTTATAATCGTAACTGTAAATTTTATTTGTGATCTTTTTATTGACCGATACGAATACTATGTTCCAAAGCCATACCGCCTCAATCATTTTCATGCGTTTAGCTTTAAAGCGGCCATCGACGGTCTCTCCTATAATATTAAGCTATCCTTTTTCAGCAGCATAGCTATATATATTGTTTATTTACTGGTCTTACGCGGAAAAAGGAGCACAAAGTAATTTTCGCTAAGAACGGCACAATATGTGCTTTCAGCGAAACTTCATTTAAAAGTTATGGAAGTTCGGCTGAGGCCGTCTCTTATCATTAAATGAGACAACTCATTTTCATTACTTTGTCAGACAAATAAAATCTATGCAAAAGTTTCGTCTACCCCTTCTGCTGCTCGTTGCATTTACACTTTCCTCAGTAGCCTTTATTGGTCCGCATGCTCCTCTTCAAAATAAGGAGCAGGGCAGCCCAATGACATATGGCCAATACTGGAAGAAAGTAGACTCGCTCACAAAAAAAGGCTTGAGCAAATCGGCGCTGGAGGTAGTGATGACTATTTATGAAAAGGCGAAGGCAGAAGATGAACAGGCACAGCTGGTGAAAGCGGTCATTCACCGAATGAAGTTTCAAAGCATGACGGAAGAAGACGAGACAAAAAAAATTATCAATGATTTAACGAAAGATTGTAATAAGGTTAAGTCTCCTGCCAATGCCATCCTGCACAGCATGCTTGCCGAAACATATTGGAGCTATTACCAACAGAACCGCTATCGCTTTTTAGACAGAACACAAACAGTAAACTTTCAGAACGATGACATCAACACATGGGATGCGCGAAAAATCTTTGAGGAAACATTAAAGCACTACAAATTATCCCTTGCAAATGCGTCTCAATTGCAAAAGGTGCAGATAAATGCATTTGATGAAGTAATTGTAAAAGGCAATACCGATGAGGCAAGAAAATTCCGGCCATCATTATATGATTTCCTGGCCCACCGGGCCGTTGACTTTTTCATGAACGAGGAAACGGGGCTGACGCAGCCGGCAGAACATTTTGAAATGAGTAGCGCGCAGTACCTGAACAGCGTAGCGCAGTTTTTGAACTTCAGAATTCCGGATAAGGACTCAACGGACTTGAAATATAATGCCATTGTGCTGCTGCAGGATGTACTCCGCTTTCACCAGGGCGATGCGCATCCGGGTGCGCTTATTGATGCTGACCTCAAGAGATTAAAATTTGTCTATGAGCATCTGACGATTCCGGGTAAAGATTCGCTTTACCTGCTTGAGTTGAAAAAGATTTCAGACCGTTATGAGACATATCCCGGCAGTACGGATGCATTGTATGAAATGGCGCAGTACTATTACAACAAAGGAAGCCAATACAGGTTTGGAGAGAATGACAGCGCGCGCTGGCTTGTGCTAAAGGCAGGGGAACTGTGCAATATTGCTATTGCGCGTTTTCCATATTCACAGGGCGGGCTAAACTGCAAACATCTGCGTGCGGTGATAAATGAAAAGGCGCTTAGCATGCAGGTGGAACGCGTGAATGTCCCCGAGCAGCCGTTCCGCGCAAAGGTTTCGTACAAGAATGTGGGCAAGATTTTTTTGCGCATTGCAAAGCTTGAAGGAGATGAGATGCAGTATGCCGAACTGTATGGAGAAAAGTTAATAAAGCAATACCTGAAACTTTCTGCAGTGAAGGAATGGAGCGTGACGCTAGATGCCGACAGCGACAAGCAAAGTCATTCAACAGAAATTAAAATGCCGGGATTGCCATTAGGCAATTATGTAGTACTGGCATCGAACAACGAGAAGTACTCTTACGATAAGAACACGGTTGTTTATTCCACTATCTGGACCTCGGATTTAAGTTATGTGAGCCGTAGGAAGGAAAACGGCAGCTATGATTTTTATGTTTTCAACCGCGAAAGCGGAGAGCCGTTGAAGGACGTTTCGGCAACGGTTTATTTCCAGCAGTACAATTATACTTCGCGGAAGTATGAGAAAAACAAAGGAACTGCTATTACAACGGATGCGGACGGATATTTTTCATTGCCCCCACAAGGAGAATACCGCAACTTCAACATTGAATTTGTAAAAGGGAATGACAGGCTTCGCCTGAACGATAATTTCTATCAATACCGCTACCAGCCCGAAGAGAAAAAAAGAACGCAGACCTTTTTCTTTACGGACAGGGCAATCTACCGCCCGGGACAAACTGTGTACTTCAAGGGGCTAATGCTTGAAACCGACGGAGAGAAAAGCGAAATCAAGACAAAGCAGAATACGACAGTGCAATTCTTCGATGTGAACTCACAGAAGATTGCAGAATTGCAGCTGCAGACAAATGAGTATGGAACTTTCAATGGCACGTTCACAGCTCCGCAAGGTGTTCTGGCGGGGCAAATGAGGATACAGAATGAAACAGGTTCAGTTTATTTTTCGGTGGAAGAATACAAGCGGCCTAAGTTTGAAGTGAACTTTGAGCCAGTAAAGGGCAGCTTCAGGCTGAATGATAAAATCACGCTGACGGGTAAAGCAGTTTCTTATTCAGGCGCAAATCTAAGCGATGCTCAGGTACAGTATCATGTTACCCGTACAGCACGTTTTCCTGAATGGATTCGTTATTGGAAAAGCTTCTTTCCATCATCGCCTGCTTTAGAAATTAGTAGCGGAACTACGACAACGGATGAGAACGGAAATTTTCAAATCATCTTCACAGCCATTCCGGATAACAGCATAAATAAGGAAACAGAGCCAACGTTTAATTACCAGGTAACAGCTGATGTAACAGATATAAATGGCGAAACTCATAGTGACGAGGAAAGTGTGGGAGTATCCTATAAATCACTTTTTCTGGAAACTGATTTGAAAGAGAGCTTAAACAAGGAAGAGCAAAATCAGTTTATCATTCATTCATCCAATACGGCCGGCAGCTTTGAACCTGCAAAAGGACAAATCCTAATATATAAATTGAAAGAGCCGGAAAGATTGCTTCGAAAGAGGTTATGGGCAAAGTCTGACAAGCATACAATGAGTAAGTCGGATTACATTAATGTCTTTCCATATGATATTTATTCCAACGAAGACGAGATTTCAAAATGGGAGAAAGGTTCGCAGGTTTTAAATACCAATTATGACACTCAAAAAGATTCAGTTGTGAAACTGAATGCAACAGGATGGCAGCAGGGAAAATATGTTGTTGAGTTATCCGCAAAGGATAAAAACAATGAAGATGTAAAATATGCGCGCTATGTCACCGTGTTTTCGCCGAAAGAAAAACAAGCTGCTCTCAATTCAATAGATTGGTTTACCACCTTAAGGGATAAGGCAGAGCCGGGAGAAAAAGCGCAGTTCCTTATTGGCACGGCAGATAAAAATGTAAAAGTGCTTTATGAAATAGAAGAGAAAAATCAAATCGTCTCAAAGCAATGGCTGATGCTTAACAATGAACAACGGCTTATTGAAATTCCCGTTGAAGAAAAGCACAGGGGAAACTTCGCGGTGCATTTCACTTTTGTAAAGCACGGACGGGACTATCATTTTGATAAAGGCATTACAGTTCCATGGACAAATAAAGAGCTTGAAATAAAACTTGAAACATTCCGCGATAAGCTTCAACCTGGAGCGAAGGAAGCGTGGCGGTTAAAGGTTAAGGGAAAGAACGGAGAAAAAGTAGCTGCTGAAATGCTGGCTTCTATGTATGATGCTTCGCTTGATGCATTCACTGAGCATAAGTGGAATTTTGGCATTTACAATACTTATTATCCAAGACTTTATTTTAATGCAGGAAGCGGCTTCAGTGCAATATCCTTCACTCCATTCTCTAAAGACTGGAATTCGTATGTGCCGACTTCATCCAGACAGTATGACAGGTTGAATTGGTTTGGGTATTATTTGGCTGGTAGCTATTATGGGTATCGAGGAGGAAGGATGTATGAAATGGACGAAGTTCAAACAATGTCAACTCGAAATGGCGCAATGGCAGTAACAGAAGAAACGAAAGCCAATGCTCCAATGAAAATGGCCGGAATGAAAAAAGAGGCAGAAGGAGATAAAACTACTGCAGACAATATTCCTGATGAGGCAGGCTTTGCTGCTGCTACAGGGGCCGAACAAAAAAATACTGGCAAGGACCTTGGCGGAATTAAGGGACGAACTAACCTGAACGAAACAGCATTCTTCTATCCGCAGCTAATGACAAATGACAGCGGTGAAATCATTTTCTCTTTCACTATGCCCGAGGCATTGACGAAATGGAAACTGATGGCTTTCGGACATACAAAGGATTTGAAATATGGCCAACTGGAAAAAGAAGTTGTGACGCAGAAGGAATTAATGGTCGTTCCTAATGCTCCGCGGTTTTTCAAAGAAGGAGATAAAATAGAGTTCCAGTCAAAAATTACAAATCTGTCAGATACAACTTTATCAGGGAGGGCTCAATTATTCCTTTATGATGCTGTCAGCATGCAGCCATTAAGCATTCAGCTTTCGGAAAGAAGCTTTAATAATTTGGTCAAAGGACAAAATACTTCAGTAAGCTGGGACTTGTCAATTCCGGAAGGTGTTGGAGCCATTACTTATAAAATAGTTGCAAGTGCCGGAAAATTTACTGATGGCGAAGAGCAGGCTGTACCTGTCCTGTCAAACAGAATGTTGGTGACAGAGTCAATGCCACTGCCTGTACGAGGCAAACAGACAAAGACATTTTCTTTTGACAAGCTTTTGAATTCAGGCTCTTCCTCGACACTTCGAAATCATAAGCTGACATTGGAGTTTACAAGCAATCCGGCATGGTATGCCATCCAGGCATTGCCATATATGATGGAATATCCATATGAGTGTTCTGAACAGGTTTTCGCCCGGTATTATGCAAACTCTATCGCATACCATATTGCCAACTCAAGTCCGAAAATAAAAGCCGTGTTTGATGCATGGAAATCAGAGTCGCCGGCAACATTTTTATCGAACCTTGAAAAGAACCAGGAGCTAAAGCTTGCCCTGCTGGAAGAAACTCCGTGGGTATTGGAAGCAAAAGATGAGTCAGAACGAAAGAAACGCGTTGCTCTTTTATTTGACATAAATAAAATGTCAGGAGAATTGCAAAGTGCAATTGTTAAGCTTCAGAAAAAACAATTATCAAACGGTGCCTGGACATGGTTTGAGGGAATGCCCGATGACCGCTACATGACTCAATATATTGTCGAAGGCTTTGGCCACCTCGACCATCTTGGAATAAAATCAGTGAGGGATAATGGCCAAGTCTGGAACATGATTCAAATGGCAGTAGAATATCTGGATGCAAGGATTACCGATGATTACAATGACCTTTTAAAATGGAAAGCAGACTTGAAAAAGAACCATCTTTCATCGATGCAAATTCACTACCTGTATGCAAGAAGCTACTTCAAAGACATCCCTGTTTCACAACGAAACAAGAAGGCCTTTGACTATTATAAAGAGCAATCCGCAATTTATTGGCTCGACAATAATGAATATTTAAAAGGCATGATTGCGCTTGAGTTATTCAGATACGATACTAAAACCGTGGCAAATGATATTTTAAAATCCCTCTTGGAGAATTCCCAATACAGCGACGAACTGGGCAGATATTGGAAGAACAACATAGGGGGATATTACTGGATGAATGCTCCGATTGAAACACAGGCATTGCTAATTGAAGCCTTTGATGAAATCACAAAGGATAAAAAGACAGTTGACGACCTGCAGGTGTGGCTTTTGAAAAATAAGCAGACCAACGATTGGAAAACGACAAAGGCAACAGCAGAGGCCTGCTACGCACTTCTTCTTCGCGGAACAAACTTCCTTGCAGAGTCACAGATTGCCGACATTACAGTAGGGAAGCAAAAAATTAATCCTAATGAAATGCCTGATGTAAAAGCGGAAGCCGGCACAGGCTATTTCAAAACATCATGGAGCGGCAGCGATATCAAACCCGAAATGGCAACCGTGAAAGTGGAAAACAAAAATGATGTTGTTGCATGGGGCGCTTTGTACTGGCAATACTTTGAGCAGCTTGACAAAATCACCCCGCACGAAACACCGCTTAAGCTGAACAAGAAAGTTTTCCTTGAGCAGAATTCTCCGACAGGAAAAGTGATTGCTCCTGTTGATGCAAATACAAAAGTGAAAATAGGCGACAGGCTGAAGGTCCGCATTGAGCTGCGTGTAGACCGCGACATGGAATATGTAATGATGAAAGACATGCGCGCCTCAGCACTCGAACCTGAAAATGTTTTCTCACAATTTAAATGGCAAGATGGTCTTGGATATTATGAAAGCACTCGCGATGCGTCAACGAATTTTTTCTTCAGTTATCTACCAAAAGGCGCTTATGTTTTTGAGTACCCGTTGAGGGTTTCGCATAGCGGTAATTTCAGCAATGGCATCACCTCCATTCAATGTATGTATGCGCCTGAATTTATGTCTCATTCCGAAGGAATTCGGCTGGATATCGGGCATTAACAAGGTTTAACGGACAAATTTCTGTTAAGCTGTATCTTTTAGGAAAGTCATGCGTTTACAGTGGTAATGAGCGAAAACGCCAAATACCCTCTCATCATGCTCGTCGATGATAACGAGCTTGATATTATGGTCAATAAGAAACTTATAGAAACCGAAAATTTCTCTTCGCAGGTAGTAAGCCATACCTCTGCAGAGGCTGCGCTTGATTACCTGAAAAGCAATTCCGGCTCAATGGACTCTTTACCAAAAGTTATTTTCCTCGATATCATGATGCCGGGCATGGATGGCTTTGGTTTCCTTGATGAATTCGGCAAGCTCGACGATTCGGTAAAAAGTAAAGCGCGCATTGTCATGCTTTCTACTTCCGAAAGCTTTAAAGATTTAAACAGGGCCAACCAAAACCCTCACGTTTACAAATTCCTGAACAAGCCACTGACTCCGGCTGCTCTCAAGGCAATCAACGTATAGATTATCGTTTCTTCCGGAAGAATTCCGTCACCAACTCTCCGCATTCTTTTTCCATCACTCCTTCTTTAAGCACCGTCTTAGGGTGAAGAATTTTTTTTGAGGTCATAAGGAAGCCACGCTTCTCATCTTTCGCACCATAAACTATTTTCCCAATCTGCGCCCATGCACTTGCCCCGGCACACATTACGCAAGGTTCAATCGTGACATATAGCGTACACTCATCTAAATATTTTCCCCCCAGGAAATTTGCAGCAGCCGTGATGGCCTGCATCTCTGCATGAGCCGTCACATCATTCAATCGTTCCGTCATATTATATGCGCGTGCAATGATTTTATTCTGGCAGACCACAACAGCGCCAATCGGCACTTCGTCTTCTGCCAATGCAAGATGAGCCTGTTTCAGCGCTTCCCGCATATAATGGACGTCAGTGCTTAAATCTATTTTCATATTATTTGTGCAAAAATGCAGTAAAATCATGGTTCCGGGTAATAGTCAGTTCATAAGTTCACCAATATTTTTTGCTAATCACGAAACTTAATATAGTTTCGCCCGCTATAAAGTTTAAAATCAAACTAACCTTAAAAAAACTATTTACAAATGAGAACAAAGAATTTATTAGTGATTGCGTTCGTATTAATGAGCTCGATTGCATTTGCACAGAGTGGTCGGTTTTCGCTTGGTGCTGAAGTAGCAATTCCGGGCGGCGATTATGGCGACAACGCCGGAACGGGCTTCGGAGCCTCGCTTCGTTATGAAATGCCCTTAGGTGACAACCTGGGATTAATGGGAACTGTAGGCTACCTGACTTATGGTTCAAAAACAGTTGACTTCGGCGGCTTCGGAAGCTATAAGTACACCAACTCTATGATTCCGATTATGGTGGGCGCGAAGTATTATTTTTCTGAGCAGCAGAATGGTTTCTATGCAGACCTGCAGCTTGGTTTAACCATGCTTACAACTAAATCATCATTCGAATTTGGCGGAACTACGACGGACGATTCGCAAAGCGCATCAGCTTTCACATGGTCGCCCGGAATTGGTTACCATTTGGATAATTTGGATTTCGGTGTAGGCTATTATGGATTCAGCTATACAACTACTGTTACTACAACTTTCATGGGCGTTTCAACATCTACGGATGTATCTGCCTCAGGCAGCTGGATTGGTATCCGCGCAGCTTACGTATTCGGTAGCAAGTAATTTTATAAAAAACACTTTCCTAGGGAAAGGGGCTTCGCAAGGAGCCCCTTTTTTTATTGCCCTTAGTAGCGAAAAGACATCAAATCCCGCTAAAAACGGACTTTTAAAGGCTGACAAGAATCAGCTAAAGACTAACTTTCTAATCCCTATTTTTGCCCTATATGTCAGAGCAGGAATTAGAACAGAAATTTAACGAGCGCATCGACCGTGGCGAAGTGATAGAAGCCAAGGACTGGATGCCCGAACGATACCGCACACAACTCATCCGCATGATGAGCCAGCATGCACATTCCGAAGTGGTGGGAATGCTGCCCGAGGGCAACTGGATAACACGCGCGCCAAGCCTGAAGCGCAAAGCAGTGCTGCTTGCAAAAGTGCAGGACGAAGCCGGCCACGGATTATATATCTACAGCGGAACAGAGACATTAAATATTTCAAGAGAAGAAATGCTCGGCGCATTTCTGACAGGTAAAGCAAAATATTCTTCCATCTTTAATTATCCCACATTGACATGGGCCGACATGGGCAGCATTGGCTGGCTTGTTGACGGCGCGGCTATTGTAAATCAAACTGCATTGGCAAAATGTTCTTACGGGCCCTATGCACGTGCCATGGTGCGCATCTGCAAAGAAGAAAACTTTCATCACAAACAAGGCTATGAAATCCTGGCCACGCTGATGAAGGGAACAAAAGAGCAGCGCGAAATGGCGCAGGAATCAGTGAACCGATTCTGGTGGCCGGCACTGATGATGTTCGGTCCGCATGATGCAGAGTCTCCGCACAGCAGCGACCTGCTGCGATGGAAAGTGAAACTGCATTCGAACGATACATTGCGCCAGCGATTTATTGACCGTACTGTACCGCAGGCAGAGAATATCGGCATCACACTGCCTGACCCTAAACTGAAATTCAATCCTGAGACAAAGCATTATGAGCATGGAGATATTAACTGGGAGGAATTTTATAATGTGATAAACGGTCGCGGCATCTGCAACAAAGAGAGGATGAAGGCACGCAGGGATGCACACGTGAACGGAAACTGGGTGCGCGAGGCCGCGGAGGCTTACGCTCAAAAGAGAAATAAATTAAAAGCAGCTTAACAGCTATGAGTAAGGAAGAAACGCAGTGGGATTTGTGGGAAGTCTTCACGCAGAAGAGGGCAGGGCTGCCTTTCGAACATGCAGGCAGCGTACATGCACCCGACAGGGAGATTGCATTGCAGAATGCACGCGATGTGTATTCGCGGAGGAATGAAGCGACCTGCATATGGGTTGTTCCGTCGCAGGCAATTGTTTCCAGCACTCCTGAAGATATGGGCTCTTTCTTCGAGCCGGCTAACGATAAGATATACCGCCATCCGAATTTTTATAAAACTCCCGGCGCAAGCTTTGAATGATGGAAGCGAAGAATAATTTGTTTGAATATTGTTTGCGGCTTGGCGACTCATCGCTTATCCTTTCGCAGCGCCTCGGACAATGGTGCGGTCACGGACCGATATTGGAAGAAGACATTGCCTTGACGAATATCTGCCTTGATTTACTGGGACAGGCTCGCGCATTTTTAACGTATGCAGGGCAGGTTGAAGGAAACCACAGAACAGAAGACGATTTAGCTTATTTACGTGACGAGCTTGAATACAGAAACGTACTGCTCGCAGAACAGCCGAATGGCGATTATGCACAGACGATATTGAAACAGTTTTTCTACAGCGCTTATCAGTATTTTCTATATGATGCGTTAAAGCAAAGCAGGGATAAAACGATTTCGGCGCTTGCTGAAAAAAGTCTGAAAGAAGTAACATATCATCTTCGTCATAGCAGCGAATGGGTGAAAAGATTAGGTGACGGAACGGAAGAAAGCCATCAGCGAATAATGGATGCTGTTGATGCACTTTGGATTTACACAGGTGACATGTTTGACATGGACGAAGTGGATGCGGCATTAATAAAAGAGGGCATTGCAGTCGATTTGAATCTCATCAAAGTGATGTGGGAGAATAAAGTGAAAGAAGTTTTTGCCGATGCAACATTGACCATTCCGGAAAGTACATTTATGATTAAAGGAAGTCGCATCGGAAAACATACCGAGCATTTAGGATACATTCTTGCAGAGATGCAGGTGCTGCACCGACAGCATCCGCAAGCGCAGTGGTAATGATTAAAATAATTTCCAAAGAAGATATTTGGGATTTGCTTAAAGGCATCCCCGATCCGGAAATACCCGTCATCAGCATTGTTGACCTTGGAATTCTTCGTGAAGTGGAAGTCGCAAATAATAAAGTTGTCATCAGCATTACACCCACATATTCCGGATGCCCTGCTATGCAGGCAATTTCAGATGAGATAAAGTCGATATTGAAACAAAACGGAATTGATAATGCAGAGATAAAAATGGTTTACCATCCCGTGTGGACTACAGATTGGCTCAGCGATGATGCAAAAGAGAGGTTGCGTAAATATGGAATCGCTCCTCCCGAGAAGGCCTCTGCAGATAAAAACCTTTTAATGGCAGAGCCGAAAAAGGTTTACTGCCCGCGCTGCAATTCGTTGCATACAGAGCTGATAAGCCAGTTTGGTTCCACAGCATGTAAGGCACTCTATCGCTGCCTTGACTGTAAGGAGCCATTTGATTATTTCAAGTGCCATTGAATAATCGGTGAGCGATATTAAAGCCTCAAGCTTTCTTAAAGTTAAATATCCAAACCTTCTTCTCGTTTTTCTTTTATTGGCCTTGCTGCCATATTTGCTGCTCTCATTTTACATTCATCCCGTAGCCGATGATTTTATTTATGCTCTCAAGGGAGAAGACTTTCTAAAAAATCTTTGGCGGGATTATACAACATGGAACGGACGGTACACATCAAATGTAATTGTGTTTTCTAATACTGTTCTCTGCGGGAATTTACTACTATACGAGCTTTATCCAATTGTTCTTATTGCGCTTTTAGTTTTCAGCATTTATTGGTTTTTGAATATTGCTTTCAAGCAAAGGCATGGCCGAAGAGAGAATCTTGTTCTGGCTTTAATTTTTGTTCTTTTATTTCTAAACCTGTTGCCAAAGGAGTCGGAAGGGTTGTATTGGTTTACGGGCTCTGCGACTTATATTTTGCCTTGTGGATTCTTTCTTATTTATTTTGGATTGGCGATTTCGTATTTCAGGAATGAAATTTTTCTGAACAAATATTTTCACTTAGGCTGCTGCGTGTTATTGCTTTTTCTTTTATGCGGATTTAATGAAGTTCTGACAATTGTATTGTTGCTCTTTCACCTGCTGTACTCTGCATTGATAAGAAAACGATTTCTTTTTGACCTGCTTTTTATTTGCCTTGCGGGCTTTTCGTTTATGTTATTAGCTCCGGGCAATTCTATTCGCAGCTTGTATTTTCCGGAAAAGCACCAATTTTTTCATTCATTTTTATACAGCCTGCTTCAAACAGTTCGTTTTTCTTCCACTTGGATTTTAAGTCCGGCATTTCTTTTAGCGACAATATTTTTTTTACCAAGAGCAAAGCAGGATTATTTCTCAAATCACATTAGCCCTGTTGTATTATTACTTGCTTTATTTAGCATCATCTTTGTCGCAGCGTTCGCTCCATATTGGACTACGGGCATACTTGGACAACATCGCACAATTAACCTCGCCTGCTTTTTGTTTTTGCTTTGCTGGTTCTTCATTCTCGCGTCGCTCTCCCGGTTTATTCCGGAATCTTTTTTTCAAATCATTAAAACTAAATTCTTCCAATCTTCGGCTATCATATTATTAATGGTTTCTTTTTTCATAACAAGAAACGGATTAACCTCCTGGGCCGATTTAGTTTCAGGAGGCGCCAAGCAATTTGATGCAGAACTTCGAAGCAGGCATGCCGGTCTTTTTGAGTGCAAGAAGCAAGGCCCTATTGATTGTGCCGTTCCGGCATTGACTGTATTTCCAAAATCTATCTTTGTCCTCGATATTCAACCGCAATCATCGAGTTGGATTAATATTGACTATGCCCGTTATTACGGATTAAATTCTGTTTCAATTCAACAATAGATATGAGTTTTATTACCACCCAAATTTCCGATGCAGTTTATTCAATCAAACTGAATCGGCCCGATAAGTTCAACAGTTTCAATCGCGAAATGTCTTTGCAGTTGCATAAGGCATTGGACGAAGCTCAATCGAACAAAGCAATTCGTGCAGTGTTTGTCACGGGGGAAGGAAAAGCCTTTTGTGCCGGTCAGGATTTGTCCGAAGCAATTGATCCAAGCGGGCCAGGAATTGAAAAGATTGTCATCGAGCACTACAACCCGATCATTCTTAAGATAAGAGAACTTGAAAAACCTATTGTCTGTGCCGTCAATGGCGTAGCTGCGGGAGCAGGCGCAAACATTGCTCTTGCCTGCGATGTTGTTGTGGCTGGCTCGTCTGCTTCATTCATTCAGGCATTTTCTAAAATCGGCTTAATTCCGGACAGCGGAGGAACCTTCACTTTACCCCGTCTTGTTGGCTGGCAACGCGCCTCTGCATTGATGATGCTTGGAGATAAAATTTCTGCGACAGATGCTTTGCAGATGGGAATGGTGTATAAAGTTGTGGATGACGCAGCTCTGCAAGCAGAGACAATGAAAATAGCAGTTACTCTTTCACAAATGCCGACAAAAGGTCTTGCCTACACTAAGCAACTGCTCAATCAATCGGCTTTTAATTCACTAGAGAGGCAATTGGAGGCAGAAGGAAAATTGCAAGTGAAAGCGGCTGCGACCTACGACTATAATGAAGGTGTGAAGGCTTTCCTGGAAAAACGAAAGCCTAATTTTAAAGGGGAGTAGTTCTTACTTCTTTTTGAAATGAATGGCAATCGGCACTCCTGAAAAGTCGTAGTGTTCACGCATTTTGTTTTCGAGAAACCGTTTATAAGGTTCATTGATGTATTGAGGCAGATTGCAAAAAAAAGCAAACTGTGGCGTATGCGTCGGTAGCTGAGTGATATATTTCACTTTTACATATTTGCCCTTAATGGACGGCGGAGGGTTACTTTCAATCAGAGGAAGAAAGAAATCATTAAGCTCAGCTGTCTTTATTTTTTTTATTCGGTTTTCATAAACATGCACTGCTGTTTCAAGAGTCTTATGAATTCGTTGTTTCTCGTGAACGGAAGTGTAAATGATTGGCACATCATTAAACGGCGCCAATCTCTTTTTGATAAACTCTGTGTAATCTCCGGCAGAATGGGTGTTCTTCTCAACTAAATCCCACTTGTTTACTACGACCACTACGCCTTTATTATTTTGCTCAATCAGCCGGTAGATAGCAAGATCCTGCGCATTGAGTCCGCTGACGGCATCGATCATAAAGAGGCAAACGTCAGCATCTTCAATAGAGCGAATTGCCCGCAGCACAGAATAGAATTCAAGGTCCTCGTTCACGCGCGCTTTCCTGCGAATACCTGCAGTGTCAACAAGAACAAAATCGTGACCGAATTTGCTGTAGCGCTTATTGATTGGATCGCGAGTTGTGCCGGCAATAGGGGTAACAATACTGCGCTCTTCGCCGGTAAGCATGTTTAACAAGGATGACTTTCCGACATTAGGTTGGCCAACGATGGCAAACTTCGGAAGTCCTTCATATGGATCGGTTGTGTCTTTCGGAAATTCCTTTACGACAGCATCCAATAACTCTCCTGTGCCGCTTCCGCTGATGGAAGAAAGGCTATAGGGTTCTCCAAGGCCGAATTTGTAAAACTCGGCTGACTGGTGGCCGCGTTCTGCATTGTCAACCTTGTTGACTACAAGAAAAACGTTCTTCCCGCTTTTGCGCAGCATCTGAGCAACGGTGTCATCCAAATCGGTGATTCCCATTTCGACATCGACAACAAAAAGAATAATGTTGGCTTCCTCGATAGCGATTTCTACCTGCTTTCGAATCTCTTCTTCAAAAATATCATCTGAACCATGGACATATCCTCCGGTGTCAATTACCGAAAAGCGTTTACCATTCCATTCGGCAAAGCCATATTGACGGTCGCGGGTCACACCGCTCTGCTCGTCCACAATGGCCCGGCGCGATTCCGTCAGACGGTTAAAAAGCGTTGATTTCCCAACATTTGGCCTTCCCACAATGGCAACAATATTCGACATGGCACAAAGGTATAAGGAATGAGGGCTCCTCGCTTATAAATGCTCAAGCTCCACGTCTTCGTCTTCGTCATAAATCTGGATGAGGGGCTCTTTAAGAAATGCTTTTGTGATAAGTCGTTTTTCCAGTGAGAGTAAAAGCGTCGGCAGGAAAATCAAATTGCTGCACATTGCAATCAACAGTGTGATCGAAATTAAAATACCAAGGGCTGAAGTGCCTCCAAATATGGAAAACGAAAAAATAAAAAAACCGCTGAAGAGTATTATGGCGGTATATATCATACTTACCCCTGTTTCTTTAATAACCAGCGAAACAGTTTTCGAAATGCTTCCTCCGTATTTTTTAATGTCTTGCCTGTAACGGGTCAGGAAATAAAGGGTGCCGTCAGAAGCAATACCAAAGGCAATACTGAAGATTAAAATAGTCGAAGGCTTCAATGCGATGCCCGAAAAGCCCATAATAGCCGCTGTAATCAATAGCGGAATGAGACTGGGAATCATTGCAATTACAACCATTCGAAGCGAACGAAAAAGAAAGAACATCACAGAGCCAATAAGCAATATGGCAAGCGCCACACTTTCTTTCAGGTTCAAAAGCAGATAATCATTGTTCTTAAGAAAAATATTTGAGGCTCCTGTAATCTTGACGTCATAATCTGCCGTAGGGAAAATAGAATCCACTCTTGGCCTGATTTCTTTTAACAGCTCTTTCATCTTAATGCTCCCGATGTCTGCAACCTGGAAGCTGACGCGGGTCACGCCTCCTGCGCTGTCAATAATAGAACGAAACAATCCCCTGTTCTCCTTTGCCGCCCCTGTGTAGTTACGAAGTCTTGCAAGTTCCTGCACATTCGGAATAATGTAATACTTCGGATCATTATCATTCAACGCCTGGTACGAAAACTTAATACCCTCGGCAACCGAAACAGGTTTTGAAAATTGCGGATAGCCCGCAAGCAGTTTCTGCAGTCGGTTTATTTTATACAAGGTTCCCAGCGCAAGCGCACCTCCCGGTTTCTTTGCATCAACCATTACCTCAAACGGCAGTACTCCCCGAAAATTTTGTTCGAAGAATTTAAGGTCGCGGTAAATCACGTCTTTTTTCGGAAGGTCATCTACCACAAAGCCCACGGATGTAATTCGCGTCATTCCATACAGGCTTATTCCAACAACGATGACGACAATAGCATAAATACGCGGACGATAGCGATGAACCCAGATGTCAATTTTGCCAAGTAAAGAATTCAGCCGCTTCGCTTCAAGATGTTTAACATGCCGCTGAGATGGAGCAGGCAAAATGCTGAACACTGCCGGAATAAAAATCATGGAAATAAGCCAGGTCAGCATCACGTTCAATGCAGCCATCACCCCAAACTCTTTCAGCACTTCGCTTTGCGTAAAATAAAAAACAAAGAAGCCTATGGCAGTTGTAATGTTTGCAAAGAAGGTTGTCGGGCCCACCTTTGTAACCATTCGTACAAGAGATTTTATCTTATTACCATGCTTGTAATACTCCTGTTGATACCGATTAAGAAGAAAAATGCAATTCGGAACCCCTATGATAATTATTAAAGGTGTAATAAGACTTGTCAGAATAGTAATCTTATAATCCAGCATCACCAACGTTCCGAATGACCAGATGGCACCAAAAATGACAACAAGCATTGGAAACAATGTTGCAGTAAACGATTTAAAAAATACAAGAAGAATAATTGCAGTCACGATGAGCGCCAGGGCAGTGAACAGCTTCATCTCACTCACAATCTTTGCCGTAACTGCTGTGCGGATATATGGTAATCCTGAATAATGAAGCTCGGCATTCTGCTTTGCAGCAAATTCATCTCCCAATGCTTTTATCAGCTTTACTATAGCAATGCGCCCTTTCGTGTTCAGCTTATCCTGGTCGAAGGTGATGGCCATTACCGTGGCATTGGTACTCTTATTAAATAACAATCCTTCGTAGAATGGAAGATTGAACAACACCTTTTTTAACGAGTCCAGCTGCTGTTGCGAACGCGGCTTCTCAGGAAAAATGGATTTTACTTCAAGCCTCTCCGTGCTGTCATTACGAATGATGTTGTAACTGCGCGAAATAGAAACGACTTCCTGTATGCCGTCAATCTTCTTTACTTCATTCGATAAATCATACCATGCATTGAAAAGAGGAAGAGAAAAGATGTCTTTATTCTGCAGGCCGATAACCATAACAGTTCCGTCCTCGCCGAACTTTTTCTTGAACTCAATATAATTTACATAGGTAGTGTCGTTTGAAGGGAGAATCTTAGCACTTTCATATGAAAGCTTAACGTAGGTTGCCAGCCACAGCATCAATGCCGTATCCACTATGAGGACTACGAGAAAGACGATACGATATCGCAGCAATACTCGCGCAAAGGCTTCCAGCATAAAGAACTGTTGTTTCCGGGGCTAAATTAGATGCGTAAAATTAGACAAAACCCCCTCAGTAATATCTAAAAATCGACGTTTTTAGAATTGCCTCTCTATATAAAGAAAGTTGTAGATTTGGTTCGTTCATTAAACAGAATTTTCACCCATTCAATATCCTATGAAAACCAAAGTCATTTTATCGTTCGTATGTTTTGTTCTTTCAATCGCTGCGATTGCACAGCCGGTAAACAGGTTTAATTACCAGGCAGTGGCACGCAATGCTTCCGGAAGCATCCTGGCAACGCAGCCTGTCGGCATTCGTATAACAATAGAAAATGGTGCAGGCGGCCCTTCGCTTTATACGGAAACACATTTGGTGCTCACCAATCAATTCGGATTGTTCACGCTGCAAATCGGAGCGGGGACTCCCATCAGCGGAAACTTTAATTCTATCGTATGGAGCAACGGCAACCAATGGCTGAAAGTAGACATGGACCCAACAGGCGGCAACTCGTACACACCGATGGGAGAATCGCAGCTTCTGAGCGTGCCGTTTGCAAACTACGCTGCGTCCGGCGGAAACACTTACACGGCAGGAACAGGAATCGACATTACATCAAATGTAATTTCGAATACAGGTGTGACGTCTGTAACAGCAGGAACAGGATTGAGCGGCGGAACGATTACTACAACAGGAACTATCAGCATGCCTAACGTTGGTACGGCGGGGACTTACGGTTCTGCTTCATTAATTCCTGTCATCACTACGGATGCACAAGGGCGCGTAACAAATGTGACAACTACATCTGTATCCGGCGGAGGATATACAGGCGGCACAGGCATCACCATTGTTGGCAACGTCATCAATAGTGTGTGGACTGCAAACGGAAATAATATTTACAATAACAACACTGCCAATGTAGGAATCGGCACAACTACTCCGGGATATTTATTGCACATCGCCGGAGGAGGCGCTTCGACCACCTTATCCAATAATACAACGGCTGCCGGCATTGGCCTTGCCGGCCAAAACAGTGCTGCGGCAGGCGCAGGTGCGGGGCATGGTTTATTTGGTGCAACGCAACAATCCGGAGGATATGGTGTGCTTGCAGAGAATTTAAATGCTGCAGGAACAGGTCTTGTCGCCGTAGGAAACAACCTTGCAACTTATACGCTTCCAACAGGCGGGGCAGGCGGAGCATTTTACGGAGACCTGACAGGTGCTTACGGATTCTCGGCTGCTAATACAGGTTATGGTGTTTATGGAAAAGCAACAAATGCAACAAGCGCTTACGGAGTAGTAGGTGCAGCAAACAATGTTGCAGGAGCAGCACCAACCAGCGGAGTGGGAGGAGCATTCAGTGGATTTAATTACGGGGTGTCGGGATATCAGACTAATGGAGCGCCTTCGACGCAAACAGCTGCGGGATATTTTGCAAACACAGACCCTTCTACTACCCTTGTAGAAGCATGGTCTGTTGCAAATACACATTATAAAATCTGGCAGAACACAGCGGGCACAGTTGCCACATGTGTTCCCGACTTAAACGGAAACGCCGTTACACTTCATGCTCCCGAAACTCCTGAATTTTATTTCCAGGATTATGGACAGGCTCAGCTTTCGAACGGAAGAGCACATATCAGCATCGACCCGATACTTGCAAAGAATGTAACTATCAACGAGCTTCACCCATTGCGCGTGTTCGTGCAGCTGGAAGGCGATTGCAACGGAGTATATGTAACCAATAAGACTGCAACAGGTTTTGATGTTGTCGAATTGAACAACGGCACTTCCAATGTTGCATTTCAATGGAGCATTATCTGCAACGTGGCCGATGCTCAAATCGGCAGCCGCACTTCGCGCTTTGCCGACCTGCGTTTCGAGCCGGGACCGGTGAGCGATATGCAGCCTCTGAGAGATACTCAGCCACAGTCAAGAGCTGTGATGGGATTGCAGAAATAAAAAGAGTCGTTTTTAGTACTCGAAAGCCGCTATTAAAGCGGCTTTTTTAGCTTTTCCTTCACCAAGAGCCTATCCCTTAATTGCTAACTTCGCCGACCTTCAAAAATGAGTCTAAAGGACAAAATAAACCCCGACAAGCTGCCGTTACATGTTGCAATTATCATGGATGGTAATGGGCGCTGGGCGCGAAAAAAGGGCAAATTGAGGGTTTTTGGTCATCAAAATGGCGTGAAAGCTGTCCGCGAAACGACGGAGGCAGCGGCTGAATTGGGAATAAAATATCTAACCCTTTATGCCTTCAGCACTGAGAACTGGAACCGTCCGCAACAGGAGGTTGATGCGCTGATGGAATTGCTTGTGCATACCATAAGCCAGGAAAAAAGTACACTGAATAAAAATGACATCAGGCTACAGGCAATCGGCGATTTAAAATCGCTGCCGGGCAATTGCTACAACGAGTTGAGTGAAGCGATGGAAGATACCAGCAACAACAAGCGGATGACGCTTGTGCTTGCGCTGAGCTATAGTTCGAAGTGGGAGCTGACCGACGCAATGAAAAAAATTGCAAAGGATGTGGAAGCAGGAAAGATGAAAGCCGATGACATTACTGAACAAAGCATAACCGAACATTTGAATACATACGGCATGCCCGATCCCGAACTGTTAATCCGCACCAGCGGTGAGAACAGGATAAGCAACTTTTTGTTGTGGCAGATTGCATATGCCGAATTGTATTTCAGTCCGAAGCTGTGGCCTGATTTCCGTAAAGAAGATTTATACGAAGCCATCATCGATTACCAGCAGCGCGAGCGCAGGTTCGGAATGGTCAGCGAACAGTTAGCCAAGAATTAAACTAAGAATGCAAAAATTTAAATTCAAATTTTCTTTAAGCTTATTCTGCATTCTGCACTTTGCATTTTTCATTGCAAAGGCCCAGGTACAAGTCGGCGGCGACTCATTGACATTCGATTACCAGCAGCCTAAACAATATGTCATTGGTGGAGTAAATGTATCAGGCACACGGTTCCTTGATGAAAGCGTACTGATAAATATTTCAGGACTTGTAGTTGGAGACACGATTGATGTTCCCGGTGAAAAAATTTCGAAAGCAATACAGGCTTTATGGAAACAGGGATTATTCAGCGATGTGAAGATTGCAATCAGCCGCATCCAGGGGGACCGCATTTTCTTTGATTTACAACTGATGGAAAAGCCGCGCCTGTCGAAATTTACTTTCAAAGGAGTCGGCAAATCAGAGGCAGATAAAATCAGGGAGAAGATAAAGCTGGAACGTGATAAAGTAATAACTGAAAACGTGCTGACGAGCACGAAGAATGTTGTTCGTGATTATTTCAAAGAGAAAGGATTTCTGAATACACAGGTTGAGATAAAAGAAATTAAGGACACCCTTCTCCTCAACAGAAATATTCTGGAGATTGAGGTGAAGAAAGGGAAGAAAGTACACATCAAGCATATCTACTTCGAAGGCAATACAGAATTCAAAGACGCCAAGCTGAAACGTGCGATGAAGAATACGAAGGAGAAAAAGCTTTGGAAGATTTTTACTACGTCAAAATATTTGGAAGAGAATTTTGACGAAGACAAGACAAAGGTTATTGCAAAGTACAATGACAAGGGGTATCGTGATGCGCGTATCGTAAACGACACGGTCTATAAGCTGAACGATAAATACCTAAATATTAAAATCACCGTTGACGAAGGACATAAATATTATTTCCGGAACATCACATGGGTCGGGAATACAAAACATACTTCGCAGGAGTTGTCGCGCATTCTCGGAATTAAGAAAGGAGACGTATACAACCAGGGACAGCTTGACCAGCGATTACTAATGAGTCAAAACGGCTCAGATGTTTCATCACTTTATATGGATGACGGGTATTTGTTTTTCTCTGTTACTCCTGTTGAAGTAAATGTAGAGAATGACTCTATCGATTTAGAAATGCGCATCTACGAAGGCAAGCAGGCGCGTATTAATAAAGTGACTGTTGTTGGAAATACAAAAACAAATGACCGTGTCATCATGCGTGAAATACGCACGAAGCCCGGGCAGTTGTTCAGCCGTTCGGATATTGTCCGTACTCAACGTGAGTTAGCACAGCTTGGATATTTCAACCAGGAAAAGCTGGGGGTGAATCCTAAACCAAATCCTGCTGAAGGAAATGTTGACATTGAATATGTCGTGGAAGAAAAACCATCAGACCAGTTTGAAGTTTCTGGCGGTTATGGTGCAAACCAGCTTGTGGGTTCACTCGGATTAACGTTCAGCAATTTTTCTGCACGGAAATTATTCAAGGGACCTTATGATCCGCTTCCTTCCGGAGACGGTCAGAAAATGAGCCTACGCTACCAGACGAACGGAAAATATTACCGGTCAATCAATGCATCGTTCACTGAGCCATGGCTAGGAGGAAAGAAGCCAAATTCATTAACGGTTGGAGGTTTTCAAACGGTTCAATCCAACGGAAGGCCGAAGAGCGATGCGCTTCGTTCGTCTATAACAATTACAGGTGGGTCAATTGGACTAGGCAAGCGCTTAAGATGGCCTGACGATTACTTCACGTTGTATCATGAAATCAACTATCAATACTACGAACTGCGACAATACAGCGGGTTCCTGATTTCAAATGGCTTCTCAAACAACCTCTATTTCGGAGAGACATTTTCAAGAAACTCTATTGATGCGCCTATTTATCCACGCAGCGGGTCACAGATTTCTTTATCACTACAGTTCACTCCCCCGTACTCTCTTTTCAATAATCTCAATTACTCAACAGCAACTGATCAGGAGAAATATAAATTCATTGAATACCATAAATGGAAGTTTTCTTCATCGTGGTTCAGCCGTCTTGCGGGAAATCTTGTGTTGAACTTGAAGCTTCAATATGGCTTCCTTGGCTTATACAATCGCGAAGTCGGGGCCTCTCCTTTTGAGCGGTTTTACCTTGGCGGAGATGGTTTAACAGGAGGCTTCCTGTTTGACGGTCGTGAATTGGTTGCATTAAGAGGGTATGAAAATAATGTATTGACTCCCCGCAATATATTCGGCAATTACATTGGTGGCACCATCTTTGACAAGTACACCGTCGAACTTCGACATCCTATTACGTTGAATCCATCAGCTACCATATATGTCCTTGCCTTCGCAGAAGCGGGAAATAACGTTTTAACGTTCCGTGAATTCAATCCGTTTAGTGTAAAGCGCGCTGCCGGAGTGGGAGTAAAGATATTCCTTCCCATTTTTGGTCTCTTGGGACTTGATTATGGATGGCGTTTTGATGAATATCCGGGCAGCATAGGCGACCCGAAAACGCATCTAACCTTCTCAATTGGTCAGCAATTTTAAAATACTATTTTTGTCGCCCTTTCAAAAAATTTAAAGGTTTCGGCATTAATAACACCAGATATTAAATATTAAACCTTCTAAAAATGAAAAAGATTAAAATTCAATTTGCACTGTTTGCGCTGCTGATGATTTTTTCATCTGCGGCATTTGCACAGAAGTATGCTTACGTGAATACGCAGTATATCCTGGAGAATATCCCTGAATATAAAAATGCCATGCAACAGCTTGACAACATTTCGCTTACATGGCAAAAGGAAATAGAAGACAGGTATTCCATTATCGACAAACTCTATAAGGCCTACCAGGCAGAGCAGGTGCTTTTAACGGAAGAGATGAAAAAGCGTCGCCAGGATGAAATAACATCGAAAGAAAAAGACGTGAAAGATTTACAGAAGCAGCGCTTTGGTGTTGACGGCGACTTATTCAAGAAGAAACAGGAGCTGATTAAGCCTATCCAGGATAAGATTTATAATGCAGTGAAGAAGCTTGCAACAGACGGAAGCTATGCTGTCATTTTTGACAAGTCAAGCGAGCTGACCATGCTGTATACAAATCCGAAATACGACAAGAGCGATGATATCTTAAATGCTCTTGGATATAAAGTGCAGAAGAAGGAAACAGGTGGAAGCAAGTCTTCATCATCTACATCAGGAGATAAATCAACTGGTGGCGAAAAAAGAGACCAGGCTCCCGCGCAAAATCCAACTCCTAAAAAATAAATCTATTAAACCCCAATAAAACGAAATGAAAAAGATTTCAAAAATTGTTCTTGCAGTAGCGGTCGTATTATTCAGCAGCCATGCATTTGCACAGCTTAAGTTCGGACATATCAACTCAACTGAATTAATTCAGCTGATGCCTGAAACAAAGAAGGCAGATACAACTTTGAGAAAATTCGGCGAATCCCTGGATACTCAATTGAAAACGATGAGCGCAGAATATCAAACCAAGCTTCAGACATATCAAAGTAAAAGAGATTCTTTGCCTGATGCTGTTCGCTCAATCAAAGAACAGGAACTTCAGGACTTAGGAGGCCGGATACAGGATTTCCAGCAAACAGCACAGGAGTCTATTCAGAAGAAGAAGGAGGAGCTCTATGGTCCTATTCTGAAGAAGGCAGAAGATGCAATCAAAGGTCTCGCGAAGGAAAAGGGATATGCTTATATTTTCGATACAGCTCCCGGAAGCAGCTCTGTGATTTACGCACAGGAAAGCGATGATATGATGCCGATGGTGAAGACAAAGCTTGGTATCACAGGCACGGCTGCACCTGCACCTCCGAAGAAGTAATTATCCTTTCAGGATTTTCTTTATCTCGTTCAGCTTATTCAGCGCTTCAAGGGGTGTAAGATTATTTACATCTACCTGGAGTAGTTCTTCCCGTATTTGTTCAAGAACAGGATCGTCAAGCTGAAATATGCTTAACTGCATATTGTCCGGGGCGATTTTCTTTCCCTTTGCTTCAGGAGCCTGTCTTGTCTGCTCGAGCTGTTTCAGAATTTCGGAAGCACGGTTTACAACCTTGGCAGGAATGCCGGCCATCTTTGCCACGTGAATTCCGAAGCTATGCTCGCTTCCGCCTTTCACAAGCTTGCGAAGAAACAGCACCTTATTATCAATCTCTTTTATCGAAACATGATAATTTTTTATCCGGGACAGCGTTTCTTCCATTTCATTCAGCTCGTGGTAATGGGTGGCGAATAAAGTCTTCGCACGATGCTGTCCATTCTCATGAATAAACTCAGCAATAGCCCAGGCGATGCTGATGCCGTCATACGTAGAGGTTCCGCGGCCAATTTCATCAAGCAGAATTAAGCTCCTGTCCGAAAGGTTGTGCAGAATACTTGCCGTCTCATTCATCTCTACCATGAATGTCGATTCGCCTGAGGAAATATTATCTGAAGCGCCTACACGCGAGAATATCTTATCTACAATTCCAATACTTGCAGCTGTTGCAGGAACAAAACTTCCCGCCTGTGCAAGAAGAACAATCAAGGCTGTCTGCCGAAGCAATGCCGATTTACCAGACATATTCGGACCGGTAATCATCAATATCTGCTGCGTATCCGTATCGAGGTAAATATCGTTGGCAATATATTTTTCTCCCAACGGAAGATTTTTCTCAATGACCGGATGCCTTCCGTTTTTAATGTCTATGACCTTCCCGTCGTTGATTTGAGGCCGCACATATCCATTCGGGCCCGCCTGCACGGCAAATGCGCAGAAGCAGTCAAGTCTTGCCAGCAGAGTTGCATTATGCTGAATAGGTTTAATATATTCAAACACAGACTTAACCAGTTCATTGAAGAGCATCGTCTCCAGTGCAAGAATTTTTTCTTCTGCGCCAAGAATTTTCTCCTCGTACTGCTTCAGCTCTTCCGTAATATATCTCTCGGCATTCGTCAGAGTCTGCTTGCGATGCCAGTCAGCCGGTACTTTATGCTTGTGCGCATGCGTCACTTCAATGTAATATCCGAAAACATTATTGAAGGCAACCTTCAGTGAACCAATTCCTGTCCTTTCTGCCTCGCGTTTCTGCAGCTGCAGTAAATAATCTTTTCCATGATAGGCAACCTGCCGCAAGTCATCTAAGTCTTTTGACACTCCGTCGTTGATTACCATTCCTTTATTGACAAGCACGGGCGGCTCTGCATGAATGGTTTTAAAAATCTTATCTCGGATGACAGCGCAAGCATTCAACTGGTCAGCAATTACCCGAACCGATTGATTGTCTGCCTTCGCACATTCCTCTTTGATCTTCGCCACTAGATCCAGCGAACGCTGAAGCTGCTGAATATCTCTTGGATTCGCTTTTCCTAAAGCAACTTTTGAGATTAACCGCTCGAGGTCACCGATATGTTTTAGGTGGACAATAATCTGCTCACGGAATTCACTGTGATGCAAAAGATAATTCACCGCTTCAAGTCGCTCTTCGATAGCCTTCACGTCTTTCAGCGGAAGCACAAGCCAGCGTTTCAAGAGGCGACCGCCCATTGGAGTCACTGTCTTATCAATCACATCAAGCAGCGTCAGCGCCTTTTCATTCGGCGAAGAAATCAACTCAAGGTTTCGGATGGTAAAGCGGTCCAGCCACACATAGCTATTCTCTTCAATTCGAGAAATGCCTGAAATGTGGCTTAGCTGCCCTTGTCTTGTATCGCTTGCATAATGGAATGCTGCACCGGCAGCGATGATAGCTGCGGACATTTCTTCAATGCCGAAACCTTTCAGCGAAACAACATCAAAATGTTTCTGCAGGATGTCATGTGCATAGTCAGGTTGAAATATCCATTCATCCAGTCCGTAGTTATGATATGCTCCGCCATACTGCTCCAGGAATTCCTTCTTGCGATTCTTGTTATAGACAATTTCACTTGGCGCAAAATTCTGAATGAGTTTATTGGTTTGCTCCTTTGTTCCCTGCGACACTAAAAACTCTCCGGTCGAAATATCAATCAATGCAAGGCCGTATACATTACCATCTTCATGAATGGCCGCAAGGAAATTATTTTTCTTATGCTCAAGGATTCTGTCGCTCGAAGCCACACCGGGCGTTACCAATTCCGTCACTCCGCGTTTGACAATCGTCTTAGTAAGTTTCGGATCTTCAAGCTGGTCGCAAATGGCCACGCGGTGGCCTGCACGGACAAGCTTTGGCAGATAAGAATCTAATGAATGATGCGGAAAGCCTGCCAGTTCTACAAAACTGGCTGAGCCATTTGCCCTCCTTGTAAGAACAATTCCCAACACTTTCGAAGCCTTAATGGCATCTTCGCTGAACGTCTCGTAAAAGTCACCGACGCGGAACAACAAAATAGCATCGGGATACTTTGCCTTAATTGAGAAATACTGCCTCATCAGCGGAGTTTCTTTCTCGGCAACGGCACTTTTCAGCATGGAGCGGTTCTTCAGCACGACAGGGTAAATGTATAGAATAGAGGCGTTGGAGGCCGACGGAATTTTCAACAAAATGCCTCTGAAAGGGTGAAATTCGCTAGCGTTTATTCAATTTAAATGAACGTTGCCAAAAGAGAAGCGAATGTCATAGATGGAATGATTAGCGTGTATGCAACATCCTTTAAAACCTTTTGGGAATATGTCTTAAAACTTGTTGCAATGACTAGCGTAATTGCATCAATAATTATAGTGATTGAATGATAGATACCCGTTTTTGCTTAAAAAATTAGCGTCTTTGCTTTAATGCTTAAAACGGTTTGCGAATTCGTCGTAGTAGTTGCTTCGAGTCAATGCGTAAAAGTTGAGAAGATACTAGCAAAAAACAACATGTTTTAGCCATTTCAGCCCACACAATCAGACATTCTTTAATTTCCGTCCCGATTTGATAAAATAAAAGGGTGAAAAAAATTAAGAACGAAGAGCTTGGACGGAAAAGTGTTGGTGAATTTAAACAAGCACAAAAGCTGCCGCTTGTAATTGTTCTGGACAATGTGAGAAGCCTGAATAACGTTGGCTCTGTTTTTCGTACGGCCGATGCTTTTTTGTGTAGTGCCATTTATCTATGCGGCATTACAGGCCGACCTCCGCACCGAGAAATAGAAAAAACTGCTTTAGGTGCTACAGATTCTGTCAGCTGGAAATATTTTGCGACAATATCGGAGGCTATCAATCAATTGAAGCAGGAAGGATATGTTATTGCCGCTGTGGAACAGGCGGAAGGCGGAATTTTCCTGGACTATTTTAAAGTGGAGAATGAAAAAAAGTACGCCCTTATCCTCGGTCATGAAATGAACGGGGTAAGCGACGAAGCAATGACTCTTGTTGATGTCACCATTGAAGTTCCGCAGCAGGGAACAAAACATTCACTGAACATTGCAGTGTGCGCAGGCGTTGTTGTTTGGGAATTCTGGAGACAGATGAGAGGGTAGACCACAGATGTACGCGGAAAAACCGGATTTACTTTGATAAAATTCAATCAGTTTTTATCAGAATTTTCAATGTTGATCAGCGGTCGCTAATCACTATTTCAAAATTACCCTATGCAGTCCGTAATCGTAAGGAGTATTTATAATTTCTAAAATCTGTTCGTAGTGGTGGCCGTTTTTCATAAAGTCAACTTCATTCGTATTTATTACAACAATCCTTAACTGTTGTTGTTGACGAAAAAAATTCCAATAGCCGTCTTCAAGCTTTTTCAAATATTCGTCTTCTATGTTCTGCTCATAGTCGCGACCGCGCAATTTGATATTTCGCTTTAACTGTCCAACATCCTTATGCAGGTAGACGAGCAAATCAGGTTTCGGCAAATTCGGATTGATGATTTCAAATAATCTTGCGTACAAATCATATTCATCATCTTTCAAAGTAATGCCTGCAAAAATCAGCGACTTGCTAAGGATATAATCAGCAACAGTTTGCTGCTGGAACAACTCTGGATTTGTTAAATCATTTCTCAGCTGCTTGTAGCGGTCGGCAAGAAAAGAAAGCTCAAGAGGAAAGGCATATCGTTCCTGGTTTGCATAAAACTTAGGCAGGAAAGGATTATCGGCAAATCGCTCAAGGATTAACCGCGTATTAAAATCATTTGATAGCCTCGTCGCCAGGGACGTCTTTCCCGTGCCAATATTTCCTTCTATGACGATATAGTCGTATGCCAGCCTGTTCATAGTTCAACTTTTTTTACCTCCAAAGAATCTTTCAATTCGCGAAGTAATACAGAAACAGTTTTATTTAAAACAGGATGCAGCAGATCGGGCAGGATCTCATTCAGTGGAATGAGAACGAATTTCCGTTCATGCAAATGCGGATGAGGAATGGCCAGATGTTCTTCATGGATTACTTCCCGGTTAAAGAAAATAATGTCAATGTCAATAGTCCTCGGTGCCCATTTCTCAATTCGAATTCTTCCAAGAGCTTTTTCAATCTCTAAAATCTTCCTCATTAATTCCTGCGCCGATAATGCAGTTTGAATTTCAATTACTTCATTATAAAATGCAGCCTGCTCCGTATTTCCCCAAGCCTCCGTTTCATAAACAGAAGATTGTTTCAAAACGGCACAACCATTTTCTTCCAGCAACCGCTTGGCGTTTTGCAGGTGTTTCAGCCTGTTTCCCACATTGCTTCCCAGCGACAGAATAGCCCTATTCATTTTTCAAACGTAGTAAATAGTCGGCAGACAGAAGTTCACAGTTTAGAGATAGGCGATTGATTGTATCTTCGTCCTCCTTTTCCAATTTATATGAGACAATTCTTCAAATTTATGTTTGCGTCGATGTTCGGAACGGTATTGGCGCTCATCCTGTTTTTCTTTATCAGCCTTGCTATTATCGGGGGCATGATTGCTTCAGTCGGCAAAAAAGACGTGTCGGTGTCAAGCAATTCAGTGCTTGAAATAAATTTCGACCAGGCTATAAAAGAGCGCAGCTCTAAAAATCCGCTGTCAGAGCTTAATCTCAACACGTTCGAAACCGGAATGGGATTAAACGACATCCTCAAAGACATTGAAAAAGCAAAGGACGACAGCCGCATTAAAGGAATATTGCTGAACCTATCTCCACTGAGAGAAGGCGCGGCAACTGTTGAAGAAATCCGTAATGCTTTGATTTCGTTTAAGACCTCAGGCAAATTTATTTTTGCCTATGCCGATGGTTATACACAGAGTTCATATTATCTCGCTTCCGTTGCCGACAGAATATTCCTGCAGCCTGAAGGCGACTTTGACTTCCGCGGATTACATTCTGAGCTGATGTTTGTGAAAGGAACTTTGGAAAAGCTGGAAGTAGAGCCTGAAATAATCCGGCATGGCAAATTCAAAAGCGCCGTCGAACCTTTTATCAATGACAAAATGAGCCCGGAGAACAGGCTTCAGATTTCAACCCTGATAAATTCCGTTTGGGACAACTACCTGGCAAAAGTTGCAGCCAGCAGAAAACTTGATGCAAATACCTTGAAAGATGCTGCGGCAAATATGAAAATCCGGAAACCACAGGATGCTGTTGAACTTGGATTAGTAGATAAGCTTGCCTACTACGATGAAGTATTAAGTGAACTAAAACGTAGAACAGGACAGAAAGAAAGTGAAAAAGTAAAATTCATTGCACTGAAAAAATACAACAGTGCTTCTTCAAAATCTTCAAAGCCTTTTAGCAAAAATAAAATTGCAGTCATTTATGCAGTTGGAGACATAACAGGCGGAAAAGGAGATGACAATACGATCGGCTCGGATAGATTGTCTGAAGCAATTCGTAAGGCAAGAATTGACTCGAGCATTAAGGCTATCGTACTTCGTGTAAATTCTCCGGGAGGCAGCGCCCTTGCATCAGATGTAATCTGGCGCGAAATGCTTCTTGCGAAAAAAGCAAAGCCCGTTATTGTTTCCATGGGAGATGTTGCAGCATCTGGAGGATATTATATTTCATGTGCAGCCGATACCATCGTTGCGCAGCCGAACACCATTACAGGAAGTATAGGAGTGTTTGGACTGTTGTTCAATACTCAGAAAATGTTTAGCAATAAACTGGGCATCACATTCGACACAGTCAAAACTGGTCGCTTTGCTGACTTAGGAAATACAACACGTCCGCTGACACAGGAAGAACGAGATATTATCCAGGGAGAAGTAGAGCGTATCTACGACACTTTTTTAACTCACGTTTCCGATGGAAGAAAAATTTCGAAAGCTGAAGTGGACAGCATGGGGCAAGGCAGAGTCTGGTCAGGCGTGGATGCTAAACGTTTGGGATTAGTGGATGTAATTGGCGGTATAAATACTGCTATTGAAATTGCTGCGAAGAAGGCAAAGCTTGATAATTATCGCACTGTTGCTTTGCCTGAACAAGAAGATTTCATGACAAAACTTTTAGATGGACTTTCAACGGAAGCAACTACGAGCAAGCTTGAAAAAGATTTCGGTTACGTTTATCAATATTACAAGCATCTCAACTCATTAACACGGCAGCAGGGAATTCTTGCGCGCATGCCGTTTGATGTTGACATACATTAATGTCTAAAGCCCGTACAACTTTTTTCTGCCAGCATTGCGGAGCGCAATCTCCGAAGTGGATTGGTCGCTGCCCTTCATGCGGCGAATGGAATACGTACGTTGAAGAAGTAGTGCAGAAAGCGGATGAGCGAAGCACATGGAAATCCGTTGCCGTTGGACAGCAGCAGAAATTGAAGATGTCCAAGCCATTGTTGTTGGATGAGATTGCAATCCGTGACGAACATCGAATTAAAATTCCCGATAAAGAACTGCATCGTGTTTTAGGCGGAGGTCTTGTTCCCGGTTCATTAGTATTGATGGGAGGCGAGCCGGGTATTGGTAAATCTACGTTGCTGCTTCAACTGGCATTGCAATTAAAAAATCAGCGGGTGCTGTATGTGTCAGGAGAAGAAAGCGAGCAACAGATAAAGCTTCGCGCAAACAGGGTAGGAGTGAAGAATGAACAACTACTTATTCTCACCGAAACTTCTCTTGAAAACATTTTTTCTCAAATCCAGTCCGCGCAGCCTGCACTTGTCATTGTTGATTCCGTACAAACTGTTTTTACTAATCGTATTGAGTCTTCGCCTGGTAGCGTGTCGCAGATAAGAGAATGTGCTGCCGAGCTTTTACGTTTTGCAAAAGAATCTGCAGTGCCTGTATTTCTAATCGGCCACATTACAAAAGACGGAATGCTTGCCGGCCCGAAGGTGTTGGAGCATATGGTCGATACCGTTCTTCAATTCGAGGGCGATCGTCATCATGTGTATCGCATATTGCGTGCAACAAAAAACCGCTTTGGCTCTACGGCCGAACTTGGCATTTATGAAATGCAGGGAGCGGGACTTCGCGAAGTGAGCAATCCTTCTGAAGTTTTAATATCGCAGCGCGATGAATCATTAAGCGGAACGTCAATCGCTGCTACGATGGAAGGCATTCGTCCGTTGTTGATTGAAGTGCAGGCATTGGTCAGCTCTGCTGTTTACGGTACTCCGCAGCGTTCTTCAACAGGATTTGATTTGCGCAGGCTCAGCATGCTGCTTGCCGTTTTAGAAAAGCGCTGCGGCTTCAAGCTTGGCATGAAAGATGTTTTCCTAAACATTGCCGGAGGCATCAAAGTAGAAGACCCTGCAATAGACTTAGCTGTTATCTGCGCTGTGCTCTCCAGCAACGAAGACATTGCCATCAATCCGAAAATATGTCTGAGCGCTGAAGTTGGCTTGAGCGGTGAAATCCGTCCTGTCACACGCGCCGAACAACGCATCGGCGAAGCGGAAAAGCTGGGCTTCTCACAAATTGTTATTTCCAAATACAACACAAAGGGTTTGGACAAAACCCGCTTCAAAAACATTGAAGTAAAACCTGTGAGCAGGGTAGAAGAAGTGTTCACGCTTCTTTTCGGATAAGCCTTAAAATCATTCAAATTTTGAAGCATGTTTGATTTGAAAAAAAATCAGGCTTTTCTTAAAAAAACTTCGTTTTTAGCGAAATCTCTCGACGCGTTGGCTCCTTTGGCGCCAACGTTAGCCCCCATCGAGCCAACGAAGGCTCCCTTTTCGGTGTCGAAGGCCCCGTTGCGGCCAACATTGGCCATTTTTGAGCCTTCATAGGCGCCTTTGGCGCCTCCAACGGCTCGTTTGGTGCCTTTGTCGCCTGCGAAGGCGAAAAGTCTGCCTGTCTTGGCAATCCTATTAAAATATAAAGGCATTGTTTTTTATCAGAAGCAATCACGCATTACAGTGATGAAAATAAAGCTAAAGGAAATAGGCGGAGTGATGAAATCTTCCTTTAAGGAATGGTGGGCGATGGACCCTTTTCGTCAGAGCGCCATCATTGCATACTATTCTATTTTTTCTATGCCCGGATTGCTGGTGCTCATCATCACCATTGCAGGTTCGATATGGGGTATGGAGGCAGTGACAAGCCGCTTCTTCGACCAGGTAAGCGCGACGATTGGCAGTGACACGGCTGAGCAAATGAAGACAATGATTGAAAAAGCAAGTACTTCAAAGGACTCGGTTTGGGCAGCAATAATCGGAGTAGTGACTATTGTTATGGGCGCAACGGGAGTGTTTGCCGAGTTTCAGAAGACGCTGAACATAATCTGGGAAGTGAAGGCCGACCCGAAGAAATCGGGTATCGTGACTATGCTGAAGACGAGGCTGCTTTCCTTCGGACTTATCATTTCCATTGCATTCATCCTGTTGATATCGTTTGTCATCACGTCGATGCTGACGGCATTGAGCGACTGGATGAAATATCATTTCCCCGACGCCCTGCTGGTGTTGTTCTACGTGCTTAACTCTATAGTCTCTATCATTATCGCCTCTCTCCTGTTTGCATTGATGTTTAAATTTCTTCCAGATGCAAAAATTAAATGGAGACATGTATGGTTTGGCGCCCTCGTCACAGGTTTGCTGTTCGAGCTGGGCAAGTTTGCTTTGGGATTGTATTTCGGACGGGCAAACCCCGGTGAAGGATACGGTCCGGCTGCATCTATCATTCTAATCATGCTATGGGTTTCGTACTCATCGATGATTGTTTTCTTCGGAGCAGAGTTTACCAAGGGGCATGCAAATCAACAGGACGGTGCTATACGTCCAGACGAAAATGCACGGCGGGATAAAGAACGAAAACAAGTCAGGAAAGAATAGAAATTAGTCATTAGCTACATTTACGTTTTAAATTTTTCACTCTTCATCTCGCATTTTTTATGTGGTGGCAATATCTCTTAGTTTTCCTCGGAACAATGGTTGTAGACATTGTTCCGATTCCGTTGCCTCCTGCATTTACGGTGATGATTTTTCTGCAGATTAAATTCGATTTGAATGTATGGTGGGTTATTGGTATCGGAGTGATAGGTTCAATTCTTGGACGTTGGATTCTGGCATCTTACATTCCGAAAGTTTCTGATAAGATTTTTAAGAAGGATAAGAATGACGATGCGAAGATGCTTGGAACCAAAATGAAAGAGAATAAAAAGAAGGCGCAACTATTTGTAATGATTTATTCCCTGATGCCACTTCCTACTACTCCTCTCTTTATTGCAGGCGGCATGGCAAGGATGAAGCCCATACAGATTATACCTCCGTTTATTATTGGCAAATTAATTAGTGATACGATTGCAGTATTGTCAGGAAAGTTTGCAGCTGAGAATACTTCGTCGCTCCTTGAAGGAGTTGTTTCATTTAAATCCGTAGCTGGACTTGTCCTGGGATTGCTGCTTGTTTTTGCCATTCTCTTTATTGACTGGCGCACCATATTCCTGAAGAAAAAACTTAAGCTGAAATTTAATATCTGGAAGTGAGTTAAAAAGATTCGCAGTAAACCCTTTTCTTTGCTCCATGAGTATTTCAGAGGGAAGCGTTCAAACATCAATTTCGGGCGGAATTGCCACCATTACATTTTTCCATCCTCAAAGTAATTCATTGCCTGGTGTATTATTGCGCAAACTGGCTGCTGAAATAGAAGCCGCCGGAAGAAATACAGATACAAAAGTGATTGTACTGAAAAGCGAAGGCGAAAAAGCTTTTTGTGCAGGAGCATCTTTTGACGAACTGCTTTCCATAAAAACGGCAGAAGAAGGAAAAATATCTTTCCAGCACATTGGGATCCTAAGCTTAGAATTCCACGTGGACAAGTTGTCGCG
>JADMIO012726971.1_pt1 | contig 43090 bp, 42 predicted proteins | sample 8958161 | NCBI WGS metagenome assembly JADMIO01 (sample SAMN16585339, study PRJNA669376) | soil metagenome | isolation source: Crop rotation soil | place: USA: Cullars Rotation, Alabama | collected 2011
CTTTCCCTGGAGCCGACGCCACGCGCCGCGCAAGACGCGCGCCGGGTCGTAGGGCGTCGCGCCGATCACGCGGAATCCCGCGCGCTCGACCGCCGCCTTCACTTCGCCGCGCGAGAACGCGAACTGGTAGAAGGTCCCGCCGGCGGCACGGACTCGCTCGTTCGCCCGCCTGATGCGCCGCGCGCCCAGGCGCCGCACCAGGTTGACGTACGGCACCGACAGCAGCAGCGTGCCGCCCTCCGCCAGGACACGATGCGCCTCCGCGAGGATCCGGCCGGGGCCAGCCGGGTCGTGCTCGACGACGCCGAGCGAGACGTACGCCGCGAACGCACCGCTGGCGAAGCCGAGCTGACCCAGGTCCATGGCGGCCAGCGGCGTGTCCTTGGCCCACGCGCGGCACGCGTGCAAGGAGTCGGTCGCCCAGTCCACGCCGACCGCGCGATAGCCGCGCTCACGCAGCAGCACGACGTACTGGCCGAGTCCACACCCCGCTTCGAGCACGGTCGCACCCGGCGGCGGGAGATTCCGGGCGAGCAGGTCCGTGAGCGGCGACGTCGCCGCCACGCGCGCCAGCGCCGCCGGCGAGTGGCCGCCCCAGTGCTCCGCCCAGAACGCCTGCGTCGCCGCGCGCGAGTAGTACGTCAGCGTCATCGGCGGAGCGCGAGCGAGCGCAACAGGTCGATCTCGCGCTGCACGATGGCGCCGATGTCGTTGCGCTCCACGATCTGCCGCCGGGCCGCATCTCCCAGCTCGCGAGCGAGCTCGCGATCGACGAGAACGCGCTCGATGGCGTCGGCGATGGCGCCGGGATCCCCGGGATCGACCAGCATCCCGGTGCGGCCGTCGGCAACGACTTCGCGGTTGCCGGCGACGTTGGACGCCACGCACGGCAGCCCGCACGCCATGGCCTCGAGCAGCACCTTCGGATGCCCTTCGACGAGCGATGGCAGGACGAACACGTCGGCGGCGCCATAGACGGCCGGCAGGCGGCCGTGGTCGACCACGCCGATGAGCTCCAGCGGCACGCCGGCGCGCGTCGCCTCCCGCGCCAGCTCCTCGCGCAGCGCTCCCTCGCCCGCGAAGCGCAGCGAGATCTCGCGGCGGCCGCGTAGCTTGGCCGCCGCCGCAATGAGCGCATGCAGGTTCTTCTGCGGCGAGAGGCGACCGACGTAGAGCACCGTCGGCACGGATGCCCGACGTCGCGAGACGGGACGGAAGGCCGCGGTGTCGACGGCGTTGGGCAGCAGATGCACGGCCTGCGGCGAGCGCGCTCGTGGCCTGACGTAGTCGGCGAGCTCCGGCGTGGTGACGATGACGGCATCGGCCGCGGCCAGGCCCACACGCTCCAGACGTCGATGCAGCCACGCCGTCGCGCGCGTGCGCGCGAACCGGTCGTAACGGAACCCGTAGGTCGTCGCGAATGGCACCCCGGACCGCCGGCGCGCGATGAGCGCAGGGAGCACGCCGGTGAGCTGGAAGACGCGCAGGACGGCGCACTCCGCGAGCGCGCGGCCGTGCAGGAACCCGAGCGCCGTCGTGTACAGCCACGGATGCCAGCCGCGGCCTGGCACGAGGCGCACGCGCGACGCCAGCGTGGCGTCGCGCGTGAAGTCCGCCAGGGACTCCGCGCGGTAGCTGAAGTACCGCGTCTCGGCGAAGGCGCGCGCGTACGGGCGCAGGAAGCTGTCGATGAAGCGCGTGTGCTGGCCGCTCTCGGCGAGAGCGCCGAGGCCACCGCCCAGCTCGGGCAGCAGACCGAGGATCACGCGCCGTCCACCGCCGGTCGCGCCACCACGCGAAAGCCGATCGACTCCTGCGGGTGACGGAGTGCGGCCGCCCGCTTCCAGCGCACGAGCCGGGCGTAGGGCCCGAGCGCGAGGCCGCCCACGACGTCGATGAGCCCGGCCATCGGCGTGTCGTACACGACCGGCATGAGCGGCTCGACGGGCACGAAGCCGCCGGCGGCCAGCTCGGCCAGCAGGTCGTCTCGGCTGTACTCCGTCTTGTGGTCCACGTCGGAGAACGCGAACCGCCCCGCCGCGCGCAGCCGACGGCGCCACGAGGTGTCGCGATGGGGCGCCGACAGGAGCAGACGGCCGGCCGGTTTCAGCACGCGGCGGATCTCGCGCAGCACGGCCACGCGCGGCTCCAGATGCTCGATGACGTCGAGGAACAGCACCGCGTCGAAGGCGGCGGCCGGGAACGGAAACGCCGTCGTCACGTCCCAGCCGAGCAGCTGCACGTTCGCGACGCGGCCCCGTCGGGCGCCCGCGGCCGCGATGCGGAGCTGCGTGACGTCGGCGTCCATCCCGATCACGCGCCGAGCGCGGGCGGCCGCGGCCAGCGTGTGGGCGCCGTTGGCGCAGCCGACGTCGAGCACGACGTCGCTCGCCTGCAGATAGTCCAGGTACCAGTGATGCCACGGCGCCTCGACCAGGTGCTTGGGATGGATCGGCTCACGGCTCTTGCCCGTGTACTTCACGAGCCGCACGGCGACGGCGCCGCCGCGGCGGTCGAGCGAGTCGACGGCGGCCACCAGTGGCCGCGGCCACCACGCCGTCATCGCGCGGCTCGCCACGCCTCGAGCACCTCCTCGTACACGCGCGCCGTCGCCGCCGCGCAGACGTCCCAGCGGAAGAGCCGCTCCACACGCTCGCGGTTCGCCGTGCCGAACCGCCGGCGGAGCGCGGCGTCGGCGAGGAGCGTCAGGATGCCGCGGACAAAGGCGTCGCGATCGGTCGGCTCGGCCAGCAGCGCGCCCGCCGCCGGCACGGCCAGCTCCGGCAGTGACCCGCGATCGGAGACGAGCACCGGCAGCCCGCAGGACATCGCCTCCGCGACGACGAGGCCGAAGCCTTCCATCGTCGAAGGAAAGACGAGCATGTCAGCCAGGCGGTAGTAGTCGAGCTTCTCCGCCGCCGGCACCCGCCCGGGGAACACGACCGAGCCATCGACGCCCAGCGTGCGGGCGCGGGCTCGCAGGTCTCCGAGCAACGGTCCGCCGCCCGCGATGACCAGCCGCGCGTCCGGACGCGCACGCGCGACCTCGCGCCACACCTCGAGCAGGAACGCCAGGTTCTTGCGCGCCTCCAGCGAGCCGAGGAACAGCACGACGTGCGTATCGCCCACGCCGAGCCGACGCGCGAGCGCTTCGGGCTTCGGCCCCGGCGACAGCGCGCGGTCCACGCCGTACGGGACGACCGTGAGCTTCTCGGCGGGGACGCCGAGCTCGCTCACCGCCTGGCGGCGGGCGAACTCGCTGCCCACGATCACCCGCTCGACGCCGCGCATGACGCGCCCCTCGATGAGCGGATTCAGCGGGCTCGGATCGAGATGGTGATGGTGGGCGACGATCGGGACCTCGACGCCGTACCACGCACGCGCGATCAGCGCGGCCGGACCGATGTAGCGCAGCGAGTGCGCGCGCAGCACGTCGAAGCGCGTCCTTTTCCACACGCGCCTGATGTACGGCGGCAGCAGCACCGCCGCCACCGGCCACCGCAGCCCGCGCCCCACCGCCAGCCGATGCACTGTCCAGTTCGGTACGCCCTCGGGATAGCGCTTGTGCCGCGCGAGCAGGATGTCGAACACCAGGCCGCGCGCGGCCATCTCGCGCAGGACCTCGACCTCGTACATCTCGCCGCCGAGCCGGGTCTCCGGGTCGAGGCCGCAGTGGGGCGTGCAGATACGCAGGGTGGCGCGGCGGACGGCGGTGGTCTGCACGTGCGCTACCGGATATCGCGTGTCATCGCCGCATACCGGTCGGGATCGAAGACGGCTTCCACGAAGAGCGGTCCCTCGGACCAGCGCCAGCGCGCCAGCGCCGCGAGCAGGCCGTCGACGTCCTTCACCTGATGGCCCGGGCAGTCCATCGCCTCCGCCACGCGGAACCACGACGCACCCGCCACGCGCGTCGCGCGACGGCTCAGCGCGGGGTCGGTGGCCACGCTGCCCAGTCGTCCGTCTGACAGCAGGAGGAACAGGGCCGGCAGTCGCTCCTCCACCGCCAGACGCAGGTCCGCGATGTACATCCGCACGCCGCCGTCGCCCATCGCACATATCGTCGGCCGTCCGCGATCGGCGAATGCAGCACCGATGGCCATGGGCAATCCCGTGCCCATCGAGCGGCCGTTGGCGCTCGCCAGAAACGCGTCCGCCGCGGGCGCGGGCCACAGGTGCTCGGCGATCGTGCAGAACCAGCCGGTGTCGGCGACGAAGCAGGCGATGTCCGGGACGGCCTCACGGAGCGCCTCGAATGCACGGGCCGGCAGCCACGCATCCGCCAGCAGCCGTCGACGCATCGCACCGACCGCCTCGGCAACGCGGGCCGCGCCCCACTCCCGTGTCGCGAGCACCGCGAGCGCGGCGTCGAAGTCCCCGTCGGCCGCGTGGGAGACGATGTGGCTGGTACCGAGCCCGGGATCGCCGGGGACGGCGTCGAGGATCACCACCGGACACGGGCACGACGGCGACCGTAGAATCTCGCCCGCGCGCAGGCCGAGCCCGACGACGAGATCAGCCTCCGGCAACAACACGCGCTCCGGTGCCAGCCCCTTGCCGTCTCCCGTGAACACGCCCGCTGCGTAGGGCCCGCGCTCATCCACGACCCCCTTCGCGGTGAAGGTCGTGAACACCGGAAGGCGAAGCGCGCCCAGCCGTGCGCCCCACGACCTCCGGGTTGCAAGACTGCCCGCGATCACCACGGGCCGGCGCGACTGCTCGAGAAGCCGGCGGACGCGATCGTCGAGGCGCGGTGCCGGCGTCCGGGGCACCGGCGTGCGGAGGACAACGGGGTCGCCGGCGCACAGATCGAGATGCACGGGTCCGGGGATCTCGTCACGTGCGGCACTCGCCAGCGCGTGGACGGTCGCGGCGGGATCACCGAGTGTCGCGTACGCTTTCACGACGGTCGCGGCGGCGGCGGCGTGGTCGAGACGCTTGTGCGCGGCCGTCGACGTCTCGGCGATGCTCAGCGTCGCGCGGTTCTCGTAGTGATTGGTCAGCACGCCCGCGAGCGTGTTGCCGAGCCCGGGACCACGGATGGACACCGAGCAGCCGAGCGTCCGCGACCGCTTGCCGAAGGCGCCGGCCATGATGGCCGCGGAGGCCTCGTGCGATGCCCCGTAGAACGGCACGCCGCGGCCCTCCAACCGCGTGATCAGCTGCAGCGACGGTCCACTGCCCGGGATGCCGAAGATCGCGCGCACGCCCTCGACGGCCAGCGCATCGGCCAGCGCGGCCAGCTCGACGTTCACCGCGTGTCCTCGAAATGGGCGCGGATGCGGCTTGCCGAGAAGCGCAGCACGGCGGCGACCGCGTCCGGGCTGTAGCCGCCGATATGCGGCGTGATGATCAGGTTACCGTGCCCGGCCGCATAACGGCGCAGCGGATGCTCCGCGATGTCCGGCTCCCCGGTGAGGACGTCGAGGCCTGCGCCGCGCAGACGGCCGTGCCGAAGCGCCTCGAGCAGCGCCGCCTCGTCGATGAGCTCACCGCGCGACGTGTTCACGAACACCGCGCCCGGCTTCATCGCCTGGAAGTGCTCGCGCCGGAGCAAGCCGCGCGTCGCCTCGGTGAGGTGCACGTGGAGCGTCACGAAATCGGCGGCGGCGAGCAGCTCCGGCAGCTCGGTGCGGATGAGGTGATCCGGCCACACCGTCAGGTACGGATCGTATCCGCGGCAGGTCATGCCAAACGCCTGCCCGTACCGGGCCATCCACTGTCCGATCCGTCCGCAGCCGATGATGCCGAGCGTCCGGCCGCGCAACATCACGCCGGGGAACAGTGTGCGATCCCAGCCGCCGTCGACGACGTGCGCACGCGCCGCCGGAAGGCTTCGCGCGCACGCCAGAAGCAGCAGCCACGAATGCTCGGCCGCCGGCGTGAGCGAATTCAGCACGGCCGACTGCCCTTTGAGCGTGAGGAGCGGGATGTGCCGCCGGGTCAGCGCGTCGGCGTCGATGTGATCGGCACCGGTGGTGGCGGTGACGATGAGCGCGAGGTCGGGCGCATCCGCCACCATGGCGGCGGTGATGCGCACGCGCATGGAGGCGTCGAGGAACACCGTGGCGTCGCGGAGCGCCTTGGCGACGGCGTCGTCTTCGGGCGCCACCCAGCGAACGGTGAAGCGCGCACCGAGCTCGTCGCGGACGATGCCCTCCAGATCCCGCGGCCCCGAGTAGACGGCGAGCGGTGCGCCGCTCACGCGCCCGCTGCCGCGTCGCGTGCGACCGCGATGCCCGACTGGATCCGCTGCGCGTATGCCTCGCACATGGCGTCGCCCGACGGCGCTCGCTCGAGCACGGCGCGGCGTAGCTCGTCGTATCGCACGCGCATCGCGTGGACGGCGCCGGCCACGTCATCGCGAAATCCGATGCCGAAGCGCTCGCCCACCTCGGGCGTGCCCCCTCCGTCTTCGTGATACAGCAATGGCAGGCCGCACTGTGCACCCTCCACGAAGTGCATCCCGCCCGGCTCCGACAGCGAGGCCGTCACGTAGACGTGGCATTGCCGGAGGAGATCGGCGAGCGCGGCGCCGTGCGTGGGCTCGAACGTGCGCGCCGCTGTCCACTGGAGATCGCGCGGCCAGCGGCCGATCACCCACAGCTCGGTGTCCTTCAGGTCGCCGCTCGCGATCAGCCGGTCGATCGTCTGGTACACCGCGAAGCCCTTGCGCCAGTTGTCGGACCAGTGATGCGTGACGACGCGCAGGACACCGCCCGGCTGGAAGCGGGTGCTTCCCACGGGATGAAAGACGCGCGGATCGGCGGCATTCGGGATGACGGCGTGCGGCCGTCGCGTGTCGAACCACCTTTGCGCATGATAGTCGCGCAGCCAGCGCGACACGAACACCGTGTCGTCGGCGACACGATTCGCCTCCGCGAGGAGACGGTCGACGCCGTCCGTGCCCTTACGGGCGTCGTTCTCGTTCACGCGGTGCAGGCAGCGCGAGGCCGGCCGGCGCGCGCGATGCCGCGCGATGTCTTCGGGCCCGAACGTCACGAGGCCGCCCGGCCGCGGGTCGACCAGCACGATCCAGTCGACGTCGTCCCGCAGCTCGAAGCCAACATCGTAGCGACGGTCGGCGAGATAGCGCGTGATCTGCGCCACCCACTGACTGCCCCCGCCCCACGCGGACCGCGCCGGACGCATGTTGATGGCGACACGACCGATGACCTCGGGCGTCGCCGATGACCGGCGCCGTCGTCCCCGCCAGCCGATCATCGTCCGGGCTCGATGCCGGCCGCTCGCAGCCGGGGTTCGAGCCTGGCGTGAAGCCGCGCCAGCGCCGGCCCCTCGAGTGTCTTCTGCTTGCACGTGTCACACGGCGGCGCCTTTGTCCCCACGCCGGCCAAGGTGCGACGCCAGGCGGTGAGCTCCGGTCCGGCGTAGACGTCGAAGATGCTGGTGCTGGCCGCGGTGAGGTCGCCGACAACGAACCCGCGGTGCTCCGGATGATCCGACCTCAGGTTGCAGCACGGCATGACCTTGCCGTTGAAATCGACGGTGAAGTTCGAGAAGACGAGAAAGCACGGCGACCGCCGGACGTACGTGCGATCGACGAGCTTGTCCAGGAGCTGGCCGCGGTCATAGCCGACTTCATCGAAGTTGTGCGAGAAGGCGACGATCTCCAGATCCGGATACGTGAACACAGCCCCGACGGACGTCGCGGTGGCGTCGGTCCATCGGGGCGCCAGCCCCATCCGCTTGCCGACGCGGCCGATCTCCTCGCGCGCGGCATCCGGACTCCACGCCACGTTCCGTCGCATGTACACGCTGATCCGCAGAATCGACAACCCGGCGGCCGCCAGCCGGGCGAGCGCTTCGGACGTCAGGTAGTCACCGTTGCTGACGATGTCGATGACGGCGCTCGGCAGCCGCCGGCGCGCGCGGGCGACCATCTCGAAGATGTGGTCGTGCGCCATCGGCTCCGAGTACCGCGCCAGCCGCAACACACGGTCGTAGTCGATCGAGGCGAGGTCGTCGAGCAGCGCGTCGTACAGCGCGCTGTCGAAGTGCTCGGTGACCGTCAGCCGGTCGATGATGCTGTTGGGGCAGAACGAGCACGTGCGGTTGCAGTACGCATGCGGCTCGACTTCGACCAGCTCGACGTTGCGCTTGAACAGGGCGCGCTTGCCGGCGGCATCGAGGGCGGGGTCGTGGACCAGGCTGGCGCGGTCGGCGACGGCGACGAGATGCGTCCAGTGATCCCGCGCCGGTCGCACCGTCCGGTAGAGCCGCCGTGCGAGCTCGGTGAACGTCATAGTCGCGCCTCGATCAGCGCGGCGAGCTCGGTCGCCATCCTGCGCTCCGAAAAATGCTCCACGACCGTCGCCCGCGCCGCCACGCCGAGGCGCGCGCACGCCGCGGGATCGTCCCAGAGCGCGCGGATCGCACGGCCGAGCGCGCCGGCGTCGCCCGGAGGAACGACGACGCAGTTGTCACCATCGACGAGTCGGTTCTCGCCCCACCAGCCTCGCGTCCGCGTGAGCACGACCGCCTGGCCGCACGCCATCGCCTGGAGCGCCGCGCTCTGTCCGGACGGTTGGCTCCGGTCGACGAGTGGAATGACGGTGAAGCGTGCCGCCGAGTACAGATCGCGGAGCTCCGTCGACGTGTGCGTGGTGGTCCGGACGACGCGCGGGTATTGCGACACCTCGATCGGCAACGCGGTGACCACGTGCACCGGGAGGTCGCAGGCCGCGGCCGCGGCGAGCAGCGTCGGATAGTCTCGTCCGTCATCGGAACCGACGCTCAGAATCTCTCCCGGCCCGCGGCGTTCCGGGCCCGTGTTGCGCCAGAAGTCGCCGTCGATGCCGAACGGCACCACTCTCACCCGCTCGCGCGGCACCCCGAGCCAGGCGGCCAGCGCGGCACCGGCCCCCGCGCTCAGCGTGACGAGCTCGTCGACACCGAGGAGCAGGCGACGGTAGAGACGTGTGAGCCACCGCTGTGCCCCGTAGGCCGCCACCCGGTCGCTCAGACCCTGACTGATGTAGATCAGCGGGGGGCGGAGCACGCCGAGCTTCTTGAGAAGCGCGAGTGGCAAGCCGCACGTGTCGACGGTCGACACGACGGCCCGCGCCTGGTTCAGCGTGTGCAGGTGGCGCAGCGCCAGGTCGAGCGCAAAGCCCATGCCGATGCGACGGGCGATGAGTCGCTCGATCGGATACCACGGGCGGGCGACGGTACGACGCGTCTCGTCCTCGACGAACGCGACCCGATAGCGGTCGCGCAGCGTCGGCAACCCGTAGAAGAATTCGCTCGAGGTCTCTCCCCGCCCCCACTGCTCGAGCCACTCCCGCCGCCGCCGCCGAAACACCCAGATCACGTCGGCGCATGTGGTCGTCGTCAGCGTACCGTCATCGGCCAGCGTGCGTGCGCTCACAGCGGGCGCTCGCCGCGCGGCCGGCACGCCAGCGCGCCCTGCGTCCAGTAGACGCCGAGCGGGCTTCCGAGCCGATCGAGCACCTCGACGCCGGTCACGAGATGAACGAGGTTCGCCAGGATGGCGACGGGCTTGACGCGGCCGCGGCCCCAGCACATCAGATCCACCAGCCACGCCGGATGGAGACGTGACATCTGCACGTCCTCGAAAAAACGCTCCAGCAGCGCGCGGAGCTCCTGCGGCCAGAATTCGTGGACGTGATGCCGGTCGAGCGGGCGCTCGAGGAGCCGCACCGGCGTCGTCAGCACGAGACGCCCGTCCGAGGTGAGCAGCTTCGCCGCCGCCGCCAGCGCGCCCGCCGCATCGTCGAGATGCTCGATGACCTCGGCGAGCACGATCGCGTCGAAGCACTGGTGCTTGACGAAACGGAGGTCGGGGTGAAGCTCCGCGCGCAGTCCACGACGTGAGAGCATCGTCGCCGCGAGCCCGAGCGCACGGTCGTCGCGGTCGATACCGGTGACCTCGTGCCCGGCAGCGGCGAGACGCCCGAGCAGCGCGCCATCGCCGCAGCCGATCTCGAGCACGCGCTTGCTGCCGCGACAGTGCCGCACGACCCATGCCATCCGGGAGCGGGTGTATGGCCAGCCGTAGAGCACATGTCGGGATGCCTCGCGCCAGTGATACGCGTCACCCTGGTCGTACTTCGCGAACGCGACACTCATCGGCCGATGCCCGGCGCCCGCCGCTGTCCGCACAGCTCATCGATCAGCGTGTCGAGGCGCTCGGCGTACGCCACCCCGGTCGTGTCGGCAAAGAAGCCGCACTGTCGTCGCAGCGTGTCCCCGACCGCGGCATCGCGTGCGCGTTCCAGCAGCCGCCGGCAATCGGCCACGAGCGAGGCGGGATCTTCACAGCGCAGGCAGTCCACGCGCGCGAAGAAGTCGCGGAAGTGCACCGCCTTCGCCATGCTGAACATCGCGGCATTCTGCTGCATGTCCTCGTCGGGCAGGTAGGCCAGCATCGGCTTGCCGTGGAGGCCGGCCTCCAGCAGGATCGTCGACAGCGGCGACACGACGGCGTCGACGGCGCTGAGCGTCACGTGCGTCTCGTCGTAGTCGGCAAGATAGATGGCCGTCTCACCCGCGCGGTGCCGGCGATAGTAGTCCGCCATGTCCGGCGCCATCATGACGTGCCGCCACCGGCGCGCATAGAAGTCTTCTTCGGTGTCCACGCGCGCGCGCCAGGGATGCGGCCGATAGAGCACGGTGCAGCGCGGCACATGTCCCGACGCCACGGCGGCGTCGAGCGCGCGAAGATGCGCCGTCTCGTCGAGTCCCTTGCTGGACCCGGCATACAGCAGCAACGGCTGGCCGACCGGAATCCCGAGGCGTGCTCGATACGCCGCCGGCGCCTCGCGGGGCGGCCGACGATAGACCTCGAACTGGGCGGCGCCGAACGTCAGGATGTCGGAGAGCGGCATACCGAGCCGTTCGTGCGCGAGACGGCGAGAATGCTCGCCCCACACGACGAGCCGGCTCGGAGCGCCGACGGTCATCGCCTTGACCGCCGGGTTGTCCCACGAGTTCATGAGGAACACGGTCGGGATCTCCCGGGCGCGACCCACGTGCACGAGGTCGGACACGAACAGGCCCTCGAGCACCGTCGGGTGAAGGATCACGTCCGGCTTCTCCTCATCGACGAGCGCGGTGACCGCTTCGGGCTCCCCGATTCTCGCGAGCATTCGCCTGCGGTATAGCTGATAGCTGCCGGGCCAGGACATCATCCAGCTCGCGGAAAAGGCGCGCAGCCCCAGCACCTCGCGCCAGAACGCGAACATGGCCCGCTGGTCACGAGTCCCGCGCAGCATGCGCAGCACCGAGGCGTGATAGAGGCGCCGATATCCATGCAGGCGCGCCTCGGAGACCGACACCGTGCGATGGCGCCCGATCGGGAGGCTGCTTGGATCGTGCGTCACGCGCCGATGACGGTCGGGAAACACCCAGACGACGTCGTGCTCGTCCTCCAGCGCTCGGAGGACGCGCGTGATCACGAAGTGCCGCAGCGTGATGTCGTGATCGATGAAGATGAGAATCTTTGCCACGCCTAGGCCTTCCTGGCGTACGCGTAGAGGTAGTCGGCGCGGCCGGTGCTCTCCACGACGCTGCGGTAGACGGGGTCGGCGTCGCGCAGCGTCGGAAGCCCACCGATGCCGGTGGGTCGCTTGTCGCGCAGCCACAGCACGGCGTTGGAGAGGTCGAACCGGTGCACGTAGCGCACGCTCACCTCGCGGAAGCCGGCACGGTGGAGAAGCGTGGTGAGCGACGCTGAGTCGAAGTACCAGAGGTGGACCAGCCGGTAGAAGAATCGCGCATAGTCCTCGGGCAGCAGTTCCAGGAGCAGGTCGCGGCGGTTCGGTGTGCTGATCAGAAGGCGGCCGCCGGGGCACAACAGCCGCGCGACATCTCGGAGCAACGCCGCCGGGTCCTCGACGTGCTCGATGATGCTGAACGCCACGGCCACGTCCACGCGCCCTGCCCACTCCGCCGGCACGTCGGCACAGTAGGCGAAAGCCAGATGCCCGGCCTCGCGCACGGCACGCCGGAGCGACGTCGCCGGCTCCACGCCGATCGTCGTCCGCGCGAACCCTCTGACGAGGTCGAGGAAGGCCCCGCCCCCGCATCCGACGTCCATGACAACGCGGTCGCGGAGCTCGGACGTTCCGAGCATCCTCAGCTTCTCGGGCTGCTCGCCATCGTGCGTTCGTCGAAACGCGTCGACGGTATCGGCCGTGTCGACGAGCATCCGGTATTCGGAGGTCTCGTAGTCGACCGAGGACACGGGCAGCCGTCCCGCACCACACTCGACGCACCGCCACACCGTCTCGGGCTCCGCGCTGTACGAGCCGAAACGGCCGACGCGTATGGGCCCGTGGTACAGCACTTCGTGCGCCTTGCCCTCACAGATCGCGCACCGGGCAGGCGCCGCGCGGCGATGAGTCACAACGACCTCCCGATCTCGTAGCCGTCGTCCTGCCCGAGCGTGTAATAGACACTCGCTCGGCGTTCCACGGGCCGGGTCGCTATGAAGGCGGCTCGGGCCAGCGCCAGCGCGCGCGAGACCGGACGATGGCATCGCGAAGTCATGACCTCGTCGAAACCCACCATCTGCAGCCAGGCGGCGATGGCACGCGCGGACGGCAGGTGCGTGATGTTCGCGCTGATGTGGTACTTCCGCTTCAGGGCATCCGACGGCGGATAGAGGATTTCGACGCACGACGCGTCGCGAAGGCGCGGATTGCGCGTGGTGGCGGACTCGAGCACGAGCACACCGCCTGGCATCAGCAAGTCGTGCAACAGCCGGATCATGCGGAGCTGCTCCGGGTTGTGGTAGAGGACGCCCGTGCACCAGACGAGATCGTACGGAGGCAGTGCGCGCACCACGTCGCTGTACATCAAGTTCGCGGAAATGTACTCGATGGCCGGCGAGTCGATCCGGGCCAGCCACACACGGTTCGCCGCCTCGGCACGCGGCAAGTCGATCAGTGTGAGCTGCTTCGGCTCCAGACCGAGCAGCCGGCGCGTGTCGACGCCGTCCTTGGGGCCGATCTCGACGATTCGCGAGGGTCGACGGCCCGCCAGGTACGCCCGCAGCTCGTCGAAGAGGACCGCACGATAGTCGGGCCGCGCTGGCCACCCGATCGCGCGGCCGGCGGCCCGTGCCAGGCGCCGGATCACCGGCCGTTCTCGGTCGGCACGAGCCGACGCGCCTCGTCGAGATCCTCGGGCGTGTCGATGTTCACCAGCGGCGCGGTGAGGACGATCGCCCGCGGTGATGGACCGAACACCGACCGGTGCGCGCGGAACATGGCGGTCTTGAACGCGTAGACGGCGCCGTTCTGCACGTAGGTCTCGGTCAGCTCCTGGCGACGCACCGGCATGGTCAGCTCCGCTGCCACGCGGCGCGCCCGGCCGTCGGCGTCGACCCAGAACTGCTTTCTCGGGTGGAAGCGAACCGGCACGGGTGAGACGGTGAACACGGCCCCGGCGTCGCCGAGGCGGTCGAGGACGTCGCGCACCATCGCAGGCGTGCGGAGCGGGCTCGTCGGTTCCAGGAGGACGACGGTCTCGGCGGTGACGTTCTCTCCGGCGAGGACGTCGAGCGCATGCATGATGACGTCGACGACGTCCGCGGTGTCCGACGCGAGGGCCACCGGGCGACGGATCACTTGAGCACCCTCGCGGCGTGCTTCCGCCGCGATCCCGTCGCTATCGGTCGTCACCACGATGCGCGCGAACCGGCCCGTCTCGCGCGCACACCTGACCGCGCGCGCGGTCAGCGTCAGGTCGCCGACGCGACAGAGGTTCTTGTCGGGAATGCCCTTGCTGCCACCGCGGGCCGGAATCAAGGCCACCGTCGTGTCGAGGGTCATGACGTCCCGTACGCCAGCCGCTTCTGGACCGACAGCGGCGCCGTGGCCAGGACGTCCGCGATCCGCTTGCCGGCCGATCCGTCGCCGAACAGCGTGCTGCGCTCGTACTTGCCGTGCGCGACCTGCTTGCCGATGGCCTCGAGGATATCGTCGGCGCGGTAGTCCGCGTGCATCACGTTCGGCCCGTGCTCGCGCCCCTGCTGCCGCGTTCCGATGTCGACGGCCGGAACGCCGAGGAACGCGCCCTCTCGGAGCGCCGAGCTCGAGTTGCCGACCACGCACGCCGCGTTGTTGATCAGGCGCGCATAGTCCTCTACCGCGAAATTCCGGTAGAAATGCAGATTCTTCGGATGATGCTTCTCGCGATACATCCGCAGCCCTTTCGAGATGTCATCCGAGCCCGCGTCGACGTTGGGCCACAGCCACACGGTCTGCATCCCGGACGCGGTCACCGCCTCGAGCGTCTCGTTGATCTGCTCGAATCCGCGACCGTACTCCGTCGTGACCGGGTGCTGCAGCACCACGAGGTATGGCCGGGTCTGGTCGATCTCGCTGCCGACACCGAGGTAGCGCTTGAAGATGTCCCGGGGCAGCGAGAGATCGAGCGTGGCCACGATGTCGATCGAGGGGCAGCCGGTGCAGAATACGGCGGCCGGGTCCTCGCCCATCCGGATCACGTTCTCGGCCGCCAGCTCGGTGGCCGGAAAATGAAGGTGGGCGAGCTTGGTGACCGCATGACGCACGCTCTCGTCGATCGAGCCTGTCACCTCACCACCCTGCGTGTGCGCGAGCGGGATGTTCATGTAGCTGGCGGCGACGGCGGTCGCCATCGTCTCGAAGCGGTCGGCAACGGTGAGCACGATGTCCGGCTTCAAGTTCTCGAAGAGCGTCGCGAGCTCGAGGATGGCGAGTCCCGTCGACTTCGCCATCGTGGTCGGGGTCTCTCCCTCCACGATGGTGTAGACGGTCGCCGCCGGCGTGAATCCGTCCTGCTCGATGATCTGCCGCACGTTGCCGAAGCGGTACAGCAGCGCCGATGCCCCGAGGATCAGCTGCAGCTCGAGATCCGGACGCGCCTGCACCGCGGTCAGGACGGATTTGATCCGTCCGTAGTTGGCCCGGCTGTTCACGACCACACAGATCTTGCGCCGGGCGTTAGTCTGCGCCATTCAGGTCCTCCCACGTGAGCAGTTGATCGGGCGCGACGGCGCGCACGAGCGTGCGTCCCACCACCCGGTCGATGTCGCCGGCGGGAATCCCGTTCCCCGGCTTCTTCACGGCCAGATGGTCGCGACCGAGAATCGTGCCCGCCGGCAATGCCTCGCGGCTGACAACGCTCTTCGCGAACACGTCGCGCAACGGACGGAGCTCGCGGGCCATGGCGTCCTTGTCCACGGGGCTTGCCTTCGCGCGCTCGATGAACCGGATGCCGTCGATCAGCTGCCGGAGCTCCCCGGTGGTGACCGAGGCCGGCACATCCGGTCCGAACATCTCGCGGCTCAGCGTGACGTGCACCTCCAGGAGGTCGCAGCCGAGCGTGACGGCGGCGAGCCCCGCGTAGATCGTCGCCGAGTGATCCGACAGCCCGACCGGACAGCCATAGCGATCGCGGTAGAGCGCGAGCATGTTCAACCCGAGCCGCTCCGGCGGACACGGATACGCGGTCGTCGCCTGCATCACCGCGAGCGGACAGCCGGCGCGGCGCACGAGGGCGACCGTCGCGTCGACCTCGTCGACCGGACTCATGCCGGTCGAGAGCAACATCGGACGGCCGGTGGCGAGCATCCGCTCCAGCAGCGGGCGACTGGCGACTTCACCGGAGGCTACCTTCCACGCCGGCATGCCGATCCGGATCAGCAGATCGACCGCCTCGTTGGAGAACGGCGAGCTCAGGAACACCAGACCGCGCTCGTCGGCGTGCTCCTTGAGGCCCGCCCACTGCGGCTCCGTGAACTCCATGCGCCGCCAGTAGTCATACCGCGTCGCGTCCTGACGGCTGAAGCGTATGCGCCACGGCTCCGACGGCGTGCTCTCCGCAGCCGCGATGTGCGTCTGGAACTTGATGGCATCCGCACCGGCGGAGGCGATCGCGTCGATGAAGGCATGGGCCTGGCCGAGGCTGCCGTCGTGTGACTGGGCGACCTCGCCGATCACGAAGCAGGGCTGGCCGGGGCCAACCGTTCGCCCCGCGATGCCGAACGGCGCGCTCGCAGCCTCACGCATTCGCATCGGCGATCCGGCGGAAGAGATGATGCTGATCGATCAGCTCCGCGAACGTCCCGCGCCCGGCCAGCTGGCCGTCCTCCAGGACGAAGATCTCGTCACAGGGCGCCACCGTGCTGACCCGATGCGCGATCGTGACCAGCATGACGCGACCGCGCAGGTTCGTGAGTGCGGCGTGGACCTCGCTCTCGCTGACCGAATCGAGCGCGCTCGTGGCCTCGTCGAGGACGAGCAGCTCGGGCCGGTTGTACAGGGCACGCGCGATGGCCACGCGCTGCCGCTGGCCGCCCGACAGCCGGGAGCCGCGCTCTCCGAGTCGCGTGTCGAGACCGCCCTCGAGCTGGCCCGGAAGCGCCGCAAGGTTCGCCATGCGCAGACACTCCAAGATCCAGGTGTCGTCGATGCTCGCGGCCGGCACGCCGAACGCCACGTTCGCCCGCAGCGTGTCGTCGGCGATGAACGGCGCCTGCGGCACATATCCGATGCGCCGCTGCCAGTCGCGCGCGTCGAGCGCGGCGGCGGGTTCACCATCGATCGAGATGCATCCGGCGGTCGGCTCCAGCAGACGCACGAGCAGATCGACGAGCGTGCTCTTCCCCGCCGCCGACCGCCCGACGATGCCATAGGAGCCGTCGCGCTGCAGCTTCACAGAGAGGCCGCGGAGGGCCCACTCCGACGCACCGGGATAGCGATAGCCGACGTTGTCGAACCGGATCTCGCGCCAGTCACCGGCCGGCTTGCCGCCACGAGCCCGGTCGGCGGATGCGAGCTCGGCGGCCTCGATACTGTCGAATGCCTGCCGGATGGCGTCGATGTGCGGCATCGAGTTGACCAGGTTCCCGATCGCCGTCGACAGCGCGCTCACCGCCGGCGCGACCTTCGTGGTCACCACGAGCAACAGGGCGAGCTGGGTGGCGATCTGACCGCCGCCGATGCCCATGCGCCAGAATGCGAGGGCCAGGATGACGAGCGTGAGATGGGCGAGCAGACGCATGACCAGCGTCGGCGTCTCCTGCCACACGTTCAGCGCGGCGTGCGTGTCCGACACGGTGGAGTACGCGCCGTTGAAGAGCTCGGCGAAGTGCCGCTGCCTGCTCGTGAGCTTGACGTCCTTGATTCCCGCGAACACCTGGTTCGCGAGCAACAGCGTGCGGTCGAGGGCGGCTCGCTTGTCGACGGCAAGCCGCGTCATCAGCGGACGGGTCAGCGACACGGAGACGGCACCGAGCACGGCCATGGCCAGCACCACCGCGATGCCCGTACGCGGGGACAGCGCGAGGACCAGTGCCATCGCCATCACGACCACCAGCACGTCCTTCGTCATCATCAGCAGTCGCTGCACGAACGCGCGGCTCCAGATGACCACGTCGTCGTAGACCAGGCGTGACAGCGTGGTCGAATTGCGCGACAAGAACCACACGTACGGGGCCGCCAGCGCGCGCTCCAGCAGCTCGGTGGCCAGCCGGGTCTGACATGACGCGGCGAATCGGTTCTGCGCCTGCAGGACGATCCAGCTGGCGGCCGAGCTCGCGACGGTCACGACGATGACCCCGGCGCCGACCAGAAATACGAAGTCGGAGACATTCGACACCCCGGACAGCTCGTACAGTCGGCTCAGCACGCGGTTGCTGGTGATCGAGGTGGGCTGGATGACGATGTTGATGAACGGCAACAGCGCCGCCACCGTGATGATCTCGAGCGCGCTCGCCACGAGGAGCGTCCCGGCGAGGTAAAGACCGCGCCGCGTCTCGGCCGGCGACAGCAGCCGTACGCCGGCCGCGATCCCGCCGGCGAAGCGACGCCACTGCGCGGCGGTGACGAGCGCCGCGCCTCGCACGCGCAGGCTGCCAACCGCGCGGTCCACGAGGCTAGACGGTGAAGTCATTCGCCAGACTCATCTTGAACGTGTGATAGTGCCGACGGCCGGAGGTGAACCACGCTCGGATCGTTTCCAGCTCTCGCGCCAGGGCGCGTGGGGACCCGGTGAGCAGCGCCGGCGCGGTGCGATAGATCTCCGCCTGACGAGGATCATCCTCGAAGACGAAGCGCTCGTGCCAGGCCGGGCGGCCGAAGTACCAGCCGGCGAACATCTGTGCACGACGGGCGGAGACGTCGAGATCGAGATCCTTCCACCAGTCGCCGGACAGCGCGTCGACGTACTCCTCGCGCGTCCGCGGCGAGCGGACGAAGCCGGCGTCGTCATACCAGCCGCGATCCGCGACGAGGACGGGCTTGCCGGCCGCGGCGAACTCGATGCCGGCCGTCCCGTGCACGGTCACGAGCCCGTCGACTGCGCGCAGCACGGCCGAGCCGTTCCATGCCGACGGCACGAGCCGCACATGCCGGTAGCGATCGAGGGGCGGGACCAGGTCGGACAGCGTCACGCCGCCGTACCACGCGTCGCACGGATGCGCCTTGAACAGCCAGTTCACGCGCCGATTGGCGATCGCGGCATCGAGCGTCGCGCGCATCCAGTCCAGGAAGTCCCGGAACTGCGTCATCCCGCACGGATGCGGAAAGTCGAACCAGTTCGACGCGTACACGGCGATGATCGGGCGTTCCCCGTCCCAGCCGAGATTCCGCACGATCGCATCACGCCCCGGCATGTCGGCGGCGCGCTGGAACGCGTACAGGGCGCCGAGGTCTTCGGTGTGCCCCGCCAGGCGGCGCTCGATATACGCGCGGCCGGCCGCCGCGAGCCGGCTTGCACGCTCGCCGTCGAGGCCGTCCAGGTCGCGCCCGGTCGGCCGATCCACCGTGTTGTAGATGTCGTGCGGGCTGTCGAGCCTGGCGAACCGCGACACGCCATAGCATCCCTGCACCAACAGCACCGGTATCCGGCGCCGAAGTGCAACCCACGCCAGGGATGCGAACTGGAAGTTCACCGCGTGGGAAAGGACGACGGCGTCGAAGCGTCGTGATTCGACGAGATGCCGCGCGGCGACGATGCTTTCGAGGGCCTCGGCGACGTACTCCGGCAGCCGCGAGTCCTCGAGATCCACCACCGCCGCTCGCTGCCGCTTCAGCAGTCCGTCGTAGACGAAGTCGGGTGGAAATTCTTCGGGGAGCCGCCATTGCAGGATGTCGGCCGCGGTCGCAGTCGCTCCCAGCAGCCGCCTCGCCTCCGCGGACCTGTCCACGTCGGGGCGCCGGCGCGCATCGAGCCGCGCGGTCTCCGAAACACCGAGTCTGTGGAGCGTACGCCGCGCCTCGCGGCTCCTGTACGGGCCGAGGACGCCGACCTCCCCGCGCCAGCCCAGCGCGGCACGCAGGAGCGCGTAGCGGATCCAGTAATTGGGATTGTCGTACATCGCATCGACGAGCACCGAGCTCGGGGTCGTGGTCAGGCGTCCGGCGGCCGGGAGTGCCGCCAGCAGACGCTCCGTCTCGGCGCGCTGCCGGGCAACGCGCGCCCGCGCGATGAGCGCGGGTGGCGCGAGCTGCCGGGCGTGGACGGCGAGACGCCGGCCGGCGCCGCGAACCCGTCGAACGACGCTGCGCCGAGTCACATCCAGCTCACGCGGTCGAAGCCCGGCTGCGCGGGGTCCGGCTTCTGAACCGAAAACACGTGCGCCGTCTGCTGCCCCCCGAGCGAATTGATCTTGTCGAATGCCTGATAGGCCGTGAGCCGCAAGCCGAGCCGCTTGAGCATCTCGCGGATCTCGGCGCCGGAAACGAGATTGCCCGGCCAGTCCCGGCTCTGCGGGAAGTACGTCGCGCCGAACACGAACCGTCCGCCCGGCGCCAGCACGCGAGCCATCTCGCCAAGGCACCGAAATGTGTCTTTCGCATACGACAGCGTGTTCGCCATGACGACGGCGTGAAACGCAGCGTCGCGAAACCCGACCGCCTCCATGTTCATCACCACGATCTTGCGGTGCGTCGAATAGAGATCGATCCCGTGCATGTTGGGCCAGCGATAACCGTAGAGCCAGGCGATGTAGAGCTCCTGAATGTTGCGTGGCCCCACGATCAGCAGACGCTCGTGACGCACGTCCCGGGCCGGGGTCGTCAGCAGCTGGTACAGCGCTTCCGCGCGGCGGGTCGTGGTGACGACCTTGCGTTGTGTCACGCCGCTGTTGTAGTCCTTGACCTTCGTGAAGAACTCATCGCCGGCGTCGCCATCATGGATGCGGTCCAGCCGCCGGATGTGACCCAGCTGCAGCGCAAGGGATACGAGATCGAATATCCTCGGCTGGCGGAGCAGTGTCCGCGACACGCCGACGCCGGCCGGCACGTCGGCCGGACGATGAACGGCGCGCACCAGGGCGGCGATGGGATTCACCGGCTCAGAATTCCGCGGCGGGATCCCGGGGGAAGTTACCGGCCTTCGCGATCCCGTCACGGCGGTAGCGCTCCCAGGGAGTGGGTCGGTCGGACGGGTACACATGGAATACGCACACGTACCGCGTACGACCGGCCGCAGGGTAACCGCCCTTGTGCACGATGTTGTTCCGGAACGGCAGGATCAGGCCCGCCCGACCGGTGGGCTGCTCGACCGCCGCGCGGTAGTGCGCCTCGATCTCGCGCCGGTAGTAGTCGCACCGGACGTCCCTTATCTCGTCACGCGTGGGCGTTCTGCCGTCGCGTCGGGTGCGGCCGAGGAACTCGCGAACGATCGCGAGCTCTCCGCGGTAGAGCTTGAGCGACAGCTCCCACGGCAAGCACTCCATCGCGCCGTCGGCGGCGTCGACGTCCTTCAGGTAGATCATGACGTTGATGCAGGTGCCCGGGCCGCCGTCGGCGTGCCACAGCTGCGAGCCGACCGGAGCGTCGCCGAGCCGCTCAGACTTGTAGAGCACGCCGAAGAAGATCTTGAAGTGCGCACGGTAGGTCGCCGTGAGGAACTGGCCGAGCGCGCCACGGAAGAAGCCTTCGATCTCGGGGAACGTCGTGTAGATCTCGCGCCGATAGCGGCGGTCACCGTCCCAGACGTCGCCGCCGCGGCGCTCCTCGTCCTGGATCCGCGCGAGCATGCTCGCCGCGCGGCGGCCGTCGTCCTCGGTCCTGAACGAGGTAAACCCGCGTCGGTCGAATTCCTGCACCGCGTGCGAGAGCTCGTCCGGAACGACATCGGCCGGAGAGACGGCGGCGCGGCAGCGCTCGAGATACTCGGTGTAGCGGGGAGCGAGATCGCGCCCGAGCTTGGAGCGATGCTTGACGATCGCGCGGTACTGCAGGTGGTCGCCGAGCCGCTGCTTGAGAGCGGTCAAGCCTTGCATCGATGACTCCCGGTCACACCAGCTCGCCACGACAGCGCCAGACCTTCTGGATCGCACGGGCGACGTCGTCCATGTCCGCCTCGGTGGCCGGCGGTCGTACGATGGCCAGCAGGACCATCGTCTGATTGTGCAGCCGCTCCACGGCGGGACAGATGCCCTCCTCGTAACGGGCGTCGCCGGAATAGGACCGGAATGCCGTCGCGCGGCGCTCCTGGTAGAGCGGCGACAGATACAGCGGCTTCACGTACCCGCCGCTGATGGGCACCCCCTCCGCATTGATGGCGGCCAGCACCTTTGCACGCGGCGCGCCCCACGCCGCCTCGTCGAAGAGCAAGGGATACACGTAATACACGTGCTCGACGTCGCCCCGCAGCGGCGGCACGCGCAAGCCCCGGACGCCTTCGAGGGCACGGGTCAGGTGGGCGGCGAGGCGCTGGCGCGCGCCATTCTGCTCGCCCAGCTGCGCGAGCTGCACGCGGCCGAGGGCGGCTTCGAACTCCGTCATGCGGTAGTTCCAGCCGAGCACCTCGGCCTTGTACGAGCGGGCCTCGCCGGGCGCCACCGCGGCCTCGCCGTGATTCCGTAGCAATCGCGCGACGTCGGCGATCGTCGGATCGTTCGTGATGAGCATGCCGCCTTCGCCCGTCATCAGATTCTTCGTCTCCTGGAAGGAGAAGATGCCGCAATCACCGAGCGTGCCGACCTTGCGCCCCTTGTAGACGGCACCGGGAGCCTGGGCGCAGTCTTCGACGACGCGCAGTCGATAGCGCCGCGCCACCTCGAGCAACTCGTCCATCGCGGCCGGCTGACCGAAGAGATGAACCGGAATCATCACGCGGCTGCGCGACGACACCACGGTCTCGACGCTCTTCGGATCGAGGCAGAAGCCTTCCTCCTCGACGTCGGCAAAGACGGGGATGGCGCCGTGCATCAGCGCGCAGGTCGCCGTCGAGGTGAAGGTGTACGGAGGGACGATGACTTCTTCCCCTGGCTGCACACCACAGCCGACGACGGCGGCGTGCAATGCCGCGGTCGCCGAGTTGAAGGCCACCGCGTAGCGGACACCGTGGAAGTCCGCGAACTCGGCCTCGAACTGCCGGATGCGGCGGCCGCCGAGGAAGTGCTCGCCCGGGCTCGCGATGAACGTGCTGAGCCGTCCCTCGTCGAGCACGTCGATGATCGCGCGACGCTCCGCCTCGCCGATGACGGGATACGGCGGGAACGGCGTCGTCCGTGTCTTGGTGCCCCCGAGAAGCGCCAGGTCGCTCATGCCTGCCTCCCGAACCGTTTGGCGTGTGCGGCGTGCATGTCGGGGTAGTACTCCTCCCGCAGCACGGACATGCGGATCGCATCGTAGTAACGGCTATTGCGGTACAGCTCCTGCCGGAGTCGGCCTTCCTGACGGAAGCCGGCCTTCTCGTAGGCCCGAAGGCCGCCCTTGTTGTCGTCGGTGACGCCGAGCCAGACCTTGTTCAGGTTCAGTCGGTCGAACCCGTAGAACGTCAGCGCCTCGGTCACCTCCGTGCCATACCCCTTGTTCCAGAACTCACGCGCGCCGAGCAGGATCCGGAATTCCGCCTTCCGTGCGGTCGGATTGATGTCGTACAGACCGGCCGTTCCGACACCGGCACCCGAGACGCGATCACACACGAAGAAGACGACGTGCGCGGGATCCTCGGTCTGCCGTCGGAGCGACTCGGCCAGCTGGTCCACCGTCACCGGACGCTGGCCGGTGAACATGAAGTACGTGACGGCATCGTCGTTGACCCATGGCGCCATCACCGCCGCATCGCCGGAGGAGAGCGGCCGCAGAATCACATGCTCCGTCCCCAGGAACGTGGGCACCGGCGCCGTCATGGCTTGCGGAACACCGGCTCGACGGGCAGTCCCTCGAGGCGCGATCGTATATCGCCGCGGCGGATTGCGTCGGCAACGACGGGAAAGACCTCGCGGTAGACCCGGCAGGCGAACGCGACTTCCGGCTCGCCGTGGGCAAGGGCCATGTTGTGCGCGCCGCTGAAGAGCATTCCGCGGCGCACGCATTCCTGCAGGAACAGGCTCTTGAGCTCCCACCAGGGCTCACCGGCCGGCGTGACGAAATTCATCACCGTCCGCGGGCCGAGTCCGGCGCAGCGAATCGCACCGTCGGTGCCCGCCGCCGTCGACAGCCGATTCACCTCGTCGCGGAGCCGCTGCCCGCGATCCCAGAGCTGAGCGATCGTGGACGTGCGCTGCATCTTGTCGATCGTGGCCAGACACGCCGCGAGCGACGCGAGCTCGCCACCGGCCGTGAAGGAGAAGAAGACGTCTTCGAGCAAGCGCATGACGTCCCGCCGCCCGACCAGCGCCGCCACCGGCAGGCCGTTCGACATCCCCTTGCCGAAGCAGGCGAGATCCGGCACGACGCCGAAGTACTCCTGTCCGCCCCCGAGCGCGAGCCGAAAGCCGGTGACGATCTCGTCGTAGATCAGGAGTGCACCGTGACGCCGGCACATATCGCGCACCGACTCCAGAAAGCCCGGCACCGGCGGCTCGATGCCGACCGGCTCCATGATGACGGCGGCCACCTGGCCGGGGTGAGCGTCGAAGATCTGCTCCAGGGTCTCGATCCGGTTGTACACGAACGTGTGGGTCAGCTCGCGGACCGCCTTGGGCACACCCAGGTTGCGCGTGGTGGCGCCGATGTACCAGTCCTGCCACCCGTGATACCCACACGCCGCGATGACGTCACGGCCGGTGAACGCACGCGCCAGCCGTACGGCGCCACTCGTCGCGTCCGAGCCGTTCTTGCCGAACCGCACCATCTCGGCGCACGGGATCAGCCCGCACAGCACCTCGGCCGTTTCCGCCTCGAGACGCGAGGGCAGCGTGAAGATCACCCCGCGCTCCAACTGCGCGGCGACCGCCGCATTCACGTCGGGATCGGCGTACCCGAGCGTCACCGCACAGAGCCCCATCGTGTAATCGAGGTATTCGTGGCCGTCGATGTCCCAGACCCGCGCGCCGAGGCCGCGCTCGATGAAGAGCGGCGAGGCGCCGCGAACGAATTGGTTGGCCCCCTTGCTGAACGTCTGGCTGGCGGCGGGAACCGTGCGCCTCGCTCGTTCCAGCCAGTCCAGCGACTGCTTGAATCGCCCGTCGCTCACGCGCGCCTCCCCGTCCCGACCTGGATCACCTCTCCGCCGCGCTCCGCGCTCGTCTTGAGCGCGAACAACACCTCGAGCGCGGCCAGACCGTCCTCGCCGCGGCTGACCGGCTGGTCGCGTCCCTCGAGGCACGCGACGGCGTGCTCCACGAGCGGGGCCATGAAGCTCCGGGACTGACCGTCCCAGCGGGTCCCGTGGACGTCCAGCTCCTTGTAGCCGCTGAACTCCGCACAGTCGCGCACCGGCGTCCGCTCCACCTCGAAGCCGAATCGATCCACGACCGCCGTCCCGCGCCGGCCGTGGAGGCGCAGCGTGAAGATGGCGTAGTCCTGCACGTCTTGCACCTGGAGCGCGGCTCGAGCGCCGCTCACGAATCCGAGCAGCGCGTCGACGTTCGCATCGCCGGCGGGCGCCGGACAGCCGCCGTTCGCCACCGCGAGCCCCCAGCTCACCTCACCCAGGAAAAAACGCATCAGATCGATCATGTGTGTGCCGCTGTTGAACAAGCCGGCCGTGTAATACGCGGTCGCCTGCGTGATGTCGCCCAGCTCACCGACCACGATGTCGTCACGCAGCCGGCGCAGCAACGGGTCGAAGCGACGCGTGTGGTTCACCAGCAACGCCGTGCCCGTCGCCGCGCAGGCGGCGATCATCGTCCGCCCCTCGTCGACGGACGCGGCCAGTGGCTTCTCGCAGATCACCACGCGGACACCGTGCCTGGCCGCGGCTTCCACGGCCGCCCGGTGCGCGGCGGGGGGCGTCGCCACCGAGACGATGGCCGGACGGACGCGTTCGAGCATCTCGTCCACGTCGTCGAAGGCGTGGGTGCCCGGGAAGATCGCCTCCGCCCGGCGCCGCTGCACGCGATCGACGTCGACGAGGGCGGCGAGCTCCGTCCGCGCGCACGCGCGGTACGCGCCGGCGTGGGTGGCCGGCAGGATGCGCTTGACGTCCTCCTCCATCGTCACTCCGATTCGCCCGCAGCCGATCACGGCCGCGCGGTACCTCTCCGTCATCATGCCGGAACCTCGAGGTGCCGATTGAGCTCGCGGAGATCCGGTCGGCGTCGCACGAGCGCCAGCACGTCGCTCATCCGGAACGGTGCGCCGCCGCCATCGAGCTCGGCGTACACCGCCTCGATGAATTCCAGGTCCTCCGGATAGTCGAGCGTCCACCGCAGTCCGCGAAGATTTTCGCCGTGCGTCACGTTCGCCATCCGGAACTCCCCGTCATGGTCCCAGATGTACGTCGTGAGCGCTTCGCGATAGCGCGGCAGCGCGACCTCCCGGTCGAGGCGCGTCAGCGCGGCTCGGGACAGCACCTCGACGTCGAGGCCATCGGGGTATGTCGGCGGCCAGACGTTGGACACGTACTCGAGCGTGCCGTCGGACGCGCGCCACCGCGCGACGATCCGATCGACGAGCTCGGGGTCGACGAGCGGGCAATCGGCGGTGATCCGTACCAGCGCGTCGGCCTCCGTCTCAGTCATCGCGCGCCCGAGACGATCGATCAGGTCGGCCTCGCTGCCGCGCACGCAGCGAAGGCCGAGGCGACCGGCGAGCTCCGCCACCGCGTCATCTCGCCGCTCGACGCTGGTGGCGATCACGACCATGTCGAGCTCGCGGCAGTGTGCGAGGCGCTCCGCGATCCGCTCGATGACCGGACGGCCGCCGAGCGGGCGCAGGACCTTGCCCGGAAGACGCGCCGATCCCATCCGGGCCTGGATCGCGGCGACGACGCGCGCGCGGGGGGGCCGGACGAGGCTCATGACGACGACATCACGGGTGCGCCCGTCCTTGGCGACGTGCGCGCGCAGAACACCTTCGGGCCGGAAGCCGAGGCCGTCATAGAGGCGCCTCGCCGGCTCGTTGTCGTCCAGCATGTGCAGGGAGAGTCGCTCGAGGCCGAGCACGGTGAACGCGTGGTCGATGAGCCGACGACTCGCCTCCGCGGCCAGCCCCCGGCCCCTTGCGTCGGCCTCGCCGATGAGCACGCCGTACTCGGCGCGGCGATAGCGGCTGTCGATGTGGCTGAGTCCGATCGTGCCGATGGGGCGGCCGCCCCGTCGCTCCACGATCATGAACTCCTGCCGGTCGCCCTCACCACGCAGCCGCGCGAGCCACGCCAGATGCTCGTCGCGCGTCGGCGCGCGCTCGCTGAACAGCTGGGCGGCCACCGTCGGGTCGGCGCGCCAGCGGAGGATATCGTCGGTGTCGCTCTCTTCGAGCGGCCGCAGCGCCACGCGGTCGCCCATGATCACGCGAGGTCCTCCAGGCGGATGAGCGCGTCGGCGCTGATCGGCCGCACGGCGGCCCGGCCGAGGACACGGTCGAGATTCTCCGGCGGCAGCCCGAACCCGAGCTTGCCGCAGCGCAGGACGGCAACATTCTCGGCCATCAGGACCTCGCCGGCCTTGATATCGCGAGTGGCGAAGATGCTGCGACGGGCGAATCCCCGAAGCTCCGTCTCCTCGGGCAGCGTCTCCTTCCGCCCGTGGCCGAGCGCCTCCCCCGCCTCGCGCACGCGCCGCACGAGCGCGGTCAGCTCATCCGGCTCGATGGCGAAGGCGTGATCCGGCCCGGGAAGCCGATTCGAGAGCGTGAAGTGCTTCTCGATGAGGCACGCGCCGAGGGCAACGGCCACCACGGGCGCGATGATCGGATCACGAGAGTGGTCCGAGAGCCCGGTCGGAAGGCCCGTCGCCTCCCGCAGGGCGACCAGCGCGCGCGCGTTCACCGCCGAGAGTGGCGTGGGGTACTTCGCGGTGCACTGCAGGAGGATGATCTGCTCGTTTCCTTCCTTGCGCAGCACGTCGACGATATGCAGCACTTCGGGCAGCGTGGCGGCGCCCGTCGAGACGATCAATGGCTTCTGCTTCCGCGCCAGGTGGCGCAGCAGCGGGACGTGCGTCATCTCGTACGACGCCACCTTGAACGCCGGGACAAACGGCTCGATGAGATCGGCCGATGCCTCGTCGAACGCCGAGGACAGAAAGTCGAGGCCGCGCTGGCGGCAGCGTGCGGCGAGCTGCGGCACCCACGTGTCAGGCGTCTCCATGTCGCGGATGATGTCGTAGATCGGCCGCGCCACGTTCAGATAGTCACTTTCGCCCGCCGAACGCGGATACAGCTTCGCGGCTTTGAAGTGCTGGAACTTCACGGCATCGGCGCCGGCCTCGGCGGCGACATCGATCAACCGCAGTGCCTGCTCGAAGCTCCCGTTGTGGTTGCTCCCCGCCTCCGCCACGACGTACGCCGGCTCTCCGTCCCCGACCCAGCGCCCGCCGACTCGAACCCGCATCACGCGGCCGCCTCGAGCGCGACGATCGCCTCGGCCACGCGGGCCGCCCCCCGGCCATCGACGGCGGCGCGAGCACGCCGGCTCATCTCGGCGCGTCGCTCTCCGTCCTTGACGAGCGTGTCCAGCGCGCTCGCGAGGGCGGCATCGAGCGACGGGTCGTCCACGTCACCGACGTGGACCAGCGCGCCTGCCTCCGCCAGGGTCTTCAGCGTGTACGTCTGATTGTCGGCGAGCCGGATCGCGACCGTCGGCGTGCCGGTGGCGGCCAGCTCGAACGTCGTCTGCCCTCCGCCGGAGACCGCGACGTCCGCCGCGAGCATGAGCGCCCGCATGTCGGTCGGTCGATCGTGCAGCACGATGGCGCCTGCGGAGCCTGCGGCAAGCGCACGCAACGCGGCGTCGCCCGCGAACCACGGGCCGACGACGACATCGACCGGGATCGCGTCGACGACCGCCGCGATGATCGATATGAGGCGGGCAGTGAGGCGACCCGGATCACCGCCACCGAGAGTCAGAAGCACCCGTCGGACGTGCTCGCTCGCACGAGGCCCCACGCCGGCGGCGAACTCCGGCTGGAGCATGGCATAGCGCGGCCCGAGCAGGTAGCGGGTATGCCCGGCGCCACGGTAGCGTGGACGATCCGCCGTGGCGGACGGGTTCACCACGACGTGAACGGGCAGCTCGCGGTCCGCGGGATCGTCGATGGCCACCACGCGGCATCCCGCCTCGGCCAGCATGCGGAAGTAGGCGGTGTCAACGGTGTAGGAATCCACCACGACCGCGAGCACGTCTTTGGCGCGGGCCGCGGCGACCGTCTCGACGAGATCGCGAGCACCCGCAAGCAGGCGCGTGTCGAAGCCCGTGTCGGGCACGCCGCCGTCGGGAGCGTGCACGAGAAACCGCGTCTCGATCCCCATCGCGCGGAACGCCCGCGCGAGCGCGAGGCAGCGCCGCAGGTGGCCGAGCCCGATGTCCGCACCGGCGTCGGTGCGGATCACGACCCGCCGCTCCGGACTCATCTCGCGTAGTGCCCGAGGACTTTCGCCACGGCTTCGACGACGTCGTCGACGTCGGTGTCCGTCATCGTCGGAAAGATCGGCAGCGTGAGCATCCGCGCGTACGCGGCCTCCGCGACCGGCCAGCTGCCCTTCCGGTATCCGAGCGCCGCATAGTAGGAATGCCACGGCACGGGGACGTAGTGGACATTCACCCCGATGTTCTCCGCCCGAAGCGCCCGGAACACCTGCGCACGATCGACGCGGAGACAATCGAGACGCAGCCGCACGACGTACAGATGCCAGGCGGGCTCGCGATCGCCGAGAACCGTCGGCGTCTCGACGGCGGGCAGCGCCGCCAGCGCCGCCGTGTAGCGAGCCGCGATCGCCCGGCGCCGCGCCACCCAGTCGTCGAGCTTCGGCAGCTGGGACAGACCGAGCGCGCACTGCAGATCGGTGAGACGGTAATTGTAGCCGAGGACCTGCATATCGTAGAGCCACGAGCCCGCCCGCTCGCGGTCCCGGAAATCCGACGTGATCCCATGGCTGCGAAAGGCGCGCAGTCGGGCAGCGATCTCCCGATCGTCGGTCGTGACCATCCCGCCTTCGCCGGTCGTGATCTGCTTCACCGGGTGCAGGCTGAACGTCGTCATCCGTGCCACTCCGCCGACCCGCCGTCCTCTATGTGTCGCGCCGAGAGCATGCGAGGCGTCCTCCAGCAGTGCTAGCCCGTGCCGGTCGGCGACGGCAGCGAGCTCATCGAGGTCGCATGGCTGGCCTGCGTAGTCGACGGCGATGATCGCCTTCGTCCGCGGCGTCACCAGCGATTCCACCGCCGACGGATCGAGGTTCAACGTGTCGGCGCGGACGTCCGCGAACACCACGGTGCCGCCCTGGTAGCGCACGCAGTTGGCGGTCGCCGCGAATGTCATCGGGGTCGTGATGACCTCGTCGCCCGAGGCGATGCCCGCCCCGAAGGCGGCGGCGTGAAGGGCTGCGGTTCCGTTCGCCAGGGCGACCGCCTCGGCCACGCCGGTCGCCTTGGCGAAGGCCGCCTCGAACTCCGCCACCGCAGGACCCGTGGTGAGCCAGCCGGAGCGGAGGACGGTCACGACGGCATCGACGTCGGCCTCGTCGATCGCCTGCCGCCCGTACGGCAGCATCGCGGCGCGGATGGGGCGGCCGCCGTCGAGCGCGAGCCTCGCCGACGTCGTCATATCGCCGATTCGACCAGCTTCATCAGCGAGTCGGCGGTGAGCGTCTCGCGATTGCTATCGCTGGCGTAGCGAAAGCCGGACGGCAGTGGCCGGCCCTCGGGCCAGCGCTTCACCGCCTCCTCGCGGTTCAGCGGCAGGATCACGAACTTGTCGTCGAGCTCCAGCGCCGAGCGGGCCTCGTCTTCCGAGATCAGGACCTCGTGCATCTTCTCGCCCGAGCGGATGCCGACCACCTCCATCTGGCAGCCGGGCGCCAGTGCGCGCGACATGTCGGCGAGGCTCATCGACGGGATCTTCGGCACGAAGATCTCGCCGCCGTGCATGGCCTCGATCGCCCGCAGCACGAACCGCACCCCCTGCTCCAGCGTGATCCAGAATCGTGTCATCGCAGGATCCGTCACGGTGACCCGTCCCGTGCGCCGCTGCGCGAGGAAGATCGGGATGACGCTGCCGCGGCTGGCCAGCACGTTGCCGTAACGGGCGCACGAGAAGCGCGTGACCCGGTCGCCAACGTACTGGTTGCCGTCGATGAAGAGCTTCTCGGCGCAGAGCTTGGTGGCCCCGTATAGATTGACCGGATTGACGGCCTTGTCGGTGCTGATCGCCATCACCCGCTCGACGCCGCAGTCGATGGCGGCGTCGATGACGTTCTTGGCGCCCATCACGTTCGTCAGGATCGCCTCGAACGGGTTGTACTCGCACGCCGGCACCTGCTTCAGTGCCGCCGCGTGGACGACGATGTCGACGCCGTAGAATGCGCGGTACAGACGCTCGCGGTCACGGACGTCGCCGAGAAAGTAGCGCATGGGCGAATCGCCGGTGTCGGGAAACTGCTGGCGCATCTCGTGCTGCTTCAGCTCGTCGCGGCTGAAGACGATGAGCTTTTTCGGCGACAGCTCGCTCAGGACGAGGTCGACGAGCTTTCTCCCGAACGACCCGGTGCCACCGGTGACGAGGACGGTCCGATCACGCCACTTCATGCCGCTCCTCCCGACGCGCCGTGCGGTACCAGTCGACCGTCCGCCGCAGCCCGTGTTCGAACGCGCCACGCCTCGTCGCCACCAGGATCCCCGCGCCGCCGGTCACCATGACTCGTGACGTCGTCATGCACTGGCCTCCCCGCGAGGAGCGGGCGCCGGCCGGCGCAAAGCCAGTACCTTGTGCGGCGGAACGTTGAGGCGCTCGAGCTCGGCGAGATACCGCTCCGGCCGGTCGAACGTAGCCAGTATCACGCCGTCGCAGTCGACGTGCTGCAGCTCGGTGATGCACCGCACGGGGAAGCCGAGGAAGGTCCCGCCGGCCTCCGACGCGAAGACGCCGACGGGCTCCAGCCCGAATTCCTTGAGCGACAGGTACGCCAGCTCAGCCGGCTCCCCCGTTCCGCACAGCGCGACGCGCTTGATGCCCGATGGCAGGTCGCGGAGCGATTCGCGGAGCGTCTGCCGAGCACGGCGGTAGAGCAAGAGCGAGTACGTCATGTGCTCGTACGTCAGACGGCTCTTCTCCGCGATGCCCTGCGGCGTCAGCAAGTACTGCAAACGCTTGCGCGCGGCGGGCTTGGTCGGGAACTCGACGATCTTGATGTACCCCTTCTTCGCGAGGCGCTTCAGCAGCAGATTCGTGAGTCCGAGCGCGACCCCGAGGCGATCCGCCAGCGCCCGCTGACTGAGGGAACGGCCCTCGTCGATGGCGCTGAGGATTGCCAGGTCTCGCTCGGCATGGCGCTCCACGGGCTAGCTCGGCACTGTGATGTTCACGGCTTGAACGTTCAACACTTGAACACGCCAACCAGTTGACTGTCAAGGAAATTTGGCCATCAGGATTCCGTCTTCGCGGGCATTGTCGAGCCGCCAGTGCGCGACCAGGCGTGCCTCCTCTTGGAACCCCGCCTTCTGGAACGCCCGAATCGAGCCGCCGTTGCTCTCGTAGAACCCGGCTGTGAGCTTGCGCAGACGAAGACGTCCGAAGGCGTGGCCGGCCAGGGTCCTGATCGCCTCGGGGGCATAGCCACGACCCCACATGGTCGTCTCCCCGATCAGGATCCCGATATCGGCGCGGCGATGCCGAGCGTCGATGGGGCCGAGCTTGATGTTGCCGATGTGGCGCCCGTCGGCCGTGACGATGCCGAGCAGCAGCACCGCTGGATCGGTGTTGCTGCTCTCGATGAAGGTCGTCAGGGAGGCGACGTGATGCGTGACGTGCCGCGCCTCCAGGTAGCGCAGCACGCGCGGGTCGGTCATCCAGCCGAGATACGGGCCGCTCGCATCGGCGGAGGTCAGGCTCCGCAGCGTCAGTTGCGAGCCTCGAAGCGGCGCGTCCAGCCGCATCAGGCCCGCATCCGGTGCCCGCGGCTCGCCAGATAGCGGCTGAGCTTCACGAGATTGTAGTCGGAGAACACCAGCATCGTCCCGAGCGCGATGCCGTCGGCGCCCGCGTGCAAGGCGGCGTCGCAATGCTCGAGCGAGCCGCCACCGCCTTCCAGCACGATCGGAACCTGCACGAGGCTCTGCGCCAGCGCCAGAAGGTCGAGATCGAACCCGCCTCGACTTCCCTCGCGGTCGACTGCCATCAGTCGGATCTCCCCGGCGCCCTCCTCGGGCGCGCGCTTGATCCATTCGGCCACCGCCATTTCCGCGGGGCGGCGGAGACGATGATCGTAGACGTACCAGCTGCCGGCCGCTCCGCCCACATCGATGCCGACCACGACCGCCTGGCTCCCGAAGACCCGGGCGAGCTCACCGATCAGGCGCGGCCGATCGAGCGCGGCCGAGGTGACGATCAGCTTGTCGGCGCCTGTTCCGATGCATGCCGCCGCCGTCGCCAGATCCCGGATCCCGCCGCCGACCGTGAGCGGCATCGCGCATTCCTCGGCGACCTTGGCGATGGCGAGCACATCGGGGCCGCGGCCCTCGCGAGCGGCGTCGATATCGAGGAGCAGGAGCTCGTCGGCGTCCTGCGCGTTGTGGGCGCGCGTGACGGTGGCGGGATTTCCGGCATCACGATGGTCTGCGTACCGGACCCCCTTGACCAACCGGCCACGGCGCAGCAGCAGGCTGGGAATCAGCCGGCGGTAGAGCAGACCTTACGGCTTCCAGGCGAGGAACGCGGCCAGCAGGCGCTCGCCCTCGACTTGACTCTTTTCGGGATGGAACTGGGTCGCGAACACGGTCTCGGTGCGGACGGCGGCGATGATGTCGCCACCGTGATCCGTACGGGCCACGACGATGTCATCTGGTGCGCCGACGAGCCGAAACGAGTGGCAGAAGTAATAGATGGGCGACACCGACGACGTGCCGAACAGGGCTCTCACATCCGGGGCTACCGTGACCTCATTCCAGCCCATGTGCGGCACGCGAACGTCCGCGCTCGCCGGCATCGCCTCAACATCTCCGGGGATCCAGCCAAGCCCCTGATGCTCCCCAAACTCGTGGAGTCTCTCCGCGAGCAATTGCAGACCCAGGCAGACACCGAGCATCGGCTTGCCACGGCGCCGCACGTGCTCGTCGAGGGCATCCGACCATCCCTGCTCGCGCAGTCGTGTGGCGGCGGTACCGGCCGCCCCGACGCCGGGCAGGATGATGCGATCGGCATCGGCGAGCGCATCGGGTGTCGCGGCGATCTCGGCCTCGCCGCCCGCGCGCCAGACGGCGCGCTTCACCGAGGCGAGGTTGCCCGCCCCGTAGTCGACGATGCGGACTGCGGTTCCCATCCCGCCGCGTTCAACTCACGACGGGCGCTTGCCGGCAGCGACCGCCTGGCGCCAGATGTCGAAATCCCACGGGGCCTTGTTGGGCCGCGCGCGACATGCCGCACAATCGGGCATCTGGTGAGGCGCGACGACGTGCGGCTCGACGATCTCGAGGAATCGCTCCTCGGAGATCCCGAGGATATCGAGGAACAGGTCGAGCGCGGCCGGTCGGGCGCCGTCGTATTCGCCGACGAGCCGCTCGGCCGTCGGCCGGTCCATGCGGTTGTTCCGGATGTCGATCGAAACGAGATGCGTCGTGCGTCCGAAGCCGCGCTTGAGGTAGCGCAGATAGTCCCGAACTCCCTGCATGAAACACTCGATCTTCTCGTAGTCGTACTGCGGCGGGACACCCTCGACTTCGTCGCCCTGCCAGTCCAGCTCGCGCTTGATGACGTCGACCTGCCTCTTCACGTCCCACGGAATGTAGTAGCCGAGGAACACCGACTTCGTCCCGGCCCGACGCAGCTCTGCGGACGGCGGGAACGTGTACGGTAGCAGGTCGCGAGGCTCGATGCGGTAGTCGGAGATCGTGTCGTCCACCATGCCCAGCATGTCCTCGGCGTTGATGCCGAGGTTCACCAGCCGATTGAAGCGGCGCTCATCGGCCTCTTCGAGCTCGTGGTACCCGTAGAACGAGCCGTACTCGGAGCTCGGCTCGCCCCAGAAGAGCAGCGGCACCTTGTGCTTGAGCGATACCCACATCGGATACGAGAAGATGCCGGTGTGACAGTGCCAGCAGAAGTCGCCCCGGCGCTTGAGCGACTCGAACATGAGCTTGCGCACGACCTGCCAGTTCGGTGTGAACTGGATGACATCGCAGCCGAGCCGCCGAAACGTTCGACGGGCGTTGGCGTCCACGGTCGGCCGCATGAATCCGTGATCGAACCGGACGACGAGCGGCTTCACCTTCTTGACGACGACCAGATACCAGAGGGTGAACGTGGAGTCCTTGCCGCCCGAGAACGGCACGATGCAGTCGTAATCGTAGTGGCCGCGGAACTGTGCGATCAGCGCATCGAGCTCGGCGCCGCGCGCCGCCCAGTCGATCGTCGATTTCTGGACTTCGATCTGCCGGCAGACGGAGCAGATTCCATCGGCATCGAACGTGAGGGTCTCCGCGGTCTCCGGCATGACGCAGCGCGAGCAATAGCGCATCACATCTCCCATCGAGAAAGGTCCGACGCGAACAACGATACTATAAGCCCCCGGTCTCGACGGCCGGTCGCGATACCTGGGGGGTGACCTTCGAGGGGTGCGATCCGGGGCGCGGTGGGTCGAGCCGAACGGGCGAAGCCGCTACTCGCCGATCACCTGCACGGTGATCTCGCGCTTCCTGGGACCGTCGAACTCCGCGAAGATGATGGACTGGAAGCGGCCGAGCGTCAGCTCGCCGTTGCTCACGCCGAGCGCGATGGAGCGGCCCAGCAGCGCGGCGCGGAGGTGGCTGTGCGCATTGCCCCGCTCGCAATCGGAGTAGCGTGGGTCGTCGTGGCGATAGCCACCGCGCTCGGGGACCAGACGCTCCACCAGCCGCTTCAGGTCGTCGATGAGCGCGCTCTGGAACTCGTTGATGAACACCGCGCAGGTCGTGTGCAGCGTGTTGATGAGGGCGATACCGGTCGATACCGGGAACTGCTGGATGGCCTCTCGCACGATCTTGGTGATGTCCGTGACCTCGGTGCACTCTTCACTCTGCAGCGTGAACGAGGCGCTGAAGACCTTCATCCGTCTCACTCTCCGGGGCGCATCACCATGAATTCGCTAGCGGAAGCGCCAGCGTAGCCGCGCCAAGACCAACAGTTACGATATAAGGACGGTCACCGAAATGTCAATGCTACGTAGTCTTCGGGTCCAGCAAGTCCCGGAGACCGTCGCCGAGAAGATTGAGACCCAGGACGGCGAGCGCGATGGCCGCCCCGGGGAAGACGGCGAACCATGGGTTCATCGATAGAAAGTTCTGCGCTTCCTTCAGCATGAGCCCCCATGACGGGTACGGTGGCTGCGTTCCGAGACCCAGGTACGCCAGTGCGGCCTCGGCCAAGATCGCCACCGGAAAGCTCGTCGTTCCTTGGACGATGAGGGGTGCCAGCGTATTCGGCACGATGTGGCGCAGCAGCAGCCGCGGATCCGCCGCACCGAGCGCGCGCGCGGCCACCACGAACTCGCGTGTGCGTAGCTCCAGCACGCTGCCGCGAGCGAGGCGAGCGAAGGCCGGCACGAACGCCACCCCGATGGCGACCATGCTGACCACGATGCCCGGCGAGAACACCGCCGTGAACAGCAGCGCCGAGAGGATCGCGGGGAACCCCTGCACGGCGTCGACCAGCCGCATGAACACTTCGTCGGGCCAGCCGCCGAGCCAGCCGCTCAGCAGGCCCAGGAACACGCCCAGCCCCGCCCCGATGCCGACCGCGATCACGCCGACCGCGATCGAGGTGCGGGCCCCCGCCATCACCCGCGACAACACGTCCCGCCCGTACTGATCCGTCCCGAACAGATGTCCCGTCGACGGCCCCTGCAGCCGCTCCGCCGGCGCCATCCTCAACGGATCGATCGGCGTGTACACGAAGCTCACCGCGGCCGTGACGATCAGCGCCACCGTCACCGCCACCCCCAGCACAAACGTGACGTGATACCGCCCCGTCATAGCGCCCGGCCCTCAATCACGAAGTCCACCGCGGTGGGCACGTGCGAGGAGCGCACCGCACAGCGGAGCGAAGGGCGCGGCGAGGCGGCGAGCGAGCGGGCGGCCGAGGCAACGAAGCAGATGGCCATGTCGTCGCCCCGCGCTACTCGTACTTGATGCGCGGATCGATGAACGCATACGCGAGGTCGACCGCGAAGTTGATGAACACGATCGAGGCCGCCACGAACATCGTCACCCCCTGCACCACCGGCAAATCCCGCGCGCTGATGGCCACCAGCGCCAGGCGCCCCAGCCCCGGCAGCGCGAACACCGACTCCAGCACAATGGAGCCGGCCATCAGCTGACCGAGCTGCACGCCGATCACGGTGATGACGGGAATCATCGCGTTCCGCAGCGTGTGGACGCCGATCACCCGCGGCTCCGCCAGCCCCTTGGCGCGGGCGGTCCGCACGAAATCCTCGCGCATGACGTCGAGCACGGCCGAGCGTGTGGCCCGCACCAGGACCGCGGCCTGAAACAGCCCCAGGGCCAGCGCCGGCAGCAGCAGTGATTTGAGGCCCGGCCAGAGACCCGAGGACCATCCGTCGAAGCCGCCGGAGCGAAACCAGCCGAGGTGCACGGAGAAGAAAAGGATGAGCAGCAACCCCGACCAGAAGGACGGCACCGCGATGCCGAGCTGGGAAACGACCATGGCCAGATAGTCGGCGCCGCGGCGATACCGGGTCGCCGCATACACGCCGAGCGGAATGGCGGCGCCGATCATGAACACGGCCGCCAGCGCGGTGAGCGGCAGCGTGACCGGCAGGCGGCTCACGATGAGGCGCCCGACAGGGACATCGTACTGGATCGACGTGCCGAGATCGCCGCGCACCGCCGCGCCCAGCCACTGCACGTACTGCACGGCCAGCGGGCGGTCGAGGCCGAGCGAGCGGCGCAGGCGCTGCACCGTCTCCGGCCTCTGCTCGGTGCCGAGGATGAGCGCGGCGGGGTCACCGGGGAGGATGCGGACGACGACGAACACCAGTGCCGAGACGAACAGCAGGGTCACGGCGAACGCCGCGACCCTGCGCATGACGTAGCGGTTCACGGCCGCGGGCGCGCCGCGGTTACCTGGCGGCCGTCCAACCCACCTCCGACAGGTCGTTGGACGGGATCGGCAGATCCTTCCAGAGCCCGGTCACGCCCTTCTTGGCGACGACCAGGCGCGGGTGAATGAAGAGGAACACGACCGGCGCGTCCTCGACGAGCATCTTCTGCATCTGCGCGTACTGCTGACGGCGCGTCTTGTCGTCGAGCGTCACCTCGGACTTCTTGAACAGCTCCTGGAACTTCGGGTCGTCGTAGCGGAAGTAGTACTTCGGGTTGGCGTAGTTGGCGATGTCCCAGGCCTCGGCGTGGCCGATGATGGTGAGGTCGTAGTCGGCCTCCTTCCACACCCGCGAGAGCCACTGGCCCCACTCGATCTGCTCGATCTTGACGCGCACGCCGACCTTCGCGAGCTGATCGGCGATGACCTCGCCGGACCGCACCGTGTAGTAGTACTGTGGCGCCACCTTCAGCACGGTGTCGAAGCCATTCGGATAGCCGGCCTCCGCGAGCAGCTTCTTGGCGCGCTCGGGGTCGTACGGCATGGCATTGGCGAGGTCGATGAAGTACGGGTTCAGCGGATCGACGTTCGAGCCGATCACGCGCCCCATGCCGAACATCGCGAGCTTCACGATCTCCGGCTTGTTGATCCCGTACGTCAGCGCGCGCCGGACGCGGACATCGGTGAACGGCTTGCGTGAGTTGTTCATGGCCATGATCACGTCGTTGGTCGTCTCGCCGACGATGACCTCGAACCGCGGATCCTTCTTGAGATCGGCCACGTGCTCCGGGCCCAGGCCGAACAGCGAGGCGTCGATGTCACCCGCCTTCAGCGCGGCGAGGGCGGCGTTGGGATCCGGAATGAAGCGGAACGTCACCTGGTCGAGCTTCGGCAGGCCCTTCACGTGGTAATCGGGGTTGCGCTTCAGCACGATGCGGTCGCCGCGCACCCACTCGCCGAGCGTGAACGGTCCGGTGCCCACCGGCGCCGACTTCAGCGTCTCGACGGCCTCCCGCGGATAGATCACCGACCCCTGCCGCGCCAGGTTCAGCAGGAAGTTGGCGCTGGCCGACTTGAGCGAGAACGTGATCGTGTAGTCGTCCTTGACGATGATGTCGCCGATGGCCGCGTAGTACTGCGGGTACGGATGCTTGGTCTCGGGATTCATCGCGCGCTCGATGACGAACTTCACGTCGGCGGCCTTCAGCTCGCGGCCGTTGTGGAAGCGAACGCCCTTCTTGAGGAAGAAGGTGTAGTTGCGATTGTCCGAGGTGTGCCAGCGCTCGGCGAGCCACGGCACCAGCTTGCCGTGCGCGTCCACCTTCACCAGACACTCCTGGACGTTGTAGAACACCACCGCCGCCGTCGCCGAGGCCGGCGTGGCGGTCAGATCGAGGCCGGGCGGCTCGGTGCCCGTCTGCACCACCAGCGCGCGCGGGGTCTGGGCAACCGCCGGCGCCGCCAGCGCGAGCGCGATCAGCATCAGCACGAGCGGGACGACGTGTCGGCGCATCAGGCGAGTCCTCCCCGGGTGGCGGTCTTGAAGTACTCCACGGTGCGGCGAAGGCCATCGTCGAAGTCGACGGCGGGAACGTAGCCGAGCAGGCGCCGCGCCTTGTCGACGTCCGCCAGCGTGTGCGGAACGTCACCGGCGCGGGCCGGGGCATGGCGGCGCTCGACCGCGTGCCCGAGCAGCTTCTCGAGCCGCGCGATGATGTCGAGCAGGCTGACGCGGTCGCCGCAGCCGACGTTGAAGGCCTCGCCCGACGCCTTCGGCGCGCGGGCCGCGAGCACGTTGGCGTCGACGACGTTGTCGATGTACGTGAAGTCGCGCGACTGAAGGCCGTCGCCGTGCACCTCGAGCGGCGCGCCGCGGAGCGCCCACAGAATGAAGCGCGGGATCACGGCCGCGTACTCCGACGCCGGGTCCTGGCGCGGACCGAACACGTTGAAGTAGCGCAGGCCGACCGTCTCGAGCCCGTACAGCCGGCTCCACACCGATGCGTACTGCTCGCCGACCGCCTTCGAGACCGCGTAGGGCGAGATGGGCGCCGGCGGCTGATCCTCGCGCTTGGGCAGATCCGGCCGATCGCCGTACACGGACGACGACGACGCGTACACGACGCGTCGCACGCCGGCGCGGCGGGCGGCCTCGAAGACGTGCAGGGTGCCGGTCACGTTGTGCTCGTTGGCGCCGAGCGGGTCGGCCACGGAGCGCGGCACCGAGCGCATGGCGGCCTGGTGGTACACGAGCGAGGCGCCCTGCACGACGCGCTCGACGGCCTCCAGGTCGCGCACGTCGCCCTTGACGATGTCCAGGCGTTCGCCGGCGGCGGCGGCGAACGGCAGATTGCCCATGGCGCCCGTGGAGAAGTTGTCGAAGACCCGAATCGTCGCCACCGGATGGTCCGCGAGCAGCCGCTCGACGAGGTGCGAGCCGATGAACCCCGCTCCACCCGTGACGACGAACACCTCGGTCACGCGCGCGATTGTATCACTCGACACCGCGGATTCCGGCCGCGGGGCGGGCTATCGCGCGAGCGTGGCGGCGCCGAGGCCGCGCCCGGCCTGCCGGTACTCCTCGCGGGGCGGCGCGAAGATGTCGAGCACGACGCAACGGACGTCGAGCGTCCGGCCGCCGTGGGGGACGTTCGGGGGCGTCTGCCAGAAGTCGCCCTTCTTGACGTGATGCTCGACGCCGTCCTGGATGCGAATCCACTCGCCCTCGAGACACACGCCCCACTGCTCGTTGGCGTGCGCGTGCACCGGCGACACGGAGTGCGGCTCGAGCGTGACCACCGACAGCATCGCGTTCACGCCGGGAAACACCCGCGCGGTGACGCCGGCCGCCAGCTCGCGCAGAATGCCGCCCTCGTTCAGGTTGTGAAAGCACGCCGTGTCGCTCATGCGCGTCTCCTTTCGAGCTCCTCGTTGCCTGGTCGGAGCCAAACATTTACACTATGCCGGCCGTTGCGTCTTCCGGATCTTCTCGGCATCAGGAGGCCCCGTGCGGTTCTTCATCGGGATGCTGGCGCACGAGACGAACACCTTCAGCTCCATCCCGACCGACCGGCGGCAGTTCGAGGCGCGCGATCTCCGCTACGGCGGCGAGCTCCTCGAAGCCTACCGCGATACCGGCACGTGCCTCGGCGGCATGATCGCCGCCGCGCACACGCGCGGCGACATGCTGGTGCCGTCGCTGGCGGCCGCGGCCTCGCCGGCCGGCCGCGTGACCAAGGAGTTCTACGCGGAGGCGCGCGAGCGGCTGCTCGCCGACCTCCGCCGCGCGGGATCGCTCGACGGCGTCCTGCTCGATCTGCACGGCGCCATGGCCGTCGAGGGCATCGATGACGCCGAGGGCGATCTTCTCGAGGCCGTGCGCGGCGTGATCGGTCCGTGCCCCATCGCCGTCACGCTCGACCTGCACGCCAACGTGACGGCGGCCATGGTTCGCGCCGCGACATTGCTCCACGGATACAAGACCTATCCGCACGTCGACATGGAGGACCGGGGGCGCGAGGCGGCCGAGCGTCTGCGCGACGTCGTCGCCGGGCGCCTGCGACCGACCGTCGCCTTTCGCCAGCCTCCGCTGCTGCCGCCGATTGCCGGTCAGCTCACTGCGCGGGGGCCGATGCGTCGGCTCTACGACCTCGCGGAGGCAATGGAGCGGCGGCCGGCCGTGATCTCGGTGTCCATCTTCGCCGGCTTTCCGCTCGCCGACATCCGGGACGCGGGCCTCAGCATCTACGTCGCCACGAACGCCGATCAGCCGCTGGCCGAGCGGCTCGCCGACGAGCTCGCCGACACCGCATGGACGCATCGGCGCGAGTTCTTGCATGCGGCGGTGCCGGTGGACGTCGCCGTCGCGCGCGCGCTGGCGGCAGCCGAGCGGCCCGTCGTGCTCGCCGACATCGCGGACAACACCGGGGGCGGCGCCGCCGGAGACACGACGGCCATCCTGCGCGAGCTCCTGCGCGCGGGCGCCACCGAGACGACGGTCGCCTGCATCTGGGACCCGCACGCGGCGGCCGTGTGCGTGGCCGCCGGCCGCGGGGCAACGGTCACCGTCGACGTCGGCGGGAAGATCGATCCCTCGCACGGCGCGCCGCTGACGCTGACGGGCGTGGTGCGCGCCGTGTCGGACGGACGCTTCGTGCACAAGGGACCCATGTTCCGCGGGCTGGCGGGTCGACTCGGTCCCACGGCCGTGCTCGACGTCGGCGGCGTGAAGGTGATTCTCATCACGCACCGCTGGCAGACGCTCGATCCCGAGATGATCCGCTTCGTCGGCATCGAGCCCGAGCGCGAGCGGATCATCGTCGTGAAGTCGTCCATCCACTACCGCGCCGCGTTCGAGCCGATCGCGCGCGACATCATCGAGGTGGACGCGCCGGGGCTGTCGTCGTCGAATTTGAGCCGATTTGCGTTCAGCAATGTCCGCCGTCCCATCTTCCCCCTCGACAACATCTGATCGTTCTCGCGCGAGGAGAATCGGGATGCCGTCCACAGCGTTTTACGCGACCGACTTCAAGGTGTTCGACGAGCGCGGCTTCAAGGCCCGCATGGGCGCCATTCGCGAGCGCCTCCGTCCCAAGCTCGAGGCCATCGGCCACAGCCTGACCAGGGACGTCGAGCGCGCAACCGGTGCCGGCGTATTCGCACACGTGGCCCGCCATGCCCGGCGCACCGTGAACCCGCCCGACGACACGTGGGTGGCCTTCGGCCCCGACGCGCGCGGCTACAAGAAGCACTGCCACTTCAAGGTGGCCGTGTCGCGTCACGCCGTCCGCTTCCTGTTCGAGGTGGGTCCCGAGCACGCCGACAAGAAGCGCTGGGCGGCGGCGTGGAAGAAGAGCGCGCCGCGCCTGGCTCCCGTGCTCCGCACGGTGACCGGACTCGCCTGGTTCAAGAACGAGCACGACGAAGAGCCTGCGGCGCCCCTCGCCGATCTCTCTGCCGAGCAGCTCGCGGAGCTGGCGGACGAGCTGACGCGCGTCCGCGACGGACAGCTCGTGCTCGGTCGCGTCATTCCCGCCGGCGAGGCGGCGCGCTGGACGGAGGCGCAGTATCGCAGCGCCGCCCTCGCCACCTTCCGCGCGCTCGCTCCGCTCTACCGGTTGCGGTGACCGGCGGCCCGACCCGCGCGGTCGTCTTCGACATGGACGGCGTGCTCGTCGACTCGGGCGCGCACCACCGCGACGCGTGGCGGGCGATGCTGAGCGAGGCCGGTCTCGCGGCGCCGGCGGAGTTCTGGCGCGTGACGATCGGGCGGCCCGCCGACGAGGCGGTCGCGCTACTCGCCTCCGTCGACGCGGCCGAGGCGAGGCGTCTCGCCGAGCGCAAGCGCGCGCACTACACACGACTCGCGCGGCGGGGCACCGTCCCGGTGGCCGGCGTGCCGCGCTTCGTCGATGCGCTGGCGCGGGCGGAGGTACCGCGCGCCGTCGCCACCTCGGCCACCCGCCGGGATCTCGATCGCGTGCTCGTGGCGCTCGGCCTGCGCGAGCACTTCGACGTGGTGGTCACGGCGGATGACGTCCGCCGGGGCAAGCCGCATCCGGAGGTCTACCTCAGAGCAGCCGCCGGCCTCGGCGTCGACCCGTCTGCCTGCGTCGTCTTCGAGGACGCCGTGGTCGGGGTGCAGGCCGCGCGCGCGGCCGGCATGCGCGTGATCGGCGTGAGGGAAAG
>JADMIO011130879.1_pt1 | contig 43087 bp, 41 predicted proteins | sample 8958161 | NCBI WGS metagenome assembly JADMIO01 (sample SAMN16585339, study PRJNA669376) | soil metagenome | isolation source: Crop rotation soil | place: USA: Cullars Rotation, Alabama | collected 2011
CAGCGGGCCCTCGATGGCCACCGGGCGGATGAGCGACGCCGCGGCCGCGGCGACCACCGCGCCGGAGCCGGCGAGGAGCCAGCCCCACGTCCGCAGGTCCGACAGGTAGGCGTCCCAGATCGCGCCGGCGGCCTCGCGCTCGTCCGCGCCGGTGACCTGCCGGACGGCGAGCGCGCGGGCGATGGCGAGGGCGACGACGATCGTCAGGCCCGCCGCCGCGGCGCCCGCCCCCAGGGTCGCCACGGTCCGGCGGCGATCGTGCGCGAGCAGGAGCGCGCCGGCCGCCGCGGCCAGCGCCAGCGCGGCGAGGACGTAGGAGAGGACGCGCAGCCGCTGCACGCTGCGCGCGATGTCGCCGGCCGCGGTGATGTGGCGCTCGAGCAGCAGGACGGGGCCGCTCGCCCGAACCTCGGCGACCAGGCCCGGCCGCAGCTTCTCGAGCGCCGTGGCGGCCACGGTGCCGACGTCCGCGAGCGTGAGCGTGAGCGTGTTCTGGTCGCGCGCGAGCACGGCGCGGTGCGCGTCCGTCACCGCTTTGCGGAGGAGGCTGCGGAACGGCCCGCTGCCCACGATGCCGGAGATCGCGGCCGCGATGATCGGCCGCGCCGAGATCAGGTCGGCCTGGTGGCGCAGGATCACCTGGTCGGTGACGCGCTCGGCGATCAGCGTGCGGACACTCGTGTCCTGGACGGCGGCCGTCGCCCGGTTCGCGAAGTCCTCGGAGTCGAGCACCGCCACCCGCGCGTACCAGGCGAGCGCGGTGACGAACAGCAGCACGGACGCGAGCGTGGCGAGCCCCGCGGACATGCGGCGCCGCGCGGTCAAACCGGATCGAACAGCAGCGCGGTGACCACCGGCCGCGACTCGGGAGCCGGCTGGTCGTGGTCCGAGTAGGGGCGGTTGAGCAGGTGACCGCGGTGCACGAGCGTGGCCGAGCCGCCGCCGTCGAGGTTGATCGCGTCCCGCGCGCCGAACGACAGCATCAGCCGCGCGAGCTCGCCGAGCTCGAGGCCGGCGTCGACGCGCGAGCGCCGGCCGTCGCAGGCCACGGCGAGCAGCTCGCCGTCGCCGACGCCGAGAGCGCAGCGCGGATGGCGCGCGGCGGTGATGTCGGAGTCGAACTGCGCGGAGCCCTCCGAGAACCCTTCGCGGTCGCCGTCCACGACCTTCCCGTCGCGCAGGAGCAGCGGGCCGGCCTGCACCAGGTCGCCGGGCGGCTCCGCGCCGAGCTCCTCGCGCGGCGCGAGCCTCACCTCGCCGTCGACGTGGACGCACGCCCGGGCGGCGCTCCATGGCTCCGCCACCGGCTCGTGGGCCACCGGCGCGCCATCGACCCGGACCTCGCCCAGCGGCCGATACGGATCGCGCAGGAAGAACCCGGCCACCACCGCCTCCTCGTGGCCGTTGGCCACGCACCAGTGGTCGAGCCGCTCCGGGGGCTCGAAGCACGTCACGCTGACCCGCGTGCGCGCGACCGGGTGGCGGACGAGATAGACCGTCGTCTCGCCGCCATCCCGGGTGCGGAACCTCAGCAGCTCGTACGAGCGGCCGTCCGCCATCGCGCGGCGCTACACGAGATCGAAGCGGTCGAGGTTCATGACCTTGTCCCAGGCGGCGACGAAGTCGCGCACGAAGCCGTCCTCGGCGCCGTCGCTGGCGTGGACCTCGGCCAGGGCACGCAGCTGGGCGTGCGAGCCGAAGACCAGGTCGGCGGCGGTGGCGGTCCACTTGACCTCGCCGGTCGCCCGGTCGCGGCCCTCGTAGACCTCCTCGTCGCCGTCCGAGACCGCCCACTCCGTGCCCATGTCGAGCAGGTTCACGAAGAAGTCGGTGGTCAGCGTCTCCGGGCGGTCGGTGAACACGCCGTGCCTCGAGCCTCCGGTGTTGATCCCGATCGCGCGCAGCCCGCCGAGGAGCACGGTCAGCTCGGGCGCCGTCAGCCGGAGCATGTAGGCACGGTCGAGCATCAGCGTCTCCGGCGAGAGCGTCACACCGTCGCGCACGTAGTTGCGGAAGGCGTCGCCGGCCGGCTCGAGCACGGCGAACGAGTCCGTGTCGGTCTCCTCCTGGGACGCGTCCGTGCGCCCGGGGGTGAACGGGACCGTGACGTCGTGGCCGGCGGCCTTCGCGGCCTGCTCGACGCCCGCGCAGCCGGCGAGCACGATCAGGTCGGCGAGCGACACGCGCTTGCCGCCGCCGTTCTGCGCGCCGTTGAACTCCGCCTGGATCTGCTCCAGCTTGGCCAGCGCGGGCGCGAGCTCGTCCGGCTCGTTGACCGCCCAGTCCTTCTGCGGCTCGAGGCGCAGGCGGGCGCCGTTGGCGCCGCCGCGCTTGTCGGTGCCGCGGAAGCTCGCCGCCGCCGCCCAGGCCGTGGCGACGAGGCGGGAGACGGACAGCCCGGAGTCGAGGATCTTGGTCTTGAGCTCGGCGACGTCCGCGTCGTCGATCAGCTCGTGGTCGACGGGCGGGACGGGGTCCTGCCACAGCTGCGGCTCGGCGACCCAGGGGCCGAGGTAGCGGGAGATCGGCCCCATGTCGCGGTGCAGCAGCTTGTACCAGGCCTTGGCGAACGCCTCGGCGAGCTCGTCCGGGTTCTCGTGGAAGCGCTTGGTGATCGGCCCGTAGATCGGATCGAGCCGCAGCGCCAGGTCCGTCGTCAGCATCATCGGCTCGGTCCGCTTGGACGGGTCGAGCGCGTCCGGGACCGTGCCCTTGGCCTCGGGGTTCTTGGGCGTCCACTGGTACGCCCCGGCGGGGCTCTTGTCAGCTCCCACTCGTAGCCGTAGAGGTTGTCGAGGAAGCCGTTGTCCCACTTGGTGGGCTCGTTGGTCCAGGCGCCCTCGAGGCCGCTCGTCGTGTAGGCGCCGTTGCCGTTCCCGTTGCCGTTGGCGTACCAGCCGAGGCCCTGCTGCTCGATCGGCGCGCCCTCGGGCTCCGGGCCGACCTGATCCGCGCTGATGGCGCCGTGGGTCTTGCCGAAGGTGTGACCGCCGACGATGAGCGCCGCCGTCTCCTCGTCGTTCATGGCCATGCGCGCGAACGTCTCGCGGATGTCCACGGCGGCGGCGAGCGGGTCCGGCTTGCCGTTCGGGCCCTCCGGGTTCACGTAGATCAGGCCCATCTGCACCGCACCGAACGGCTCCGCGAGGTCGCGGTCGCCGCTGTAGCGCTCGTCGCCGAGCCACGTGTCCTCGGGACCCCAGAAGACCTCCTCGGGCTCCCAGATGTCGTGGCGCCCGAAGCCGAAGCCGAAGGTCTTGAAGCCCATCGACTGCATGGCCACGTCGCCGGCGAAGACGAGCAGGTCGGCCCAGGAGAGGCTCCTGCCGTACTTCTGCTTGATCGGCCACAGCAGCCGGCGCGCCTTGTCGAGGTTCGCGTTGTCGGGCCAGCTGTTGAGCGGCGCGAAGCGCTGCGCGCCCTGCCCGCCGCCGCCGCGGCCGTCGTGGATGCGGTAGGTGCCGGCCGCGTGCCACGACATGCGGATGAAGAGCGGCCCGTAGTGGCCGTAGTCCGCCGGCCACCACTTCTGCTGCGTCGTCATCAGCCGGACGAGGTCCTGCTTGAGCGCCTCGACGTCGAGGCGCTCGAACTCCTCCGCATAGTCGAAGTCCCCTCCGTACGGGTGCGACAGGTCCGAGTGGTAGTGCAGGACGCTCAGGTCCAGCTGGTTCGGCCACCAGTCCCGGTTCGTCCGCGGCCGCTCGGCCTTGGGCTCGGGAGGGGCGATGACTGGGTTTTCGCTCTCGCTCATCTCGCTTCGCTCTCCTTACATTCGGGGCAGCGCCCCCAGAAGACGACCTCGGCCTCGTCGATCTCGTAGCCGTGGTGGTTGGACGCGTCCAGGCACGGCGCGACGCCGACGACGCAGTCGACGTCCGCGATGGCTCCGCACGACCGGCAGACCGCGTGGTGGTGGTTGTCGCCGACCCGGGCCTCGTAGCGCGGCACCGAGCCCGCCGGCTCGATGCGCCGGAGCAGCCCGCTGTCGGTCAGGGCGCGCAGCACGTCGTAGACGGCCTGCACCGACACCTCGCCCAGCTCGTCCCGCGCGACCCCGATGATCGAGTGGGTGTCGGCATGCGGATGCTCGTGCACCGCGGTGAGGACCGCCAGGCGCGGACGCGTCACGCGCAGTCCCACCTGCCGGAGCAGGCCCTCACAGTCGGCCGCCGTAGCCACCAACCCCACCCTATCTAGAATCGATCAAGAGTGCCGGCGCGCTGTCAGCGAAGCACGAAGCCGGTCCCGAGCGTGTCGCGGGGGTCCAGCACGAAGCGGTGCTCGCCCGTCCTGAAGGCCGTTCCCGAGACCTCGGTCAGCACGCCCTCGGCGACCTCGCCGACGGCCCGGGCGTGGAAGGTCGTCCCGGCGATCGAGTCGTTGCGCCAGCCGTCGCCGATGCCGACCTCGCCGTCGGCCAGCAGGAGCGCGGTCCGCGCCGACGTCGCCGAGCCCGTCGGCGAGCGGTCGACCTCGCCGTCGGCGAAGATCGCGACGTTCCGGTGGTGACGCGGCCCGTGGCGCTCGGTCAGGACCGTGCCGTAGATGCCGGAGAGCCGGTCGTCGTCGGGGTGCCGCGAGACGGGCGTGCCGTCGAGCGCGACTTTGACCGCGCGCCCGGCGACGATCAGGGCGGGCAGGTCCTCGGGCGTCACGCGCAGGCCGAGCTCCTCCGCCGCCACGAAGGCGTAGAACGCGCCGCCCCAGGCGACGTCCGCCACGACCTCGCCGGCGTCCACGCGACGGGCCGTCACCCGCGCGGGCACGTTCACGAACGCGACCTCCTCGACCGCGCCGCCCGCGCAATGCACGCGCGCTGTGACGCGTCCCGACGGGACGTCGAGGACGACGTCGACGTGGCCGTCGGTCGGAGCGTGGACACGCCCGGACTCCACCGCCCACGCGCCGAGGGCGATCGTCCCGTGCCCGCACGCCGTCGAGTAGCCGTCCTTGTGCCAGAACAAGACGCCGAAGTCGGCGCCGTCGTCGTCGGGAGGGACGACGAAGCAGCCGTACATGTCGGCATGGCCGCGCGGCTCGTGGCACAGGAGGCGGCGCACGCGGTCGATGCGCTCCGTGGCCGCGGCGGTCTCGCGCCGCTCCCGCACGGTCGCTCCCGCGATCTCGCCGATTTCGCTGACGACGATCCGGAACGGCTCGCCGGCCGTGTGGTAGTCCGTCGTCAGGAGCTCCACGCCCGGTCCACGGCGTCCGCGAAGCTCGCCATCGAGTCGAACTCGAGGTCGTAGGAGAACTCCTCGCCGGGCTCGGGCGTCGCTCCCCAGCCGGGGCGGTCGTGGCGCCGGTTGATCCACACCGACGGCAGGCCCTCCCGCTTGGCCGGGACGTGGTCGTGGAACAGGCTCTGCGCTACGTGCAGGACGGCGATCCGCTCGACGCCGAGCTCTCGCAGCGCCGCGTCGAGGGCGCGGAAGTGGTTCTCGGCCGGCTTGTAGGCGCCGACGTCCTCGGCCGTGATGATGGCCGCGAACTCGCCGCGCAGGTGCTCGTTGCTCCCGGCGAAGCCGGCGCGGTGCACGTTGGAGAGGATGATCAGCTTGTAGTGGCGGCGCAGGCGCTCCAGCGCGTCGGCGGAGTCCGGGAACGCCGGCCAGTCGGGGACCGACCCGCCCAGCCGCCGCGCCCAGTCGTCGCTCACCGGCGCGCCGAGCTTCTCGCCGGTGCGCCGGAAGGCCGTGGCCAGGACGTCGGGGTAGAGCGCCGAGGGCGTCTCCCGCTCGACCGCCGCCTCGTTGCCGGCGTAGACGAGCAGCAGCTCCTCGTCGCCGAGGTCGAGGCCCTGCTCGCGGGCCCACGGGCGCAGGACGGCGGCGATGCCCGCCTCCCAGTCGATCAGGGTGCCGTAGCAGTCGAAGCTGAGCGCCTCGAACGCGGTCAGGTCGAGCTCTTTCGCCACGGCCGGCGCAGCCTAGATCACGGCCAGGCCGTCGAGCCGGCCTGCGGCGATCCTGATGCCGTACAGGGTCAGGATCGGGTACATCCCGTCGGCCAGCGACCAGCCGAGCACGTAGGCGCCGTTGCCGGGGATGCCGAAGAAGTTGTCGTGCTGCCAGGTCCCGAACAGCTTCTGCTCGGCGTACTTGACGACGAGCGAGAACGTCGTGAAGAGCAGGAACTGGATCCACATCGGCTGCGTCTCGCGCACCCCCAGATACAGCCACGACAGGCACAGCCCGATCCAGAGGAACGTGTGCATGAAGTTGTTGACCCAGGGCAGGAAGCTCATCGCGCCGGCCTTGTAGAGCAGCCAGTTGGCGGCGAACACGGGCACGGCCCAGGCGACGGCGATGGCCAGGAAGGTGCGCTGCTCGAAGTCCGCGATGCGCCGGCGCGACAGCCGGATGACGACGAACATCGCCACGTAGAAGGCGAGCAGGCCGATGACGCGCAGCGGCGTGATCATGCGATCCGCGCGGCCGCGTAGTGGGCGACGCTCATGACCGTGAGCTGCGGGTTGACCGTCAGGCTCGACGGGAACACGCTCGCGTCGCAGACGTGCAGGTTCGCGTAGCCGTGGACGCGGAAGTCGGCGTCCACCACCGAGCGCCCGGCGTCCAGCCCGATGGGGTTGCCTCCCTGCGGATGGCCGGTGCCGAGCGTGATGTTGTCGGTGTCCATGACGACCGGCTCGAGCTTGCCCAGGTCGTCCGCCGAGCGCATCTCGACGGGGTCCCAGGCGTTGAGCATCACGCGCTCGGCGCCCGCCTCGAAGAGGATCTCGGCGAGCAGTCTCAGTCCCCGGTGCAGCGTCCGGAGGTCCTCGGCGCGCGGCGTGAAGTTGATCCCAGGCCCGCCCGTCAGCGCCTTCGAGATCGATCCGTAGCTGCCGGTTCCCACGATGACGCCGACCGCCATCATGTGCTCGTAGCGGCGCATGTTGTCGAAGTGCTGCCTAAACCAGCCCGGCATGTTGAGCGCTTGCGAGACCGGCGGGTTGAACCACGTCTCGAACGCGAAGCCGCGCTCCTTCGGCAGGCCGTAGTGGGAGATCTGCAGGCCCGCGTAGGCGCGCTGCGGCGTGGCGAACTCGGCCGTCAGCGGCGCCCCCATGTTGCAGCTGAAGCCCTTGCCGACGGGCACGCCGCCCACCCCGCTCTTCAGCATCACGTAGCTGGAGCCGACGGCGCCGGCGGCGAGGACGTACGTGTTCGCGCGCACGGTGATCCCACGCCCGTCGGCCAGCGTCGCGCGCAGGGCGCTGACGCGCTTCGGCGAGCCGCTGCGGGTGATCACGCGATCGACCTCGCAGTCGGAGAGGATCCTGACCTTGTCCGGGAAGTCGCGCTGCGCCCACGGCAAGGCGGTCTCGAGCATCGAGAGCTTGTGGCCCCACTTGCAGCCGATGTTGCAGTAGCCGCAGCCCAGGCAGCCGTCGATGTTCGCGCGCACGATGTCCGTGTCCGCGAGCTCGGGCCTGGCCTTGGCCGCGTCGAGGAACTCGACGCCCGACGGGTTCAGCGGGCCGGGCGGCTGGCGCGCGACGTGCAGGAAGGACTCGACCGCGCTCACGCTCTCGTAGAGCTTCGGCGCGTCGATCGCGTCCCAGCCCGCGACGACCTCCTCGGGCGGGGTGAAGCAGACCGCGTTGTTGACGGTCGTCGAGCCGCCCACGCAGGACCCCTGGAGAACGGTGAAGCGCCAGTCCTCGGTCTGCTGCATCACGCCGTCGGCGTAGAGCCGGCCGATCATGCCGACCTCGTCCTCGGTGAAGTCGCGCGGCTCGACGTACTGGCCGCGCTCGAGGATCAGCACGCTCCGGCCGGCCTTGGCCAGCTCGTAGGCGAGGATGCCGCCGCCCGCGCCGCTGCCGACGATGCAGACGTCGGCCTCGAGCTCGGTCACACCGAGATCCTCGTTGCGGATCACGTGGAGCGGGTGCGGGCCGGGATCGGGGATCGGCTTCTCGCGGGGCCGCGCGCTGAAGGGCTTGTAGCCGATCGACGGCCACGAGTGCGGGTCGCCGTAGTAGCCCGCGAAGCTCAGCTGCTGGCAGATCCGGATCATGATCATCACGGCGTGCTTGAGCGGCCGTGGCGATGACGGCGGCTTCACGAAGTGCTCGACGAGGACGGCGCGGCGCGTCGGTGGATCCAGCAGCGAGAGCGGCGCGCGCAGCGTGAGCAGCGGCGTGAGCTCGATCCCGAAGAGTGCGAGCCGGTAGAGCCAGCTCCGGTGCGCGCGCATCTTCGAGATGTACCGCTCGACATTCGCCGCGACCTCGGAGGGCGGCACCTGCTCGGCCGCGCCCTCGATCAGGACCTCCGCGCAGGCCATCAGCGAGCGGTACTCGATCGGCTGGAAGAAGACGAGCCCGTAGCGCTTGCGCAGGGTGAGGACGGAGACGAGCCCGACCACGATCGAAGCGACCGCGCTGATGGCCAGCACGGGCCAGGAGGCGCCCTTGTCGAAGATCAGCAGCACCGCGCCGGCGAGCGCCGAGAGCGCCAGCGCCACGGCGACGGGGCAAGCCACGGCGAGCTCGCGGCGCGCGGCGTAGACGCAGAGCGCGGCGAGCACGAAGCCCTCGACCACCGAGTTGGAGGCGAGCGGGAGCGAGGGGTCGGAGATCGTGAAGCCCGCGATCTCGTAGGCGACCGCGGCGCCGGCGAAGATCGCCGCGGCGATCAGGAGCGGCGCGCGCGCGCCGCCGTCGTCGAGTGGCTCGGCTCCGGGGCCGCGCGCCGCGAGGAAGAACCAGACCAGCAGCGCCGTGATCGCGCCGTCGAGCGCGATCGCCCACGGCAGCAGCGCCGTGTCGCCGTCGGCGAAGAGCAGGTACGACAGCATCGCCAGCACGGACACGACGTGGCCCGCGATCACGATCGCCACCAATCCACGACGGCGCCGTACGTCGCCCGACGCATACAGCGCCGCCAGCCCGAGCGCGGTCACCTTGGCCACCGAATTGGCGGCGAACGGCGCCTCGCGCAGGGCGCCCACGAAGAACGGCGCCGCCACGTAGGCAGGCCCGGCGAGCAGGAACACCCCGGCGAACGCCCGCAGGAGGGCGGTCAGGCGGCGCTCGGCGGCAGTCGGAGCGAGATTGGTGGTTGCTTGTGCGGTTTGTTGCAGGCCGGCCATCGGGCCGAACCTACGCCCGCCGGCTCCCCGGGGTCAAGTTCCTGCCCCGGCCGCAGTTGCGCCACGGCGCGGGGCCCGCATAGGGTTGCTCTCATGTGGACTCGGCGCTGGGTCGGCAGTGTCGCGGCAGCCCTCGCCTGCGTGACCGGGCTCGCCCCGCCGGCGGCGGCGGCCGTGCCGAGCACGCGGGTGACCCCGATCCCGATCGACAACGGCCAGAACGCCGCCGTCACCGTCGATCCGTCCGGCACGGGGCACATCGCCTACAACGGCGACGAGCCGACCGAGAACTCGCTCCACTACTGCCGGCTTCCGCGCGGGGCGAAGGCGTGCACCGTACGGACGACGATCACGGTCACGCACACGAGCCTCGAGCACCCGCTCGTCGTCGTGAACGGCGCCACGGTCCAGGTCCTCTCCTACCGCTACGGCTTCACCACCGGCAGCTTCGGCCAGGACATCCTCTTCACCTCGCACGACGGCGGCGTGAGCTTCGACGGCGGGGTCTCGGTGGGCCAGAACCCGTTCCACCTGGCAATTCCCGGGCCCGGCAACACGGTCTCCACGATCACCAGCGCGGACTCGTCGGACGGTGGCACGATCTTCCAGCGCGTGCCGCTCGACGGCAGCTCGGCCGGCAACTCACGCGCCAATCTCTCCACCGTCCACCTGTACGACGGCGCCCTCGGACTCGTCGACGCGAGCACGCTGATCGCCACGATGTCGGACGCGAGCGACAACGTGTTCTGGCGGCGGTTCACGGGCGGCGACCCGAACAACGCGGCGGCCTGGACCCCGGAGCAGCCGCTCGGCGTCGCACGGACCCCTCACTTCGCGGGCGCGTTCCTCGTCGGCGGTGTCAACGGGGAGCTGACGTCGCGGCGCTGGAACGGTAACGGGTTCGACTCGCCGGTGAAGATCCCCGGCGGTAGCGGCGAGGTGCCGCAAGCCTTCGCCACGCGGGATCCCGGCGGCCGCCTGCACGCCGTGCTCCCCCAGATAACCGCCGACGGCAGCCGGCTGCTCTACGCGACGTCGGACGACGGGCGCAACTGGGCCGCGCGGCAGTTCGCCTTCGAGCCGCTCGCCGGCCAGACGCAGGTGTCGGCCGCCGCCGACCACCTCGGCTTCGCGACGTGGCACACGGGCACCGGCTCGACCAGCCAGGTCTTCGCGCTGGCCCTCGGCCCCAGCGCCGCCGCCCCGCGGCTGGCCAAGACGGCGGTGGCGGCGGTCGTGCGCGGCACGGTGCGGATCAAGCGCCCGGGCGCCAAGCGCTTCCGCAAGCTGGGTGGCGAGGCGGTCATCCCGGTCCGCTCGATCGTCGACACCCGACGCGGTCGGGTGCGGATCACGACCGCGCTGAAACGCGGACGCCAGCAGTCCGGCGACTTCTACGAGGGCGCCTTCAAGGTCACGCAGGCGAAGAGCGGCCTCACGAGCATGACGCTCAAGGGCGGCAGCTTCCGCTCCTGCGGCGCCGCGGCGGGAGGGGCCGCTGCGGTCACGGCGAGGTCGAAGCACAAGCGCATCCGCCGCCTCTGGGGCTCGGGGAAGGGCAGGTTCCGGACGACGGGCCGCTTCGCGGCGGCGACCGTGCGCGGCACGATCTGGGAGACGATCGACCGCTGCGACGGCACGCTCGTGAAGGTCAAGCGGGGTCGGGTCGCGGTCAAGGACTTCCGCCGCCACAAGACGGTCGTCGTCAAGAAGGGCCACCACTACCTGGCCCGCGCATAGAGCCCGGCCTCCGCGGGACGCGGCCGGGCGCCGTCACGCGACGGCGCCGACGAGCGCACCGATCGCGGCCGTGACCCCCATCGCGATGAGCCCCCACGCCACCACGCGGGTGCCCGCGCGCACGGCGGGTGCGCCACCGAGGCGCGCCCCGAGGCCACCCAGGACCGCCAGGGCGATCGTGGTGACGATCACGCATGTGGCGACGCGCGCGGCGCCGCCGGCGAGCGCGACGGCCACCAGCGGTAGGACGGCTCCGGTCGAGAACGCCAACGCCGACGCCCACGCGGCCTGAAACGGGCGCGCCATCCGCTCTTGGCTGAGGCCGAGCTCGTCGCGGGCGTGCGCCCTGAGCGCGTCGCGCACCGACAACGTCTCCGCGACCCGCCGGGCGAGGTCCGACGGCAGTCCGCGGCTCTCGTAGATCGCCGCGAGCTCGCGGAGCTCGCCCTCGGGGTCTTCGCGGAGCTCCTTCGTCTCGACGGCGATGTCGGCGAGCTCGGCATCGCGCTGCGAGCTGACCGAGACGTATTCGCCGGCGGCCATCGAGAGCGCTCCTGCCACGAGCCCGGCGATGCCGGCGGTCACGACGGCGCGGGTCGACTCCCCCGCGGCGGCGACGCCCAGCACCAGGCTCGCGGTCGAGACGATGCCATCGTTGGCACCGAGCACCGCGGCCCGCAGCCAGCCCGCCCGGTGGCTCAGGTGCCGTGCCTCGCTCATGACGTGAACCCCACGAGCAGCACGGCCAGGATCCCGCTGAGGAAGATGCCGTCGAAGGTGCCGGCCCCCCCGATCGGGGCGACGGCGGGTGCCATCGCCCGCACCTCTCGCAGGTGCAGGAGGTCACCGCCGATCAGCGTGCCGAGCCCCCGCACCGGGCGCGCGGCCCTGTGGACCACCAGGGTGACGATCGCCGTGGCCGCGAGCGCCGGCAGCAGGATCGGATCGACGTCCAGCAGGTAGACGGAGAGCACGCGCGGCAAGATCGCCCCGACGAGGAAGAAGGCGCCGAGCGGGAGGATGGCCCCGGCCAGCGCCGCGAGGAGCTCGGGAGGAAGCGGATGGCGGTGATTGCCAGACCCGCGCACGCCTCTCAGGCTCGCACCGCGACGGCGCCCGGGCGAGCGGATACGCCCGCGATCCGCCGCATCGTCGCCGCGCGAACGCTGCGGGGAACTGCGGACGAGCGGTGGCGGCCGCGCTTAGCCGAAGACCGCGGCGACCAGCTCGACGCCGGCGGCGATGGCCACGACCGCCAGCGCCGCGACGGCGATCACCGCCGCCGCGAACGCACGGTGCGTCCAGCGCACCAGGCGACGCCCGGCCTGCCGGGTCGGCTCGGAAACCCGGCCCTCGGCGAGCAGGATGAGCAGGACACCCAGCAGCCCGGCACCGTAGCGTGCGCGCTCGGCGTCGGCGACCCGAGCGCTCCAGCGCCGGGCCAGCACGCGCGCCTCGTGCCGCTTCCGGGCGCGCGCAACGGCAGGCGCTGCGCGCGCTGCTCCCAGTACGACAGGGCCTCGCGCGCGTCGGTGAGCTGTTCGGGGTCGGCGAGAAGCCGGGTCATGCGATCGAGATCGACCATAACGCGCGCCGGTCAGCTCTCCATCCGTAGAAGCACGAAGCCACGGGCCCGCGAGGTCACCGCTACCGCGCCGCGGTCGCGCGCGGCCAGCGATGGCCGGCGGATGGGATGCGCACGCTCGTCCGGGCCGTTTCGATGCTCGCCGGTCGCGGACGCCTGCGCAGCGCCCGCGCGTAGCGCTCGGTCAGCGGTCGCGCAGTCAGGCCGTGCAGCACCAGGGACGCCGTCACCGTCAGCGCCGTGGCGTTGACGATCGTGGTCGTGCGTAGATCTTGCCGCACGGGGCATGCCAGAACATTGGGGCAAAGCCGCGCGGCCGCACGCAATCCCCCACACGTCGCCCTGCGCCCCGAACGGCAGAACGCCCGAAACCCGCGTAGAGGCCGCGAATCCCGGGCGATGGAGCCAGGGGGACCCGCACCCCGACCTGCTGGGTGCGATCCGGCTCGGAGGCTCGCGGACAGTTGTGAGCGGCCGCGGATCCGGCTCTGCAGCCCCGTTTCGCTTCGGCGGCTCTCCAGCCAGTCACTGCAGCCAGACCTGCCGCGAGCACTCCTCGACGCCGACCTCGTCCGACAGCGAGCCCAAGGCCAACAGCGTGACCAGCGGACGAGGAGGTGGAGCAGGGAGGCCGCGGTATCGCCGCGAACACCGCGAGCGCGATCGCCGCCGCGACCCAGAACGCCACCCCTCCCGGCAGCGTCTGCGGCTCTGCGACCACGGTGGTCAGCGCGCGGAGCCCGGTTCGATCTCGGCGTCGGAGGACATCGAACCAGCGGCACGGGCGCGCCTCGCCGCCGATCCGGCGAGGCGCCCCGCGGTCGCGCTCAGGTGACCGCGATCCCCTCCATGCCGTTGGACCCGTCGAAGGCCGGCAGCCCATGCACCGTGGCGATCCGGGTGAGCGTGCCATCGGGCGCGACGGCGTAGACGCCGAGATCGCCCGCCAGTCCGTTGAGCTCGAACACCTGGCGTCCGCCGGGCGCGGCCGCAAGGTCGATCGGGCCTGCGTCCGTCGTCGCGCTGACGCCGTCGGCGTTCAGCAGCTCGAGCTGTCCGTCCCGCGCCTCCGCGTAGCCGGTGATCGTGTCGCTGGCGGTGTTGGTCACGTAGAAGTAGCCGCGCGCTCGCGCGACCCAGCATGGTGCCTTCTGGCCGTTGGCGGCCGGCGCGCCGGTCGCGGACAGTGCACCGGACGGGAGCACGCGGTACGTGTCCGCGAACCCGCTGGCGTCCACGAGCACCACTCGACGCAGCGCGTCGAACTCGAACGCGAACGGGACCGGGCCTGTGGCGGTGGTCACCGGAGCGAAGGCGGGCCGGCCGTCGGGCCGCAGCGCGAACGCGTCCACCATGCCGTTCTCCTTGTCGGTGACGAGCACGTGCGAGGCGTCGGGCGTGAAGCCGATCTGAGACGGCGAGCGGAGGAAGAACGGCGGCGTGGCGTTGCCGAGACCGAGCGAGCGCACCGAACCTGCGATCGGCGTCAGCCGGCCGTGGTCGCTGCGATAGCCGCTGATCGTCCCGTCGCCGCCGGCGTTGAGGACGTAGACCAGCGCGTGGTGGATCGCGACGCTGGTGGGGAAGCGCCCGCCCGAGCCGATGACCTGCAACAGACGCAGTCTGGTGCCCCGAACGGCGAACACGGAGACGGTGTCGCTTCCCGGGTTGACGGCGTACAGCAGCCGGTGGCGCCGGTCGACCGTCAACGAGCCTTGCGACGAGAGCGGGTCGGTCGGCACGCCGGGCTCCGTGCCGCCGCGACCGAGCGTCGGGTAGCGGCCGGCCGGCGCGAGCGCGCCGTCGGCGGAGCGGGCATAGGCGAGGATCGCGTTGCCGGAGATGTCGTTGGTCTGGACGAACACCGCTCCTGCGCTGCCATGCGACTTGTAGGCGAGCGCGGCCGATGCGGTGGCGGTCCCGGCGATGGTCAGCGCAGCCGTGAGCGCGGCCAACCACGCGAGCGCAGCCCACCGAAGACGTTTCAGAACGCGCATTGCTTCTCCTTGTCGGTCGGTCGACCGCCACTCGCTCGGAGCAGAGCGGCGTCGCACCGGTTGTTCACCGTGAGTGGCGCCTCGGCGTGCGAGCCGCCCCTGCTTCTCCCGCAGCACGCTGGAGACCAGTCGTGCCGAAGATCTCGTGGCCGGACCCACCAGCTCCGGTGCAGCGTCGAGCTGTAGAGGGTCTGGATCTATTGCGTGTTGACGATCCCGTGATGAGGATCGCCTCGAATGGCGATGCCGTACGCGGCCCCGAGCACGACTGCCCCGGCGGGGTTCGGCCGGCGACCGGGAACCGCGGCCAGAAGAGGGGCGCCCACGATCCCGAGGATCAGCGAGTTCCCATGTGGCGGACGATGCCACGGAGCACCGGGATGAGATGGAACCTGCCGTGGAAGCGGTCCACGCCGAAGTCGACGCTCCAGATGCCCTCCGGCGGTGTCCACGGCGGCGGGTGGATGCCGGGCACCGGAGTCGGGCTCGGGCGATCGCGGCAACGACCATCTGTCACGGGCCACGATGAAGCCGGGGGCGATCGCGGCGAACGCCCCCGCCTGTAGGACCTCCGCTGTGGCAACGCCCGCTCGCGGCACCTGCCAGTGGACTTGGTCGTGGGCGTGGGTCTCCATCGCAACAGCTCCGATCGGATTGCGCGTCGTTCGCACGGGGCTTCGACGCGATCACCAAGCAAAGCGGAAGACCGGGCTCACTCGACAGCGGTCGACGATCGCGCGATCGGCGCGGCGTCTCAGCACGATCGGCGAGGTCGCGGTCAAGCGGTCCAGCTGTGGGCCGGCGGCGGATGTGCCGAGGTGCCGGGCGCGGCGTCGTAGCCCTTCGCGCTCGGTCTTGAGCTGTCCGAGCCCCGGGTCTCGCGCTGGCCTGCGCGTGCCCGAAGGTGGAGGCCGGTACTCGTCTCGCGAGCACGACGAGGACGACGAGCGCTCCGCCATGGCGGGCGTGGCGCAGGACCTCCGGCTACCGAGTGAGGGCACCGTGATCAGCGGATCACGGATCGCGCTCTGAGAATCGAATTGGCCGAGACGGCGGAAGTGGCGCCCTCTGCCGCCCGTCGAGGGCGAGCAGGCGTTCTGTCGACTGACCTGCAGATGGCTACTCAGCGGGAAGACTGACCGTGACCGTTGTGCCTGCGTCGGGCGGGCTGGTGATCGTGATTCGGCCGCCGACGCTGTCCACGCGATCGACCAGGCCGACCAGTCCGGTTCCGTTATCGATGTGTGCGCCGCCGACGCCGTCGTCGGAGATCTCGAGCTCCAGTGCTCCGTGGCGGACGGCGGCGCGGACCTCCACGCTGGTCGCTCGCGCGTGCCTGACCGCGTTGGTCAGCGCTTCGGCGATGACGAAGTAGGCGGTGGTCTCCAGGTGCGGGGACATGCGCTCCGGCGTCACGTCCGCGCTTACCGCCAGGTCGATGCGCTGCAGCAGTGTGTGAACCCCGCCGCGCAGGCCGGAATGGCGCAGCGCGCTGGGCATCATCCCACTGACCAGCTCTCGGAGATCAGTCGTCGCGTGCTCGGCGCTGTCCAGCGCGCCGCTGACGAGCTCTGTGGCCGGGTGACCGGGCTCGAGCATCGCTTTGGCGAGCTTGAGGCACAGGATGGTGTTGACCATGCCTTGCTGCGCTCCGTCGTGAAGGTCGCGTTGGATCTGCCGGCGGCTCTCGTCGGCGGCAGCGATGACGCGCGCGCGCGAGGCTCCCAGCTCGGCACGGCTCTGGGAGTTGCTGATCGCTGTGGCGACCAGTTCGGCGAACTCAACCATGCGAGCTTCGGTTCGGGCGGAGAATGGCGTCGCGCTCCGCGACGCGGCGACGCTCACTCCCCAGACCCGACCGTCGACCGGGATCGGCACTGCCACCGTGGCGCGGACGCCAAGTCGCCGGAGCTCGGCGATGAACGGTCCCCTGAGGGGAACGTCGGCCGGCCCGCATCGGATGTGGCGAGCGGAGTCGCGCAGCCGTCGCAGCGCCGCGTTGACCGGCTGCTGCTCTCCGACGGCGACGGGCGCGCCTGTCGAATTCCAGGCTGCGAGCAGCGTGATCGTCTCGTTGGGCTCGAACCGCAGCAGGGCTGCCGCGTCCGCCCCCACAAGCTCGGCAAGCTCCTGGTTGACCGCCGCGAAGAGTTGCTCATTGGACACCGCGCGGGCGGCGAGCGTCGCCACCCGTCGCAGGGCCGCCTGTTCGGCGATGATCGCCTGCACATCGGTGTCATCTGGAGGAGGGCTGGAAGGCGCGACCGAGGATGAAGGGTCGCGTTCTTTGCCAAGGCTCGCGTCCGTGCTCGCAATAGCTGTGGTCATCGGGCGTGAGCTCATCGGGACCTCGCTTGGTTCTGGGGGCTGCGACACAAGATGTCGGACGGGCGCGACCGCGTCTGCACGGCCAGCGTCCAATTGCCAACCCCGGGAGCAGCAATCTGCAACTGCAGGCGAGCCTTGAAGCCAGATTCAAGCTGGCTTCAATGCGTGTCCGGTTTGTCTGTGCGACGGTAACGACGTGTCGCTAAGCCTCCTGATCGTCGATGACAGCTCGGTATTTCTCGAGGCCGCTCGTGGGCTTCTGGAGCGCGACGGCCTGTCGGTGGTCGGCGTGGCGTCCACCTCGGCGACGGCGATTGATGCGGCCGAGCGACTTCACCCTGATGTCGTCCTGGTCGACATCGTCCTCGGAGAGGAGAGCGGCATCGATCTCGCACGGCGGCTGGTCGAGCGATCCAGGGGCACGGCGCCCGCCGTCGTGATCTTGATCTCTACGGAGGCGGAAGACGATTTCGCTGAACTGATCGCCGCGAGCCCCGCGAGCGCGTTCTTGGCCAAGTCAGACCTTTCGGCAGCGGCGATCCGTCGGCTGCTGCCAGACAGCGCCGGCTGAGCTGCGCGCTACCGAGCGTCGAGGAACGCCAGCACCGCGAGAACGCGGCGGTGATCGTCCTCGGTCTCGAGGAGGCTCAGCTTGCCGAGGATGCTGTGGACGTGCTTCTCGACCGTTCCTTCGGTCACGTAGAGCTGCTTTGCGATCCCGGCGTTTGACCGGCCCTGCGCCATCAGCGAGAGCACCTCGCGCTCGCGAGGGCTGATTTCATCGAGCGGATCGTCAACCCTCCTCGCCGCAACGAGCTCGTGGACGAGCGCGGGGTCGATGACGGATCCGCCCTTGACGATCCGGTCCAGCGCATCGATGAAGTCTTCGACGTCGGTCACGCGACTCTTCAGCAGGTACCCGCTGCTCCCGCCGCCGGCGAGCAGATCCATCGCTTGCTCTACGTCGACGTGCGCGGACAGGATCATGATCGCGGTTTGCGGGAACTCCTCGCGAATGAGGCGCGCGGCCTCGAGCCCCTCGGTCGAGTTGGTCGGAGGCATACGGATGTCGACGACGACGAGGTCGGGCCGGTGCGCTCGGACGAGCTCGATCAGCTCCTGCGCATTGCCGCTCTGCCCGACGACCTCGAGGCCGGCGCGCTCGAGCAGCCCCGCCAGACCCTCGCGAAGCAGAACTTCGTCTTCTGCCAGCGCCACCCTGATCGGGCGTGAGGTCACGCGGGCAAGTATCGCCGACGGGCGTAAAGTCGCCCTTGTGGAGCCTGTAGACCAGACACGGGCGATCCTGGACGCGGCGCTCGACTGCGTGATCAGAATCGATCATCACGGTCTGATCACGTATTTCAACCCGGCGGCCGAGCAGACGTTTCGCTACCGGTCGGTGGAGGTGATCGGCAGGGTCCTTGCCGAAGTGATCGTCCCTCCGTCCCTACGTGACGCGCACCGCGCGGGCCTCGTGCGGCAACTGGAAACCGGCGAGCCGCGAATACTCGGTCGCCGGATCGAGCTCACGGGAATGCGAAGCGACGGGAGCGAGTTTCCGGTCGAGCTGGCCGTGACCCGCATCGACGCGCAGGGAGCCCCGTCGTTCACCGCCTACTTGCGCGACATAACCGATCGGCTCACGGCCGAGCAGGAGCTGCGAGCCGCCCACAGCCGGCTCGAAGCGATCGCGGTAGAGCAGGCGGCGCTCCGACACGTGGCTACCTTGGTGGCCCAGGGCGCGAAGCCGAGCGACCTGTTCGACGCCGTCTGCGAGCAGACGGGCTCACTGTTCGGTGCCACCCGCGTCAATCTGGTCCACTTCACGCCGGACGGCCACAGCCTGACGATGGCCGGCTGGAGCTCGCACCAGACGCACGTACCCGCGGGCACCCGACTCCCGCTCGATGGTGAGACCGTCAACCGCATCGTCCAGCGTACCGGGAGGCCAGCTCGCGTCGACACCTACGACGGGGTCAGCGGAGAGCTCGCGGCCTTGCTTCGCAGCTTGGGGATCCGCTCTGATGTCGGAGCTCCCGTCGTGGTCGAGGGCGAGGTGTGGGGGGCCCTGATCGCCGGCTCCGATGGCTCGGTGAAGCTCCCCGAGGACGCAGAGGCGCGCTTAGCCCTCTTCACCGAACTGATCGCGACCGCGATTTCGAACGCCGAGAGCCAACGCGCGCTCGCGAGTTCGCGGAAGCGGATCGTCACCGCCGCGGACCAGACCCGGCGCAGAATCGAGCGCGACCTCCACGATGGGACGCAGCAGCGGCTCGTCTCACTCGCGCTCGAGCTACGCGCCGCACAGGCGTTGGTGCCGCCGGAGCTCGACCAGCTCGGTGCCGAGCTCACGCGCATCGTCGACCGGCTGGGCACCGTCCAGGAGGAGCTGCGAGAGATCGCGCACGGGATCCATCCGCTGATCCTCGCCCAAGGTGGCCTCGCACCAGCGCTGAGGACGCTCGCCCGCCGCTCCGCCGTCCCGGTCAGGCTCGACGTGCGAGTCGAGGGGCGCCTCCCTGAACCGACCGAGGTCGCGACCTATTACGTCGTTTCCGAGGCCCTGACGAATGCCGCCAAACACGCGCACGCCTCGGTGGTGCACGTTGACGTGGAGGCGGCGGACGGCATCATCTCCGCCTCGGTGCGTGACGACGGTGAGGGCGGCGCCGACCCGGAGCAGGGCTCTGGGATCATCGGACTGACGGACCGCGTCGAAGCGCTCGGCGGTGCTCTCGCGCTCCAGAGCCCAAAGGGTGCCGGTACGCACCTCCACATCCAGATTCCGCTCGAAGCGACCCGCAGCTAGTAGCGCCGGACCTTCGTCCCGGAACTCGCCAAGTTCGGGGCATCAGCTGCGCGGCAGCTACAGACGACCGTCCGTCACGGCAGTCATCCCTCGCTCAGGCGTGGCCGCGGAGCGGCTTGGTCGCCCTCGAAGGAACACTGCGGCGCGGCTCTCGCTGGTCGAAGCTCTCGCTTTTCGTTCATCGAGAAGGGAGCCGAGAGCGTGCATCGCTCGTTCGATCAGGTCCGCCGCGCCGGCCTGACCGGACCATCCCCGCGCGAAATTCGCCCGCGACGTCGATGCGTGTCTCAGGGAGTGACGATGAGCCGCTCAGCGCCGCTACCACCGCGTCGCGCGCGTCGGCCAGGGCCGGCACGGTGGCGTCGCCCGCCTGGTCGAGCACGGGCGCGAGTTTGAGGTCGCTGCCAGCTCTGTTCGAACTCGGAGCCACACGACTCGGGCCCGTCCGGCGCCCGAGTTCGAGGCGGGTCAAAGGTGGTCGGTGCAACTCGCCGAATCCGCCTGAGCTAACTCGGCGCTCGGTCAGCCGGCAGGCGGGGTCGCCGATCGGCAACCCCTCTGCTCGAGTGTGCCGCTAGAGCGTGGTGACGTTAGCGGCGTTCGGGCCCTTGGGCCCGGACTCGGCGTCGTAGGACACCTTGGCGCCGTCGGCCAGGGTCTTGAAGCCCTCGCCGGCGATCGCGCTGTGGTGGACGAAGAGATCCTTGGTCCCCTCGTCCGGGGTGATGAAGCCGAAGCCCTTGTCGTCGCTGAACCACTTGACGGTTCCTGTGGCCATGTCGTGTTCCTCCACGGCGTCGTGTGCACTGGCGAACGCGGGAGAAGCGGTGAAGCGACAACTGCGGCGCTGGGGCACTGCGTCGCCGGATCGCGTTGATCCGGCCGTAACGGCGTCCACAGTAGCGCGGAAGCGTGGTCGCGGCCGAGTCCCGACGCGCTAGGGTCGCGGTGTTGCGCGAACCGCGCGACCGCGCCGGCCAGGCTCTGCCGCTCTCCTGGTCATCGAGCGCTCCAGAGAGCGCGAAGGGAGCGAGGGACCATGCCGGCACGACGGAAGCCGACGACGAGCGCCCGAGAGGGCGGTCCGTCACGGGCGGACGCCTCGAAGCGCGGCGAGGCCGCGTGGCGGGCGCACCGGGAAGCGACCCGCGATCGCAACGAACGCGCCATCGAGCGTGCCAGGGAGCGGCGGCAGCAGGACTACGAAGCGCTGGTTGCGCGCCGGCGGGCGACCGAGCTGCGCGAACGCGCCGAACTCGGCAAGCAGCGTCGGCCGTCGACCGACGCCACTTCGACAGAACGGACGTAACGCATGGCCTCACGCTCCAAGCAGAAGACCACGATGGCCAAGCTGAACCGCGAGCGGGCGCTGCTGGAGCGGCGCGTGCGCAAGCAGCTCAGGAAGGACGCGCGCCGCCAGGCCGCCACGGACCAGCCGGCCGACGCCCGCGACGCGCGTGACGTCGGGTCTCTCGGCGATCACGGCTGAGGGCGCGTCCACTCAGCAGGCGCACAACGCCACGCGCGCAGGGCACGGTCGTCATGATCGTGTGAAGCGGCCCGACTGAGCGGCCGGCGTGGGTGCGTCCTCGGCGCCAAGATCGACTGCCGCGCCAAACAGCTGGGCCGCCGTGCGCTCCTTTCCGGCGCGGGCTCGTAGATCGGCAGCTCGAGGTCGTAGACGCGCCCGCGGCGCCGTCGGTCTGCCGTTGGACCTCGTCGAGATCGCGTGCGGTGACGGCATCGGTCAGTTCGCCACGCACTCGGTTGCGGCAACGCGACGCCGTCACCGGCTCGTCTGCGGGGGAGGCAGCGCAATCGCCTCCGCGATTGCGCCGTCCTCCTCGCATTCCCTGTCACGGTGCGCCTGCTCGTGGGCGCGGCGGTCGAGGAGACCGCCAAGGCGGCCGACGAGCCCGTGCTGCGGGCCGGAGGCATCGCTTGCCGTGACCGCTCGAAAGCCGACCAGCTCGGAGAGCTCGCCCGCGGGCTCGAAAGCGCACCCGCAGCATGGGCAGAGGACATCGATGGGCTCGGCGACACCAGGGGCGTAGTACCGGGTCCTGCAGCTATCGCACTTCAAATGGCGCATGGCGTTCCTCTTTCGCTGTCGTTGGCGACCGGCCGGGCTCACGCGCCGCCGGGGGCCGACCGCGCTCTCACAGGCCGCGCCTGCGGGCGTCCTCGCTGAGGGCGCGGGCGAGCTCGCTCGGCTGGAGCCGACGTGCGAGCTCGTCGAGGCGCTCGTCCTGACGGGTCGCCTGGCGGTCGACGGAGTCCTGGAGCGCTTCGACCATTGCCTCGAGAGCGTCCAGTCGCTCTGCGATGGGGCGCAGATCGGTCGGTGGCGCAGGTGGAGGCAGCTCTACCCGTGCCCCGCGGCCGCGCAGGCGTTCGAGCCAGGGCAAGGCGATGCTCAGTCCTTTCGCGCGGCGGGCGGACGGCGCGGGCGGGCGCGGCGGGTTGCCGCCTCGCGCCGTCCTGCGGCCTCCCGCTTGAGCCGACGCTGGATCTCGGCGAAATCCGCACCCCGCTCGGCGGGGGAGGCGGCCCGGGCTCTGGGCGGCCGGGAGGAACCTCTCGGCGATGTCATGGCGACGCCCTCTCGGCTCCTTCGGCGGTCGGGTCGCGCGCGGGAGGAAGAAGCCGAAGTGCTCGCGTACGACGTGCACTGTCACCCTACAGGTCGGCGAGCCCCGCCTTCACACGGGGACCTCGCCGTGCGCCGAGCCGCCGTCCTGGCAGCCTCGGACGCCCGCGGTCGTCGAACGTCTTCGCGCCCGCCACGCGGCCCCACTTCTCACCCGGGCCAGCCTGGCTGGGCGTGCCGCGTGGCCGACCCGCGCCAGGCCGCCTGGACGATATGACTGGGGCGCGTTTCTTACCTCGTGATTTGCCTCGGCGCGGAGCAGGAGTACCGTGCGTGCCAAGACTGGTCCTGCGGTCCGAAATCCCGGCTCCAGAGTGGTTGCACACCGACGCGCGCACGCGCCGAGGTATCGCACCCTGAGGCGAACGGGACTGACTCCGGGGCCAGTCGAGTTGTGTCCCCGACCGGCGCTCGCGCAGTGTCCCGTGTTTGCCGTGCGCGTCGATGAGCGGCTCGATCGAGGGGTCGCGCAGGACGGGATGGCAGAGGCGGCCGCGGGGTCGGTCTCTTACTGGTTTCGGCGGCCTGCCGTGGTCGCTGCTCAGCGCAGTACGGACGCGCCGAATTCCTCTGCGACCGCGTCCATGATCACGAGGTCCGTGCGTCGGCCCCGGCTGAGCCTCGCTCCGCGGCGCACCCCGATGACCCGAAACCCTGCGCGCTCGTATGCGCGCAGCCCGGCGACGTTCCACTCGAGCGTCTGGAGCAGCACGTTCCGCAACTGCAGGACGTGGAACGCGAAATCGAGCACCAGCCGCGTCGCCTCTGCACCCAACCCCTGGCCGCGGCGCTCGCCGATTGCGATCGCGAACTCGGCGCTCCCGTGCGCGTGGACGATGTCGCTCAGTCCGGCGGTGCCGACAGGAGCCGAGTCGCTGCGGTCATAGACCGTGAACTCGACCGCTTGGGGCTCGCGCCTCGCGCCCATCTCGGTGCTCCGTTCGACCCACTTCTCTTGGCTCTCGGGAGTGGAGAGACCCATCTGATCAAGGCCGCGCCGGACGTCGATCTGGTTCATCCAACGCGCGTAGGCGGCGGCGAGGTCGCGCCGGAGTGGTCCCAGCGCGACCTTCTCGCCGACGACGATGAAGTCCGGTTCATGGCTGTCCATCGGGGCATTGTGTCTTGCCCTGGGGGCTGCGCGCGGTCGGGAGTCCGGCCAGCCGTGCGCGGCGCGCGGCGCGGGGTAGACCCGTCGGACTCGCCGTCGAGGTGCTTCGCGTTTCTCTCCGCCCCGGGCGCGTACCCTGCCTCGGAGGGGAGCGAGAACTGGGGCGCCATGCCGACTCCGCCGGCCGGCGATTGCTCACGCCAGGACCCTCGAGACCATGGTCGGCCCGCCGCCTCGACGTCCGCGGCGCCCGTCCCGTCCTCGCCGAGCACGCGGGGAGAGGCGCGACCCGAGCGCGTAGCTTCCACGGAACCGTGAGCAGCGACCTCATCGCCGTCGTCGAGCGGCTGACCAGGGCCGGCGTGCAGGCCTTCACGAGCGCCAGCCGCGTCGAACCCGATGGCGCCCGCCGAGATCTTCCTGCCGGGACGCGAGCTCCGCGCGCCTCGACGCCCGGTGGCCCGAGACGGTCTGCGGTCGGCGTCGATGCGTCGTTGCTCGACGCGACCGCCGTGGTCATCGCGGTCGTAACGCTCGGCCAGCTTCCGGTCGGCCCGAGCGTCGGCGCGGCGGCGGCGGTCCCGATCCTCGGCGGCCACGGCGTCGCCGCGGCCGCCGCCGCCGGCGTGCGCCGATCGGACCTCACCGCCGTCGAGATCGATGCGTAGGAGGTTCCGATGGCGAGGCGGAGGCCGGGAGGCCGGCCCCACGATCACCGCCGTGCTCGAGGGCGGCCCGCTGTCGGGCCGGCGCCTCGAGGCGGCCGTCGTCGAGGGCCGCCCGCCGAAGACGCTCGACGTGGAGGCGCACGACGGAAGCACGTACCGCTACTGCCTCGCCGAATGGGCTCAGGCGGGGTCGACTGCCGTCTACACCTTCCTGTATCCGGTGTAGCCGCGCGGCCGTGTCTCAAGTCCGGCCGGGGCGGGTGGCGCCGGCAGGATGGCCGGCGCCACCTTCTCATGTACACGTCGGGGAGTCTGTGCGCCCTTCAGCGGATCGTGGCTGGGTGCTGGCGCCGGAGTGCGGCGGCGCCGGCGGCCGAGAGCAGCAGCACGGCGGTGAGTCCCGCGCCGATGCCGGCGTCGCCCCAGTGGAAGCCCGAGCCGGCGACCTCGACGGTCTGCGCGGGCTGCGCGGGGCTCATCCCGGGATAGACGCCGTGGGCGACGTCCTGCGCGTTCGGCGAGCTCGTGTGGTGGACGTAGTAGGTCGCCTCGGCCTTGTAGCGCAGCCCTTGGGCGTGGACCCCGGGATCGATCCGGGGCGACGCGGCGGCGGAGCCGGCGCCCGTGGCGAGCAGCGCGATGAGGGAGGCGGTGGTGATGGCGGTGCGCATCGGGATGATGCTCCTTGGGGGAAGGTGGAACTGGACGCCCCCGACCATCCGCCCCACCGGTTGGCGCCCGGCTCGGATCGGTTCGAATCCGGTAAAACCCCTGCTATCGGATCCAGAACTGATCCAGCAACGGGCCGAGCAGCTCGTGCGTCGGCGCGTCACCGACCCGGTCGGAGACCAGTATCACCGTGCGGTCGTTGAAGAGGGGGATCACGGGAGCCGTCGCCAGCACCCGCCGGTCGAGCCCGGCCCAACGCGCGTTCGCGTCGTTGCCCTCGGCGGCGAGGGCGCCGTCGTAGCGGGCGTCCAGGGCGGGGTCGCAAAGCTGCCCCGGGTTGACCGTGTTGCGGGGGTCCTGTCGGAGGAGGCCGCAGTTGAACCCAAGGAAGAACTTCGACGCGGTCAGGAAGTCGGCATCCCAGTAGGTCAGGCCGACCTGGGCACCGTGGCGCGTGTCCGTGATGTAGCTGAAGTAGCGGCCCGGGTCGGCGAAGACCCGCACTCGTACGTGGTAGCCCAGGCGCCGCAGGACCTCGCCCGCATAGCGGGTCAGGGCCGCGTAGTTCGAGAACCCTGAGACGCGCACGAACGCTCCGCGCGTGCCGGAGGCCGCGACCAGTCGGCGGGCGCGGACGAGATCCGGCCCAGACCAGCTGCCGGCCGGCGTCGGGTGAAGGGTGTAGGGGCACGTAGGCGCGTAGCCGGGCACCCCCGGCGGGATCACCTGGCACGTCAGGCTGGCCAGTCCACGGCCGCCGGCGAGCGCGACCACGCGGCGGCGATCGATCGCGTAGCTGAACGCGCGGCGGGCGCGTGGGTCGTCGAACGGTCGCGCGCGCACGTTCAGAAAGAGCCAGTTGGTCGTCGCTGCCGGCGCCGTGTGCACGTGGTCGCCGGCGGTGAGCGCGAGCGTGCGAGCGACGTCGAGCGGTAGGTCGACGCTGTGCTCCCCGGCGGCGATGACGGCGTCCGCGCGGTTGTGCTCCACGGCGGCGACCTGAGCTGCCGGATCCTGCGAGAAGCTCACGGCGATCGTGTCGGCCAGGCCGCGCGGGCGTGCGTCAAGCGACCGCGAGCGAAAGCGCGGGTTGCGCACCAGCCGCACGCCGGTTGTCGCCGAGAACGCGGTGATCTTGTAGGGGCCGGTGCCCGGCAACGGGTGACCGTGGGCGATCGTCGCCGGCGTGCTGGCCGGGACCACGTAGGCCAGCGGCATCGCGAGCTTCTGCGGGAACTCGTTGTCGGCGCGCCGTAGGTGGATGGTGATTGTCCGGGCCGCGGCGTCGGTCTCGATGCCCTTGGTGAGATCGCAGCGCCGGGGGCTGCACGCGTCGGCGCCGACGATCCCGTAGTAGAACGGCGCGTCGCGGCCCATGATGCGGATGACGCGTTCGATCGACGCGCGGAAGTCCCCGGGGCGTACCGGCGCGCCGTCGGAGAAGCGCAGCCCGGGTCGCAGCTGGAAGCTGTAGGTGCGCCCGCCGTCACGCGGCGGCGGCACGCTCTGGGCGAGGTCGGCGACCAGCGTGGTGCCGCCGGCGCCCGCGACGCGGCGGTAGGAGACGAGTCCGTCGTAGGCGAGCGAGAGCACCGGCCAGCTGGTCCTGTCATAGGCCGCAGGGTCGATGCAGCCGCAGAAGCCGAAGGGCGCGGACTCGAATCGCAGCGTGCCGCCGCGGTGGCCGGGGCGCGATGTGCCCGCCGCCGCCCACAGCGAGCCACCCGCCAGCGTGAGCGCGGACGGTGCGCTTGCGACGGCGATCCGCCGGCTCACTGTGCGCGTCCGCGGGTCGATGCGCAGCACGGCGCCGGTGCCGACGTCGGCGACCCAGATCGCGCCGAGCCCGGCGGCGACCGACCCGGGACTGCCGCCGATGTGCACCGTGTCGGTGACGGCGTCGCTCGCTGCGTCGATCCGCGTGAGGGTGCCGTCGTCCCGGTTGGCGACCCAGACCGCGCCGTAGCCCACGGCGATTCCGGCCGGCCCGTTGCCGACGCCGATCGCCTTCAGGGCGGCGCCCGACTGCGGATCGAGCTTGGTCACGACGCCGTCCTCCTCGCCGGCCACCCACACCGCCCCGCCGCCCGCGGCGACGGCCGCGGGCCCGCCGGGGAGGTCGATCCGCTGGGTCCGGCCCCCATGGGCGAGGTCGAGCCGGTCGACTTGACCGTCGAGGGCCGAGACGACCCAGACGGCGCCACCGGCGACAACCACGCCGCGCGGCGTGTTACCCGCGGGCAAGCGCCGGACGACGCGGTTCGTCGCGGGGTCGATCTGATCGACGCGGCGGTTCTGGCCGTCCGCCACCCACAGCGAACCGGCGCCGAAGGCCAGCGCGGTCGGCTCGCCGCCGACGTCGATCGTCGTCACCTGACCGTGTCCGCGATCCACGCGCGAGACCGTCCCGTCGCCGCCGTTGGCGATCCAAACCGACCCGCCGCTCGCCGCGATCCCGTCAGGTGCGTGCCCGACCGTGTACTGGGCGACGATGTGACCACTCGCGGGGTCGATGACTCCCGCCGCGTCCTCCGAGATCTCCCCGAGCCCCCCCGAGCCCGACACCTCGATGACGACAAGCGCGAGGACCGTCGCGATCGCGAGGGCCGCGCCGGCGGCAAGCAGGCGCCGGGATCGCCGCAGCGCGCGAGCTGGGGCCGCCCGCGGAGGCGGACCGTCGAGCGCCGGGTCCTGGCGCAGGATCGCGTCGTTGAGCTGGCGCAACTCGGGACCCGGCTCGAGCCCCACCTCGTCGAGCAGGATGTGGCGGGCGTTCCGGTAGGCCTCCAGCGCCTCCGCCTGTCGGCCGCGGCGGTAGAGCGCGAGCATGCGCTGGCCCTGTAGCCGCTCGCGCAACGGGTGCTCGCGGGCCAGCTCGTCCAGCTCGCCGAGCACCGCCGCGTGGCGCCCGTCGGCCAGAGCGTCGTCGATCGCCGCCTCGCGCGCGTCGAGCCAGAGAGCCTCGAGCCGCCGGATCTCGGGCGCCGCGAACGGCTCCTCCGCGAGATCGTCGAGCGGCGGCCCGCGCCACATCGCGAGCGCCTCCAAAGGGTGCGAACCGTTCCCGCCCGACGTGAGTAGCCGCTCGAAGCGCAAGGCGTCGACCGCGTCGGGGTCCACGCGCAGCTCGTAGCCGCGACCGCGCGTCACGATCTCCGCGCCGGACCCGGCAAGCTGCTTGCGCAGCTGCGAGATCAGCACCTGCACGACCTTGTGCGCGGAGGTGGGCGGCGACTCGCCCCACAATCCCTCGATCAGCCGGTCGGCGGACACGGGGGCATTGGCGCGCAGCGCCAGGATCGCGAGCAACGCGCGTGGCTTCGCGCCGCCCAGCGGGAGGGCGCGCCCATCATGGGAGGCCTCTACGAGACCCAGGAGGCGGATCTCCATTACATACCGTCGCTCGGCCGAGCCTACCTCTTTGCGACGCGGCCCAACGGTCCACCGTGCCGCGGGGACCCATAAAGCGGCGTGCCGGGCACTTCGAGTCGCGGCGACCGCGCGAGCGCGCGCATCGCCGACGCCCTGCCCTCACGCCGCTAGGCTGGGTCCGCGTGGACCGTTCGCCCGATACGAGCCTGACTGAGCTGCGCGCGCAAGCAGAACACGCGACGCGGCGTGTCGCGCTCGAGCGCCGCAGGATCTATCTCGGACGAGGCGACGCGCGGCACCTGGCCGAGCTCGAGCGCCTCGCTGCCGGCGCGAACGGCCGTGTGCGCCGCGCCGAGCGCGACGCCCGTTCCGGTTCGGCGTGAGCCCGATGTCGCCTCCAAGCCGCTGATCAACCGCGATGCAGGAGCGTCATCGGGCCGTGCTGCGCGCGACTGGCGCTCAGGGAGCCCCCTCGCCGAGAGCCGCAAGCTGACGTGCGGACCCTGCCTCGCACTGGACCTGCCAGCACCGGTGCGCGGCTCGCAGAAGTGCTGCGATCCGCAGGGCCACGTCGACTAGCGCACGGAGTGCGCTAGTGCTGGCACAGCCGCCGTCGCGGCGACCCCCACAGCCGCGCTTCGCTTGTGACTTCGCGGAGAGGATCGCTCGCGCAGCGCGGCGACGATGGTCGCGGCGTACGCGGACACCGGGTAGCCGGCGCGTACGTTGAGCTCACCCCGGATGGACCGCGGGGTGGGTGCGTTATGAGGGCGCCGCGAGAATGGCGATCCGCGTAGGCGGTTCCGCTTGGTCTTCGGTGTCTGGGTTATCGCCGGAGGCGATCCGAGCGTCGCTCGGAGTCGGCTTCGGCGGGACGAAGCCGACGTCTCCTGTAGCGGCGCTCGCCTTGGCGACGCGGCTGGGGTGAGGTGACTACTGCGAAGTCCGCCAGCCGGATCCGGCTTGCTGCCGTGTCGTGGCCTGCTCGTGGGTGTGGTCTCTGACCAGGGGCCGGTTCCTCGCCACCAGCAGCCTCGCGTCAGGCGCCCGGAGCGATTGCACAGGCCGCGACGCAGACCCAGGTGCCCTCGCGCTTCTGGTACACGTCCGTGTAGAGAGCCTCCTGCTCCACTCCATCGGCGAGCATGGTGTATGTGGCGCGGCCGTGGATCAGGGCGACGTCGCTGAGGATGCGGATGTTGACGTCGTGCATGGCGAGGTCCTTGAAGGGCCGCGGCTGAGCGATGTAGTCGAGGAACTCGGCACGATTGCGGGTGACGCCCGGAAACTGCGAGATGAAGTCTTCGGCGAGGAACTCGCTGAAGCGCTTGGCATCGCTGGACTGGTCGGAGTGGAAGAAGTCCTTGTTGAGCTGCTCGAGGATCGCCAGATCTTCGGTGGACTGCACGGTGTCGTTCATCTTCTTGTTCCCATCCACTGAGCGGGGTGGCTGGGTGGCCACGGTCAGGTCTCCGGGTCCTCGTCGTCGCCCGCGCCGTAGCGGTCGTGGTCGAGTCCCGGGATCTCTTCGGCGCGGAAGCCCGCGGCGTCGCGCCAGGTGGGGTCGGTGCCTTGCTGGTCGGCGTGCTCGGCGTGCCTGATCAGGTCAGCCTCGGCCACGTCGAAGCCCTCCGCTTCGCCCTCGCCGGCCTCGATCAGCGGCGCGATCGCGGGCTCAGGGCCGAGCGCGGCGCCCATGCCCTCGCCTCTCAGCCGATCGCGGATCCGTGTCGAAGGAGCGGCGGGCGCCGGTCAATGTGACCGCGTTGCCGTTCATCGAGCTATCGGAGGTACGTAGATGTCGCTGCTGGCGACCGTGGTCAACTTCAAGACGTCGGCGTTCGCCCCGCTGGCCCTGGGCTTCTTCGGGCTGGGAACGGGCTACCTGATCTACGGGCCACAGGAGCTGCTGGGCTTCCCGGCCCGCGGTCGCAGCGTCGACGTCACGACAGGCATCTGGGGCATCTGGATGCCGGGTTTCCTGCAATTCGTGACCGGCATTCTGCTGTTCGTCGGGCTCACGTGGTTCGGCTCGTTCGGCGAGCCGCCGGACTACATGGCGGCCGTCGCGTTCACGGCGTACGGCGTGCACTGGTTCGCGATCGGACTCGGCAGGACGTTCGCCGGCGATCCGCGTCCCAACGCGCTGATGGCGATCCCCTTCATGGTCATCTCCGCGCTCGGCGCCATCGTGTTCTTCGGCGCGCACGACAACCCCGTGGCGGCACTGTTCTGCGGGCTCTTCGCCGTCTACGTCAGCGAGTTCTTCGCGAGCATGGCCCCGGATCGCCCGCTCAGCGGCCTCGGGGTGCGGGCACTCGGCTTCGTCCACATCGTGACCGGGATCTGGCTGATGTACCTGACGGTCGCCGCCGGGCTCAACATCGCCCGCGGCTTCAACCTCCCGCTGTAGCCGAGCTCTCGCTGTGAGCGCCAGAGGCGGGCGCGGGCCGCGCGGCTTCAGCGTAGAGCCGTGAGGGCCCGCTCGGCGCGCAGGCTGAACCGGCGGACGGCGTCCGTCCACGCGCGCGCCGCTGCGCTGGCGCCCGCCGGGCGGACCTGCGTGACCAGCCGGCGCTCGGTCGGAGCGCCCCCGCCTCTAGCGTTCCGCGCCACGGCCTCGTGGTCGCGCGCGGAGGCGCGACCGACCTCGACCCACGCGTAGCGGAAGGCGAGGCCGCCCGCCATGTAGAGCGCGCTCGAGACCGCGTGCGTGCGCTCGCCGGCGAGCCGGAGCGCCAGGCCGCCGACGATGGCGCCCTCGCCGAGGCGGAAGAGGGCGCGCGGCCGGCGCACCTTCATGGCGCGCCCCGCCACCCCTAGCCGTCGCTCGTTGATCGCCGACAGCGCGAGCTCGACGGCGATGGCGCCGGTCTCGACGCGTCCGAGCGCTACGCGTGTCGGATGCCCTTCGGGAAGACCGCGCGCGACAAGCACGAGCCGGGTCAGGGCCGCGCCCGTCGCCGTCGCCGTGGAGACGAAGATCGGCCCCAGGAAGCTGCGGCTGCGCGACCACACCGGCACCGCCGTGGAGGCGAGCAGGACGCCGGTGTAGGACCCGAGGTAGCCGCCCAGGATCGCGGTGAGGGCACCGAGGCCCCGCGCTGCTCGGCCCAGGCCGAGCATGTCGGCGGCGATGGCTGCCGTGTCGCTCGCGGTGAACGCGGCCAGGCACCAGGCTCCGAGGTTCATGGGCGAGCGCGGCTTGAAGATCCGCAGCATGTTCAGGAAGCGCGCCGGCCGGCCGAGGTCGGCGATCAGCAGCGGCGGAGCGGGCATCACGGCGCCGAGCGCCACGAGGCGCGCGGTCGCCGCCGAGTCCCGGTCGCCCGCGACGTCGCAGGCAAGCGCCACGAACGCGGAGCCCGACGCTACGCCGCCGACCCAGAAGTACAGCGGCACCTCCCAGGTCCAGACAGGCGCCTTGATCACGGGGCCGCGGACCGCGCCGTCCGGCAGCGGGCCGCGGCGCCCCTCGCGGTTGGCCGCGGCCACCTCGCCCGGACCGGGGCGCTCGGCGGCGTAGACGGTGTCGTCCTTGAAGAGATACGACCACGATGCGTCGCCGAAGTCCGGACGGCCCAGGCGCACGTCGGCGCCCTCGGTCGCCCGCTGCCAGGCGCCCGGCTCCCCGTGCGTGCCGACGGCCGGGGTCATGTCGCGGTGGTCGCCGTTCGCCGCGCTCACGACTTGCTCCGTCGCGCCGTGACGAAGGCCAGCGCCGTCGCGACGGCCGCCACCAGCCCCGCGCCCATCGCCGCGAGCGTGGCCGGCACCACGTTCTCCTGGATCGGCGAGTCGGCCTCGGCGGCCAACCCGTAGCGCTCCGGAGGCTGGGTGAGCAGGAAGAAGGCGCCGAGCCCGCCCGCGAGCTCGTGCTCCGGCTCGTCGCCGGCGCCATACAGGTAGGCGCCGTCGACCCCGCGGCGGCGCAGCGTCGCCACGCGGCGCTCGGCGGTGTCGACGAGCTCCTCGTAGGGCCCGAACTGGATCGAGTCGGTCGGGCACGCCTTCGCGCATGCCGGCTCGAGCCCGTCCTGCAGGCGGTCGTAGCAGAGCGTGCACTTGGCCGCGCGGCCGTCGATGCGGTCGCGGTCGACGACGCCGAACGGGCACGCGGGGATGCAGTACCCGCAGCCGTTGCAGACGTCGGGCTGCAGCACGACCGTCTCGAACTCGGTGCGGATCAGCGCGCCGGTCGGGCAGGCGTCGAGGCAGCCGGCGTTCGTGCAGTGCTTGCAGACGTCGGACATGAAGATCCACTCGTCCATCCGCGCCACCGCGGCGCCGACGTCGACCTCTGCCGGCGCCTCGGCCAGCTCGACGAAGCGCACGTGGCGCCAGGTGGAGGCGGACAGCTCGCCGGTGTGGTCGTAGGAGCCGCCCTTCTCGAACCGCGAGCCGTCGGCGGGCAGGTCGTTCCACTGCTTGCAGGCGACCTCGCACGCCTTGCAGCCGATGCACGTCGTCGTGTCCGTGAAGAAGCCCATCCGCCGGGCGCCGGAACGGTGGACGGCGAGCTCGGTCGGCGCGGCGGACGTGCTCATCTGCTCGCCTCCTCGGGGTTCTCGGCGGGGTCGTCCTGCGCGGGCGTGATATGCAGCAGCGTCGAGCGCGCGCCGGCCAGCCGGCTCGTCGACGAGCGCTCGCGCCGCCCGGCGCGGACGTCGCACGTGAACGCCTTGGACTCTTGGATCGTCACGTTGGGGTCGCCGGAGAGCGCGCCGAGGTCGTTGGCGGAATCGCCCGGGTAGGCCAGGCCGTAGCCCCAGTGCCACGGCAGGCCGATCTGATGCACGGGGCGCCCGTCGACGCGCAGCGGGTGCATGCGCGCGGTGACCTTCGCGCGCGCCTCGATCTCGGCGCGCTCGGTCATGATCGTCATCCAGCCGCCGTCCTCGATCCCCCTGTCCGCCGCCAGCACCGGATCGATCTCGGCGAACATCTCCGGCTGGAGCTCGCCCAGCCAGGGAAGCCCTCGGCTCATGCCGCCCGCCGTGTGGTGCTCGGTGAGGCGGAACGTGGTCGCCACGCAGGGATAGCGCTGATCGCCGGTCGCGTTGTACGGGTTCTCGGCGCGCTCCCACCGGATGCCGGCCGGGTTGGAGCCGACGTCGGGGTAGAGCAGGTTGCCGATCGGAGACTCGATCGGCTCGTAGTGCGTGGGCATCGGCCCGTCGAGCAGCCCGCTGGGCGTGTAGAGCCAGCCGCGGCCGTCGGCCATCATGATGAACGGGTCGGCGCCGCCGATGGCGTCCATTCCCGTGGCGTCGTCGGTGGGGCGGTAGTCCGGCGGCTTGTCGAGAGGGAAGTCCGGCACGTCGTAGCCGGTCCAGCGCTGCTCGGACTCGTCCCACCACACGTAGCGCTTACGCTCCGACCACGGCCTCCCCTCCGGGTCGGCCGAGGCGCGGTTGTAGATGATGCGCCGGTTCGCCGGCCACGACCACGCCCACTGCGGGGACACCCAGCCACCGGGCGCGTCGAGGTCGCCTGGGTCGCGCCGGCGCGCCTGGTTGACCCCGTCGGCGAAGACGCCCGAGTAGATCCAGCAGCCGCAGGCGGTGGAGCCGTCCCGGCGCAGCTCGGCGAAGCCGGAGACCGGCCGCCCCGACCCGACCTCGTAGCCGTTGATCTCCTTGATCACGGCCTCGATGTCGGGGTCGGCCATCGCGCCCTCCTCCGGGTAGTCCCAGAGCAGGTTGCGGATGCCCCAGTCGCGCTGGGCCGTCGAGTCGGCGTAATGGGCCTTGACGCGCTTGGCCAGGTGGTGCATGAACCACAGCTCCGACCGCGCGTCGCCCGGCGGATCGAGCGCCTTGTCGCGGAACTGCAGGAGCCGCTGGGTGTTGGTGAAAGTGCCCTCCTTCTCGATGTGCGAGGCGGCGGGCATGAGGAAGACCTCGGTCTGGATGTCCTCGGTGCGCAGCTCGCCCGACTTCACCTCGGGGGAGTCGCGCCAGAACGTCGCGGACTCGATCTCGGCCAGGTCGCGGACGACGAGCCACCGCACGCTGGCCAGCGCGCGGCGCTGCAGGCCCGCGTGCTGGGAGCCCACGGCCGGGTTCTCGCCCATGAGGAAGAGCCCGTCGAGCCCGCCGTCGAGCGCGCGCAGCGTCGTGGCGAAGTGGGCGTGATTGCCGGAGATCCGCGGTAGCGCGCCGAAGGCGTAGTCGTTCTCCTCGGTGGCCGCGTCGCCGTACCAGGCCTTCAGGAACGACACGATGTACTCGGGGAAGTGCGACCACCAGCCCCGGTCCGAGCCGCCGGTGCCGATGTAGCTCCCGAGGTCGAACTCATCCCCGTGCGCGCGCGGCATGGGCAGGTAGCCGGGGAGGAGGTCGTAGAGCGTCGGGATGTCGGTCGACCCCTGGATCGACGCGTGGCCGCGCAGCGCCATGATCCCGCCGCCCGTCCGGCCGATGTTGCCCATCAGCAGCTGGAGGACGGCCGCCGTGCGGATCATCTGCACGCCCGCCGTGTGCTGCGTCCAGCCCAGCGCGTAGCAGTACGCGGTGGTCCGCTCGCGGCCGGAGTTCGCGATCAGCGCCTCGGCCACGCGCATGAAGTCCTCCTGCGAGATCCCGCAGATGCGCTCGACCATCTCCGGCGTGTAGCGGCTGTAGTGCCGCTTGAGGATCTGGAAGACGCAGCGGGGATCCTGCAGCGTGTCGTCGCGGCGCAGGGCGCCGGTGTGCAGGCCAACGCCGGTCTGCTCGCTGAAGGCCTGCGACGCGTGCTCGCGCACGCCGGCCGCCGCGGCGACCTCGCCGCCCTCGTAGCTCCAGCTCGTGCGGTCGTAGGTGCCAGTCTCCGGGTCGTAGCCGGAGAAGAGGCCGCCGAGGTCCTCGGTGTCGCGGAACTTGTCGTTGACGATCGTCGCCGCATTCGTGTACTGCACGACGTACTCGCGGAAGAACGACTCCGTCTCGATGACGTGCCTGATGATGCCTCCGAGGAAGGCGATGTCGGTGCCGGCGCGGATCGGCACGTGGATGTCGGCGATCTGGCTCGTGCGCGAGAAGCGCGGGTCCACGTGGATGATCGTCGCGCCGCGCTCCTTGGCCTTCATCACCCAGCGGAACCCGACCGGGTGCGCCTCCGCCATCGAGGACCCCTCGATCAGGACGCAGTCAGCGTTGGCGAGGTCCTGCTGGAAGCTGGTGGCCCCGCCGCGCCCGAAGGAGGTGCCCAGACCGGGCACCGTCGAGCTGTGTCATATGCGGGCCTGGTTCTCGATCTGCACGGCCCCCATCGCGCAGAAGAGCTTCTTGATGAGGTAGTTCTCCTCGTTGTCGAGCGTGGCGCCGCCGAGGTGCGCGAAGCCGAGCGTGCGGTTGACCCGCTTGCCGGTGTGGTCGGTGTCCTGCCAGCCCCGCTCGCGCGCAGCGATCAGCCGCTCGGCGATCATGTCCATCGCCGTCTCGAGCTCGAGCTCCTCCCACTCGGTCCCGCCGGGGCGCCGGTAGCGGACGTTGGTCAGCCGGCCGGGCTGCTGTACGAGCTGGCGCGACGCCGAGCCCTTGGGGCAGAGCGTGCCCTGGTTGATCGGCGACCGCGGGTTGCCCTCGATGTCGACCAGCTCGCCATCGCGGGTGTACACGACCTGGCCGCACCCGACGGCGCAGTAGGGGCAGACCGACTCGGTGACCTTGAGACCGGCGATGCGCGCCCCGGCGCGCCGCGTCTCCTCCGAGGCTGCCGACTGACCCATGCCCCAGTCCATCGCCCGGCCGACGACGGGCAGGCGGCGAACTCTCTCGAAGGACCGCGGGCGCGTGCCGGGGCGCGGCACCGACGACCCTCCGGGTCAGCTCGACGCGCGCGTCCCTGGGGAGGGGCACGCGCGGGCGGAGCCGAGGTCGCCGACAGGCACGTTCTGAGGATAAGGACTGGGCGCGCCGCCGCCAAGGGCCGCGGGCGAAGCTTTGATCGGCCTCATGAACGCTCACGGCACGGCGTCAGGAGCCGCCCGTAGACACGCGCGGCGTGCGGCCCAGCGCGGAATCCTGCCCACTCCTCAGGACGAGGCCTGATCGGCCAGCGTCCGCGGCTGCACGGAGAGGTCGTGCAGATCGATGAGGGCATACTCGCCCTGCTCGAGACGGCCTGGGCGCACCACGAGCGTTGTGCCAAGCCGCGTCTCCGCGACCGCGTCCCCCGGTACGACTGCCAGACGCGGCCGATACGTGTTTATCAGCACTGCGAGCGCTTCGCTTCCCGCGCCATGGAGGCCCTTGTGCGCCGGCTGCGTCGCGAACAGGAACACCTTCTCGTACTCCTCCAGCTCGCCAATGGTCTTCAGGCGGTACTCGAGCTCCGAGGCGGGGTACCGCAGCCGCTCATCCTCGAGTCGAGTGGCTTCCGGCTCGTCCACGAGCTCGCCGCCCATTCCGGCAAAACAGCACGCGCCCCGGGCCGGCGAATCTCCGCATGGCAGGATCCTGCGGTCGGGCTCGTCAAGCTGCAAGCCCGCTTGCCGATCGCCTCCCGGTGGTGTTGCGCGCCTGGCGATCCGAAAGCTCTTCCAGGCAACCGTGGTCGAACTTCGACACCTGGTGCAAGCCGCTCGACCCGGGCCTCCTCGTGGGGTCCGGCTATCCGAAGGTGAAGACGTACGCTTCGACGCCCGGGTCGAGGAATGCGATCTCGAACGTGCGGTCCGTGATCGACCCGGGCTCGCGCACCAGCTGATAGAGCCGGGGCTGGACCAGCGTTCCCCAGCCGTCCTCGTCGACGTCGAGCCCGTGGGCTGCGCCGGGCGCCGCGCCGTCGACCCGCACGCGGAATGGGACGGCCGTGCCCGCTCGCGAGCGCAGGACGAGGTGGACGTCGCGCGCGTGAAAGCGGAAGGCGATTCGTCCCCCGGCTTGGTTGAGTACGCACGCCCGCTGCTCGATCGTCCAGTTCCCGGCCAGGGCCCAGGTGTTGAGCTCGAGCGACTCGGGCGCGATGTAGTTGCGAGGCTCGTCGTACGCGACGCCGTCGGGAGAGTCGAGGTTCTGCCCCTGCGCGTAGCCGAGGTAGGTCTCGGGCGAGCCCAGGCTCGTCCAGTCGGCTTGCGCCTCCAAACCCTCCGCGGCTACGGAGACGAGCTCTTCGTCGATGCCCTCGCTTCCGGCCTCGCGCAGCAGGTGCTGGATCATCCCTTCGCCGTCTTCGTAGTCGCCCTCGCCGAAGTGGTGATAGCGGATCCGGCCCTCCGCGTCTGCGAGGTAGACGGCCGGCCAGTAGCGGTTGGCGAAGGCGCTCCAGACCCCGTAGTCGCTGTCGAGAGCGATCGGGTACTCGACGCGCATGGCCTGCGCGGCCTCGCGGACGTTCTCGACGTCACGCTCGAACGGGAACTCCGGCGTGTGGACGCCGATGACGACAAGCCCGGCGTCGCGGTACTTCTCGGCCCACGCGCGAACGAAGGCCAGCGTGCGGAGCCAGTTGATGCAGGTGTATGTCCAGAAGTCGACGAGAACGACCTTTCCAGCCAGACCGCCCGGAGTGAGCGGGGCCGAGTTCAGCCAGCCGGTTGCGCCTTCAAAGCCGGGCAGGCGACCCTCGACGGGAAACAGAGCCGTGCGCGGATGCCGACGCGCACCGAAGAGGCTCACCTCCCGCCACCCCTCCCTCGGAGGGCGGCCTCCGCGGAAGCCTCCGTGGCTTCCCGCGGAAGATCGTGTCCGATGCCGCCCTCAAAGGTCCTGTGCGAATACGCGCCCGCGAATTTCAGCGCCCACACCCAAACGAGCGACGCCGGGCGAGGGTTCCTCAGCACGGTCGTCGGCGGCATGAGGTAGCTCTTTTCGAAGCGAGGCCACTCTCGGGATTATCGCGCGCGAGTCGACCAATCCGCAGCGGCCGTACCGTCGTTCCTTCTGAGCAGCACGCTGGCGAGCAGGCCGAGCGTGATGCCGAAGATCCCGTGAGCGACCCACCAGCTCCAGTGCGGCGTCGCGCTGTAGAGCGTCTGGATCTTCTGCGTGTTGACGATCCCGTCGATGAGTATCGCGTTGACGGCGATGCCGTAAGCAGCCCCGAGCACGACTGCGGCGGCGGGGTTCGGCCGGCGACCGAGGATGGCGATCAAGAGAGCGACGCCCAGGATCCCGAGGATCAGCGAGTTCCCCATGTGGGCGACGACCCCACCGAGCACCGGGATCAAATGGAAGCTGCCGTGGAAGTGGTGCACGCCGAAGACGACGCTCCAGATCGCCTCCGGTGGCGTCCAGAGCGTCTGGTGAATGCCGGGCACCGCGGTCGGTTCTTGGGCGATCGCGGCTACGACCACCTGCCACGTGGCGTACAGGAGGCCGGCGGCGAGCCCGGCGAGCGCACCGACCTTCAGGATCGTCGTCGTGGCGACGCTCGCGCGCCGCGGGTGCCAATGGACTTGGCCGTGGGCCTGGGCCTCCATCGCGGTACCTCTCAATAGATCGCGTCTGGTTCGTCGGGTTGACGTGATCACCGAGCAAAGCGCAGTATCGGGAGCGCTCGAGAGCCGTCGGCGATCGCGCGATAGACGCGGGGTCTCAGCCCCCGTCTGAACACGCCGGCGTGTGCGCACGCTCGTGCACGCTGTCGTGGCGCGCCGGTGTTGCGTGCGTCGGTAGCCGCGGGGAGCGCTCGCATTGGCCCAGTACATCGAACGTCCTCACATCCTGTACCGGCGCGCTACGAGGCCACCGCGTGAGTCCGGCTTCCACACCGATCGATCTCAGATTGCTATCGCCCGCGGCGGTGATTGCCCTATCCCTGTCCTGCGACATGACCGAGCCCTCCGACCCCGGACATCCCGTGACCATGGCGAACCGCGACGGAGTTCAGCCGATCCTCGTCAATCCAGACACCGAGCGGCCGCAGGTCGTGATCATCGGCGCCGGCTTCGCCGGCGTCAGCGCGGCGCGCCGACTCGAGCGGCAGGCCAAGCGCGAGGAGCTCGACATCCTGCTCGTCTCGCCCGCCGATCACTTCAACTACCAGGCGCTCATGCCAGAGGTGGCGGCAGGCATCACCGATCCGCGACACATCGCGGTGTCTCTGCATCGCATGCTGCGGAGGACCCGTGTCGTGATCGGGGGGGCCGAGGCGGTCGATATGGACGGGCGTGCGCTCACGCTCGCCCGCAGCGACGGGACCCGCCTGGTCGTTCGGTGGGATCTGCTCCTGCTCTGCCCGGGCGCGGTCACGCGGACCTTCCATGTGCCCGGCATCGAGCGAAGCTTCGGCCTCAAGTCGCTGCTCCAAGCCGTGAACGTCCGCGACCACGTGCTGGGCCAACTCGCGCTCGCGGAGGAAGTGCCCGCCGAGCGACGGGAACGTTGCACGTTCGTGGTGGTCGGTGGCGGCTACGCAGGCACCGAGTTCGCCGCGCAGATGCAGTTGATCACCCGCCGCGTCGCCCCCCGTTATCGCGGGCTGACCGCCCGTGACCCCACCTGGGTCCTGGTCGAGCACGAGTCGCGCCTGGCGCCGCAACTGCCCTCAACGCTCAGCGCGAAGGCGCTGAAGGTCCTGCGATCGCGTGGCGTCGACGTCCGCCTCGGGGTCACCGCGACGGACGTGACCCAGCACGACGTCGGTCTGTCGACGGGGGAGCGCATCCCGACTCGGACCGTCATGTGGACGACGGGCGTGCAGCCCAGTCCACTGATCGCAACTCTCGGGCGCCCCACCACCCACGGCCGACTGCGCGTCGACCCGCAGCTGCGCCTGCTCGACGCCGACGGCGTCTTCGCCTTCGGCGACGCCGCGGCGGTTCCCGATCTGCTGCACCCCGACCAGCTCTGCGCGCAGACTGCCCAGCACGCCCTGCGTCAGGGACGGCATGCCGCCGACAACGCGCTCCGAGCGCTGCGTGACCAGCCGCCCACGGAGTATCGTCACCGCGACCTCGGGTTCGTCGCGGATCTCGGCGGATGGCAGGCGGTCGCCAATCCGCTGGGGATCCCGATGTCGGGACCGGTCGCGAAAGTGGTCACCAAGGGCTACCACCTCTACGCCCTGCCCACGTTCACCAACCGTCTCCACGTCCTGAGCGACTGGATCCTCGGCACGCTCACCCCGAACCAGGACGTCGGACTGGCGCTGGTGCACGACGACGACACGGCCGAGGTCGCGCCGACGTCGCCGCCCCTCGCACCGGAAGCCAGGATGTCCCTCTAGTTCCCCCGCCGCCGCTGAGAACGACGAAGCCCCGAACAGCAGAACGCCCGAAACTCGCGTAGAGGCCGCGAATCCCGGGCGATGGAGCTAGGGGGACTCGAACCCCCGACCTCCTGGGTGCGATCCAGGCGCTCTCCCAACTGAGCTATAGCCCCGGGGCGCGGCGTGCAGGGCTCGGGTCCCGCGCCGCAGTTGCCGATTGTAGCCCCAGCGCGGCACGGTCGCCGGAGGGCCAAGATCCGGCTCTCGCACTAGATTGGCCTGGGACGGCCCTGCCCCTCATGCGCCCCCGCCCCCTCACTCCGAGCTTCCGGAACCGGCTCCGGCTCTTCTTCCTGGTCATCGTGGTCGTCCCGATGGTCGCGGTCGCGCTCGTGCTCTTCCGCCTCGTCGCGGCCTCGGAGAACGGGAAGTCGGACGCGCGGCTCGCCCAGGCGCAGCGCTCGGCCCAGGGGATCTACGCCGCCGACGAGGATCACGCGGGCACGGTGGCGGGCAGCTTCGTCGGTGACCAGGAGCTCTCCGACGCCATCCGGGCGCGCGACAGCGCTCGCATCCAGCGCCGCCTCGACCAGCTCGTCGCGCGCTCCAACGCCGCGCGCGTGGCGCTCGACATCGACGGTGTCGGCCGCTTCGCCTCCGGCAGCGGCGCGGCGGTCGCCCCCACGAAGCGCCCGATCTCCAACAACGGGCGCTCGATCGGCACGATCACCGTCTCCATCCGCTCGGCGCAGGCCTTCGCCGACGAGCTGCGGAGCCTCAACGGCGTCCAGGCGGTCGTGAGCTCGGGTGGGCGCGTCGTCGGCTCCACGCTGGCCAGCGCGCCGTCGGAGCCGCTGCCCAGCCGCGGCGACGTCCACCTCGAGGGCACGCGCTACCGCATCGCGGGCTTCAGCAAGGCCGGCTTCGACGGCGATCACATCGTCATCCGCCAGCTGCTGCACGAGGACGCCTCCGGCGGAGCCTTCTCCACGACGTCGCTCGTCGTCGTCGGCGTCCTGCTCGGCTTCCTCATCCTGGCCTTCGCCTTCGCCCTCACGGTCAGCCGCACGCTGCAGTCGGAGATCCAGCGCCTGCTCGTGGCCGCCCAGCGCCTCGGGCGCGGCGACTTCTCCGTGGCCGTGCCCGCTGAGGGCAACGACGAGTTCGCCGCCCTGGCCAAGGAGTTCAACGACATGGCCCGGCAGCTCGAGGGCCGCCTGGAGGAGCTCCAGCTCGAGCGCGCCCGCCTGCAGGAGGCCATCCGCCGCGTCGGCGAGTCGATCACCCGCGGGCTCGACCGCGTCGGCCTGCTCGAGATCGTCGTCCAGACCGCGGTCGACGGCATCGGCGCCGCCGCGGGCCGCGCCTCCATGCGCCGCAACGCCGAGGAGCGGCTGCACGAGGTCGCGCGCGCCGGCGAGCCCGAGTCCTTCGCCCGCGCGCTGCACGCCGCCGAGGCCGCGGTCATCGACGCCGGCCAGGTGGCCGAGATCCAGATCGGCGCGGCCAGCGCCCTGGCCGCCCCGCTCGGCGCCACCGAGGAGGGCGGCCGCGTGGTCGGCATCGTCTCCGTGGCTCGCGGCGACCGCGCGTTCTCGCCCGGCGAGCGCGAGCTCTTCGCCTACCTGACCAACCAGGCCGCGGTCTCGGTCGAGAACGTCGACCTGCACGAGACCGTCACGCGCCAGGCCGTCACCGACGAGCTCACCGGCCTCTTCAACCACCGCCGGTTCCAGGAGGTCATGGCCGTCGAGGTCGAGCGCGCCCGCCGCTACGGCCACGAGCTCGGCCTGATCATGCTCGACATCGACAACTTCAAGCAGATCAACGACACCTACGGGCACCTCCAGGGCGACCTCGTCCTGCGCGAGGTCGCCCGCGTCCTGCGCCAGTCGAGCCGCGAGATCGACGAGCCCGCCCGCTACGGCGGCGAGGAGATGGCGGTCGCGCTGCCCCAGACCGACCTGGAAGGCGCCTACCAGTTCGCCGAGCGCGTCCGGCGGCGGATCGAGGCCCTCGCCCTGGCCCAGCCGGACGGCGGCGTCCTGAAGGTGACAGCGTCCTTCGGCGCCGCCTCGCTGGCCGCCATCGGGGGCGCCGACAAGGACGCGCTCGTGGCCGCCGCCGACGCGGCGCTCTACGAGGCCAAGCGCGCCGGCAAGAACCGGACCGAGCGGGCGCCCACCCGGGCCGTCCAGTCGCACGGCGTCACACGAGGGGAGTAGCCTTGACCCGAGCGATGGGACTGCTCGACGACGCCATCCGCGAGCACCTCGAGCTCAAGCGCCAGCACGGGGCCGACCCGGCCGAGGTTGAGCGCGAGGAGATCGAGGCGCTCGGCGCCCCGGCCGACGAGGCCGAGGCTGCGGCCGAGCCGCCCCTCGGCGACGAGCCGGTCGCCGCCGACGTGCCGGTCGTCACCGACGAACCCGTCATCGCCGACGAGCCCGTCGTCGAGGCCGCCACGGCCGAGCACGAGCCCCCGCCGCCGCCCGCGGACGAGGTCGACCCTCCCGCCGGCGAGGAGGAGGTCCCGCGCCAGGGCCACGAGGCCGAGGCGCCGGGCTACGACGAGGACCCTTGGCTCGACGAGGACGAGCCGCGAGCCGAGCCGCCGGCCGCCGCCGCCGACGAGGAGGACGTGCTCGAGGAAACGCCCGAGTTCCTCCAGGAGACGCCGGAGCACGACCGGCTCTGGTTCGAGCAGAAGCCGCCGCGCGACTTCGACTGGGACCGCTGAACAGCCGTCCAGCCGCCACACCCGGGCTCACGCTCTCCCGCCCGCGTGCCGACACAAGGGACTGAGGCCGCCGGCTGGCTCCACTCCAAGGGGGATGGTCGGCGGTTTCGCCTCGTCACGAACGGGTCGAGGTTCTCAGCCGGAGGCGCGGCGGGGTTGCTTCACCTGCCCC
>JADMIO011426193.1_pt1 | contig 43086 bp, 32 predicted proteins | sample 8958161 | NCBI WGS metagenome assembly JADMIO01 (sample SAMN16585339, study PRJNA669376) | soil metagenome | isolation source: Crop rotation soil | place: USA: Cullars Rotation, Alabama | collected 2011
CGTTAACACCAGCGGCAGGGCCGACATCTACTATCCAGTCGGCGTGGCGAATGATATCCACTTCATGCTCGACTACAAAAAGCGAATTGCCGGCATCTTTAAGTTTATCGAGCGCGCGCAACAATGCTTCTGTATCCGCCGGATGAAGGCCCGCAGAAGGTTCATCGAGTACATACACAACGCCGAATAAGTTTGAGCGTACCTGCGTTGCGAGCCGTAGTCTTTGCAACTCACCCGGCGACAACGTAGGCGTGCTGCGTTCCGGCGTAAGGTAGCCAAGACCGAGGTCAAGCATTATAGACAGCCTTGCCACGATATCTTCAGCAATACGTTGCGCCACCATCGCTTTTTCAGGATGCTGTTCATTTATTGAATCAAACGATGCATGTTTGGCGTAAGGGATAAAAATTTTATTAAGATCAGACAATTGAAGGCGCGATATTTCTGTAATATCATAGCCGGCAAATTTTACAGACAGAGATTCTTTTTTTAACCTTTTGCCATTGCATACCGGACAATCTGCGCTTAGCATAAACTGTAATACCCGCTTTTTCATTAGCTGGCTTTGCGTGTTAGCGAAGGTCTGCATCAGATACCGCTTAGCACCTGTAAACGTGCCCATGTAGCTCGGCTCCAATTTTTGTTTTAGCGCCTTTTTCATTTCTGCCGCAGAAAAGCCTGAATACACAGGAACGGTCGGCTGTTCGTCTGTAAATAATATCCACTCACGGTCTTTCTTCGGCAGGTCACGCCAGGGCTTATCTACATCATAGCCGAGTGTCATCAGTATCTCGCGCAGGTTTTGCCCCTGCCAGGCAGTAGGCCACGCAGCAATGGCGCGTTCACGGATAGTGAGGCTATCATCCGGTACCATCGATTTTTCGGTCGCATCATAGATACGGCCGAGTCCGTGACAGTTGGGACAGGCACCTTCGGGTGTATTCGGTGAAAAGCCTTCGGCGTAGATGATCGATTGTCCTTTGGGGTAGTCACCTGCCCTTGAAAACAACATACGGAGCAGGTTGGATAGCGTTGTGACACTGCCAACAGAAGAACGTGTGGTTACAGCGCCGCGTTGTTGTTGCAAAGCAACAGCCGGAGGCAGGCCTTCGATCTCATCTACTTCAGGGACGGACATTTGGTTGAATAGCCGTCTTGCATAAGGTGAGACTGACTCCAGGTAACGGCGCTGCGCTTCAGCATACAAAGTTCCAAATGCCAGCGAAGATTTACCTGAGCCCGATATTCCTGTGAAAACAACCAGCGAATTACGCGGTATGTCAACATTGATATTTTTAAGATTGTGTTCTCTTGCTCCCCGCACACGAACAAAATCGCCAGCCGATGCTTTTTTAAACTGCCCTTCCTTCATAAATGAATATTACATACGTTTGATAATACTACTATATATTAAGCGATAACTACCTACAGCAAATACCATACTATCAAAGTAGAGGGTTGGATGTAAAATTTTATGGATGTTGTTCAATGTTATATTTGTTCTATTATATACTATCACTTGACGGCAAGATGTAATCGCAAACAATTTAAAATCAATAACATAGTGCGCGAATTAGCTCCAAATCTCCCCAATACCGGTTCGAAAACCCTCCACTCCAATGCACTGACGGGATTTTTGATAAATCTCGGATGGGTTCTGGATTTTGGCCCTTAAAAAAGTTCGATCTCATTGACACCTGAGGCACGACGACCCTTCAACGAAAGTTGAGGGGTTTGCATTTGGTAGCGATGGGGAATTCCTATATTTGAAAAAACAATTGCTGCCATGCGTAAAAACCTTGCCTCCATCGCTATCGTCACCCTCCTATGTATCAGCGGTAGCCTGTTCCTCACAACTGCCGCCGCCCAACAAACGCAGGAAAATAAGGAAGTGACCCTTCGCTCTATTCTCCTGGAACAATTCCGCAACGCCTGGAACAAGGAGGACTGGTACGTTCCCATTTCCATCGCCGTCGAAGGCATCACTGCCAAACAAGCCATGTGGAAACCCTCTGACTCTGTCCACTCCGTGGGCGAACTGGCCTATCATATCCTCTTTTGGAGCCGCAGTCAGCTGGATCGTTTCAACGGCAACAAATCCGCCGCCTTTAGCGGTAATAACAACGAGACCTTCACCGCCTTTACGGAGGCGTCCTGGACCTCTACCGTCCAGCAACTGAATCAAGTCATGGCGGACTGGGAAAAAGCGATCGAAACCTGTGACGCGGCCAAACTGGAGAAATGGGCCTCCGGAATCGATCATCTCAACACACACATCGCCTATCACACGGGACAGATCCTCATCATCCGCAAACTCGCTAAAAACTGGGACCCGTCCAAAGGCGTAAAATAAATTATCGCGGCGGTCTTTCACCGGCAATGGGGACTACCACAATCCAAAGAGTCCTTTCTTTTTGCAGGTGTTGGCTCTTTTAATATCGACGATATCGGTCACCATGAATTTTTTGAACTGGTCGATAAGGCCATCTGTGCCTTTTTTAAGCTTAAGTTCCATTTCTTCTTTGTAAAGCGGATATAAACAATAAAAGTTGATGGTCTTTTCATCACTGATCTTCAATTCATAGAAACTACTTTCTATAGACAAATTGGGGAACAGCATCATACAGCCGAATTTCGTGTTTGCTGCAAATGGTTCGGCATTTTCTCCATTAGGAATTGTATGTCCGTATCCGAGCCATGTTTCGTATTCATGGGGGAACCTGGCGAGTTTTTTCAGCCAACGAACAGGCCAGTAATTATTCTCCTCTTTGAATTCTTCCTGACCAATGGCCCAGTCCGCGGGCAACAAAATACAGAGCTCAGCATATCTGAAATCATCCAGCCCTTCCGGAACAGTCATCGGCCGGTCGCTCATGCCGGATGTGACAAGCGTATGGAACGGGAATTTTTCAGAGGGTTTCACCCAGTGAATATCGATGTGGACGATGTCTGAAACGATCTCATGAAATACCATGTCGGGTGGTCCTACGTGCTTTGCAATATGTGTTGAAATCGTCTCAATACTTTCACCATCGCCGATGGCCGGGGTAAAATCTTTGGACGTCGGATTATTATACCTGTAGATAGGGTTGCCTGATTCAGAGTATTCCTGGTCTGACATTGGTTTTGGGTTTGTACCAAATTATAAACGTTTCCGCAATTTCAAAAATTATTGTTTGGGATGTTCCGCATGAATATTTATTTATATTTTGGCGATCAGCAATAAAACATATGATAAAGAGAAATAATGGTTGTTTGCCGATAGTTATACCCGTCTTGCTGAGCATTGTAGCAGCGATCGTATTTTCTTTATTGGTCACCCATATCGCCAAAACCGTGTATTGGAAATGGCTCCTTTTGTTTCTCCCTATCATTTTTATTGTTGCATATTTCATTGATGCTAAAGAAAAGAGAGAAAAAAATGAAAAAAGGACAAAATATTTGAAAGCCGGCGGACTTATCTTTTCAGGTTATCAAGAAGAGTTTTCTGCATATTATGAGTCCAACATACACGGTAAAAAGAACAAGGAACCGATTGACGTCTTATGTGAATTCGCGGAAGCCCGGGGCCTGGTACAAGTGATCGATTGGAGAGGAGAAGAAAAGGAAAGAGAAATAGAGGATTTTATCGAGAAATTTTTGGGACAAGAGATCCTCTGGCGCAATTCCTCTGCGTTACGGAGTGGGTTACCTATCGACGGACGAAGAGATGGTGAATTTATAGTTGATCTATTCAAGGCAGTGGATAAGGATTTATTGGACATCGGCCAGCGATTACTTTTTTTAGGGTCAGGCGACAGCTACGAATATACCGTTGTTGACTCAAAGACTTTTAATGATGTTTGTAGACTGAAGATAAGTGGTTTACAAGGCGCTAGTGGCGACCCAGATTACAAATGATTTAGCAAAAAGGAAGCAGGTGAAAATTTAGTCAGGTTAAAGCTGAATACGCCGTCCTTTACTACAATCTTTTTACCGGTGATATTGCCGCGCAAATCGACGGGTATGGCTGCTTTAACTTTGCTGTCTTTACCCAGTCTTACTATGCAGTTGCCAGTGACGCCAGCCTGCTCCCACAAGCGCAGGATCGTTCCATCGCCGTCCGGGTTTTCACCGAATGCTGTTATCAATACCCCCGTTCTGGAAACAGATATACCAGTTTTAAGGGCGGGGAATTTCCCAGGTTCACCTTCCGCCATTCCAGTTAATAAGGGCAAACGGGTTTCCCAGCCAAATTGAACCAGGTTGACAGTTTTGGGGGTTTGTGGATCCACGGGCCAGATACGTACTCTTTCACTCCATGAACCTTCCTGCCAGAGAGGGAAGTTGGTATTCCACATATTGTTGTAAAGGTTTACAAATACGGATGCTTTAGCCGGGACATAATCCATCGAGTATTTCCATAGACCTGGTTCGCCAAGACTTATCAGTGGCGCATCCATGGATGTGAGCGCCGCCCCTGAGCTATCCGCCCCTGTAATAGATACACCGGTATTTACTGCCATCAGATGCCTGTTGGTACCTGGAATAATGTCTGTAGCTGGATTGACCGGCCCTCCTAAACGGCCTACTTCAAATGTTGGTTTCTGCACCTTGAATGGAAAACAAAGCCAGCCACCTTCCGGTTGTTTATCTGCCGTCTTTGCATCTACGTTCCATTCAATATCTATATATGCTGCATTTCGTGGAAATGTAAAAGTTATTGAATATCCTTTGGCATATCCACCCGTTAATCCTGCTGTCAATGTAGCGACATCGGCGATGGCGGAGTGAGCTACTTCAATTTTCCATGCACCGGGAGTAAAATTTATATAAGGCGCTTTCCCGGCATCGATCATACCAGGTTTGCCAAAGTCGTTTAATCCCCAGCCATCTTTGATGCGGCTATACTTATTAAACCATTGACCCACTTCATTTGTGCTGAATCGCTCATGCAAAAACTGACCTATAACATAGAATGAAGATGGATCGACCAATTCCCGGCCTGTTGATCTTTCGGTCAAAGAGGCAATGCCTCCTTTGGTCAGATCAAATGATACTTTAAAATAGGGAGTATTGAATACAGGTTGTTCGTCATGCGTAATTTTTGGCTCTTCCAGTTCATTCACAGAATAGCTGGCGTAACCGGATGCAGCAATTTCCCTGACAAAGAAATATTGCCCTTTTTTCCATGGGTTTTCAACCATCCCTGATCGTGCCCACGGCAGTGGATTATACACGACAATGCGTTTGCCTTTTTTATTTACCGACGCTGCCAGTAAATTCAGATGATCTTTTAGTTCCTTATTTACAATGTCGTTTGTATTGAGAATATATTGCCGCTTTACATCGTAAGAATGAAGCCATTTTCTTTTGCTCCCGGCGGCTGTATTGTGGGCATCGCTGTTTTTCAGCGTAGCATAATTGCCATTTTCCGGCAATGGTTCCGCTGCAGCTTCTGCCATCCATTTTTTCCATTCGTCGCCATAGCTATAACGGGGGCCGTATTCGGCATTCATACCCCAGGTATGCTCACCATATAGAAGACTTTGCTCGTAGGCTTTTGCCAGTTTTGTAGAAATCGATCCAACGGGGATTCCCCAGCCTTTCATTTGTGTGTGCAAGCCATCCAACGCGGATTCAAGCGGGCGGATATTTCTTGCAATTTTTGTTTCCTGTGGATTTGATTGTATGCCGTGTATCCATGTATCGGGACAATCGCCTTTAACTGTAGGCAAGTCGGGGTTCTCAGCTAAAACGGCTTTGGCAAACTCATCAAGCGTGCCAAAATGTATTTTCACGCCGGGCAGCTCTTTTGCTGCATAGGCCAGGAGCTTATCTATTTCCTCCGATGTGGGCGGGCCGTGGTTGTCACCCGTCATCTGCATCGCTAAATAATTCTTACATGGCCAGCCGGGGGTTGGTTTTATATCGGAACCATACAAAGGTGTATAGTTGCAGAGTACTTTTGAACCATCGGCGCCTTCCCACCAGAACAGTTCAGGAAAACGTGGATACTGACTGGCGGGATTACAGCCCAGCTGCAGGAATTGGATACCTGCATGTTTCAATAAAGCAGGCATGATCCACGAATGGCTGGGGACATCTGTCATTTTCGCACTGATGGGTAATGGGAGCCCATATTTTCTTGCAACTGCAGAAGAGAAATTCAATCCGCGGACCAGGTCTTCATAATCCAATGATTCTGTATGTAACGTAAAAGGGAGACCATGCACCACGAGTGTACCTGATCTGATCGCTGATTCAATCCTCAACCTTCGTTCGGGAGTTTGCAGCGGACCAAGGATCTGTGCCTGTAAGGGCCAACCGGAAACTGTCCAGGCGAAACGTTTTTCCGGTGGAAGCGCTGCATTGGTTTCCATAACCTTTAATGCGTTATCCATCATTTCTTCACGGTAACGTCTGAACACGTTCTCGGGCAGATCGGTAAATCCGAGGTCAAAGTGGGTTTTAAACACAACCCATATATCCGTTACTTTTGAATTGGTTCCCTTTGATGGCTGTGCATTTACTTCTGTTATCGGTAATAACATAAATAAAAGTGCTACCCTTTTCAAGGGCAAAAGGCTTTGCCTGACAATCGTTATCATTGTTTGCTGTGGTTGAGTAAAGATTTCTGATCCAAATGTATGAACATCTGAACATAATATTGGGTTTTTTTGGGTTTATAGGAGATGTCGCTATATTAGATAGCCTTTATGTCAAAAACTACTCAAGAGATAATTGTCAAAGAATTCTGGGGACGCCGCATTTTTCTTAAGATCTCGCCTGATGGGCTCTGGACCCCCAAACATGGATATAAGCCCTGGAGCGGCATAAAAAGTATCAGGTTTAAATATTCCGAGAAAAGTCAACCCGGCAGATGTATCGAAATATACAAAGGAGATCCATTCACTCCGGATGAGGTGATCGAGCTGGGAAGCATGAATATCCTAAAATTCAAGCTTAAAAGAGAATTGAAAAAATATACGCGGGTAGATTGATGGCAGGAAGTTGATGGACAAAAGACGGTGTTAACAAAAAATATGCATTACTTCCAAGATATTAGCCGCAGGCAGTGGGTATTTATGTCGTCCGCACTGTTTTAAAGAGCTTCGATCGAAAAACGGGTATACCTTTCCTTCCGATTGTATTCCGATACCATCATGTACCCTTCTTTGGCAGGATAGACGTTGGTCCTCACATTGCCGTCCTTATGGGGGATGGTCCGCACGATCTTTTTACTGTTGACGTGGTAGATATAAATATTCTCCTCATCGTCGATGATCATGTAGTTGCTTTTGGTGTCCGGATTGACCACTTTATAAAAATCTTTCTTGTCCAGTTCGGGCAGGAATTCTGTTGCGTTAAAAAATTTTGTTTCGTCACAGGGAATATTATTATCCAGGACTACCTTGCCGGATGCCTCCTGCCGAACAAAGACCCCATCCGTCAATTTGTATTTGGCATTACCCACGATTCCCTTTCCTACAAGGGCTGTGCCTGCAAAAATGGTGTTACCGTTGAAATCTCTGAATGCCGTAGCATATTTGACGTAAAAGCGCTTTTCGGGAAAATAGCCATCCTCGTCAATACCGGAGATACGCTCATCAGACCAATAACTGCAAAAGGCATGCATTTTCTTTTGGGGATTTCCCAGATCCAGCGTGAATAAACCTACGTAGGGAGTGTATGCATAATCATTAGCCGTGATGAATCGCCTCTCTCGTTGGGGATTGATGATACAGCCTGCTATAAATGCGTCACCTGTGGCGGGGTCATTATCAAAAGATAAGACCTTCAGCCAGTTGTCCTTTCCATCCCTGAGATCGAAATGATTTTTGAGATTAAGCTCTTTCGCGGAATAAACGTAGAGCGTGTATCCACCTTCCGGAGTACGGAGGTCCTTCTTCATGAGCAGATAAATATCGGTGGCTGAAGCGTGCAGGTAATAGTGATCTGCCAACATCGGGCTTTCCTGTTCATGAGTCAGCACTCCTTTGGTATCGAATACCAGCAGGTCCTGTTTCATCTCGTCACCATAAAAGAAAGCAAAACCGTTGTTGGGAATATTCCTTAGGTGCATCCCATATTTCAGCTGTCCTGTTAATTTTATCGCTGAAAAGGGATTCCCGGTGGTGGCAGGCGCCGCCGTACCCAGCATTACATCCTTATAGTAAGTGTTGATGACATTGCCGCTAAGGCTGACAAACTGTAACAGGATATGGCTCGATGTTGCAGCATCCACCGCTTTTTTGTACTCCCTCAAGTTCCTGATTGATCTTCCTTCTTTCTGTGAGCTTTGGATATAGCCTAAGCATAATACATTCTGCTCGAAAGATACCGCTTTCAGATCGAGAATACCCTGTCGAAATTTTACAACACCAATTTCGTTGAGATTTTCGTCCATGATAGTCAACCTGTAGTTGAATGAGTCTGCATCGGCTTTTTCCAGGCGGGTGAATGCCAGATAACCCACCAGCGTATTGTCCTGGGTAATGACATGGATCCGGGTCGATATGTCTTCGCTAACCTCTTTGAGTATCTTTGTCTGAGCCTGCAGGCAACAGCCCAGCAGCAGACCCATTATTAAAAAAGTAAATTTCTTCATAATTCGCGCGTAATATACAACGGCCATGCGGGATAAGCAATAAAGGGGCATGAATACGCACCTGGTATTCCTGCAGTTTTTGCATATAGGGTTTGTTGTAGGAAAACGATCTATGTAAATATTTATGCTGATCGTAGGAGGGTACTTAATCAGTAAATTTATAGTCATTAAACCTTCCTATTTATGCAACTTTATCCTATCCCGGCATTGTATTGCCCATTCCCGGGCGCCATCCACCCATTGTACGAAGAGATCGAGGAGCATACTTATCAATGGATCCTGGAATTTCAGCTGACGCCCAACTATGAAGTTTTTTCCCGGTACCGGGCTTACCGTTATCCGCTGTTCATCGCACGCAGCTTCCCCAAGGGAGATTACTCCGATGTCTGCAACTGGTGTGACTTCTATATGCTGTTGTTCATCGTGGGCGACCTGTTCGGGGAAGCTGACATTATCGAACGCAAGGAGTCGTATGGCGCTTTTGAGAATGAGTTCATGGAAATACTGGAGCGGAATAAACGATGCCGTATCAAAAGGGATGGGCCTTTACTGGCTGCATTGAGCGATTTCTGGCGTCGTATGATGGTGTGTACAAGTAAAAGCTGGCAATTTAAATTCATCGGCGGTGTAAAGCTCATGTTCCGCAGCCTGGCCTGGCAATTCAGGCATATGATCAGCGGGGTGCAGCCTGACCTCGACGAGTATATGTACATGCGGCAATTCCTGATGGGGACGCATCTTGCATCGGACTGTCTTGAAGTGACGGGAAAGATATTTTTGAGAGAGAATATATATGAACATGCTTTTGTAAGAAAGTTAACGGAGTTAAGCCGCAAGATACTCTGCATATCCAATGATCTTTTCTCCGTGAGCAAGGACCTATCCCGGGAGGACCGGGTCGGAGAGTATAACTTCGTTCTTATTCTGCGGGATAAGTACAGGAGTAATATCGAAGATGCGATCCACAGGGCGGCGGCTATTCACGACGGACTGGTGAACGAATTTATCGACCTGGCGCGCAGGGCCTTTATATTCGACGATCTTACCAACCATATGGTGAAGAAATATATCGAGGCTTTGGGGTACCAGATGAGGGGTAATGTCGACTGGAGCACCCGTGAAACCACCCGCTATCCGCATATTCAAATGAACTAATGGCTTGTAGTATTATTTCTACAAACAGGTGATGCGCCAATACTTATATTTGGATTACTAATAGGATAAGGTTTAATGGTTATGGTGAATGATTAGCGCATCCCTGCACCCGTGTAGGGATTTTTTTTTAGATATTCGGGTAGAATTTGAAAAAAATGGAAAGAAGCGACCGTAAACTTTTGAAATAAGCAATTTTTAAAAAAATTGTAGAAAATTTTGCTTGTTTAAACGTTTAAGCAGATCTTTCCGGTATGGAGAGAAAAGTTTCCATCAAAGACATTGCGCGCCATCTTGGGGTCTCCACGGCCCTGGTGTCATATGTCCTTAATAATAAAGCGGGCCGGGTAAGTGCGGAAATGGCTGAAAAGATCCGGCAGGCGGCCACGGAGCTGAATTATCAACCCAACCTTATTGCCAGGAGTCTACAGAGCGGGCGGACCAATACGCTGGGGCTCATCGTGGCCGATATATCCAATCCATTCTTTTCGCATATTGCCCGTATCATCGAGGACGAAGCAAAAAGGTCGGGTTACACTGTAATTTTTGGCAGCAACGATGAGAGTGTTGAGAAGTCGCAGGCTCTCCTGGATACCTTGCTCAACAGGCAGGTGGACGCCCTTATCATTGCGCCTGCCGAATTTACGGAGGAGCAGCTGAGGGCCTTACAGGCAAAGAATATCCCCTTTGTTCTCATCGACCGTTACTTTAAAGACATCCAGGCCAATTGTGTCCGTATAGATAATTATAAGGCTGCCCACGCGGCTGTGGAGCATCTTATAAAGACGGGCAGCCGGCGTATCGGGATGCTGGCGTATGATACGGGTATGCAGCATATCACGGAACGTATTGCGGGATACAAGGAGGCATTGAAAGACAATGGCATCAAGTTTCACGATTCCTGGCTGGTGCGGGCATCCTATCAACATCTGGAAGAAGAGGCGGCTGCGGGTATGCAACATCTGCTGTCGCCTAAACTTGCTGTCGACGGCTTTTTTTTCGCTACCAACTCGCTGGCCATACAGGGTTTACGGCAGATCATCCGGCTGAATATAAAGGTGCCTGATGATCTTTCTGTCATCAGCTTTGACGAGGCGGATGCTTTTGACTTCTTCTATGCTCCTATCACTTTTGTAAGACAATCCCTGGAAGATATCGGCAGGCAGGCTGTACAGCTGGCCATGGACGGTATCGCCAAACGGCAAACTGAACCGCGGGAAGTGGTGGTGGATGCGGGGCTGGTGATCAGGGAAAGCACTAAAAAATAGAATTATGATACTGACCTGTCGTAAGATCTTTCGAATAATATTTATTGTGATGTTCCCGGCGAGTGTAGTGGTCGGCCAGCAGGGGCATCCCTTTAACGGAGTATATAAAGGCGCCAATCTGCAACAGGTGGCATTTCCCATCGGCGGTATCGGTACGGGAATGTTCTGTCTGGAGGGGACCGGCGCCATATCTCATATGTCTGTGCGTAATACGCCAGACATGTTCAATGAGCCGGCCATGTTTGCCGCCATTTCCATCAAACAATTGCCGGGAAGCGCCAGGGTGCTGGAGGGGCCGGTGCCTGCCTGGAAAAAGTTCGGGCAGCGGGATGCTGGATTCGGTACGCCGGGTATGACGTGGGGGCTTCCGCGCTTCAAGGAGGTAGAGTTCCTCGCGCGATTCCCATTCGGCGAGATCAAGCTCAAGGATAAAGAACTCCCGCTGGAAGTGCATGTCACGGGCTGGAGTCCTTTTATACCTACCGATGCGGATAATTCGAGCCTGCCTGTGGGCGCCCTTGAATATACTTTCCGTAATACGAGTCAGAAGTCGATGGACTATATCTTCTCTTATAACTCCCGGAATTTTATGGCCCTGTCCAATGACAATGGCAAGGGTGGCGCCAATCGTATCCAACCTATCCGGCAGGGCTTTGTCCTATCCCAGGATGGTACGCAGGAAGCCCCGGAGCGGAAGGGGGATTTTGCCATTTTTACTTCGGAATCGAATGTAACGGTGGATCACTGCTGGTTTCGCGGCGGATGGTGGGACCCTTTCACCATGGCCTGGAACAATATCGAAAAAGGCATCGTGCATCAGGCGGATGCGGTGGAGAAGGATGCGCCCGGCGCCTCTCTTTTCGTGCCTTTTACGTTGAAGCCGGGTGAAGAAAAAAAGATCGTTCTTTTTATGGCCTGGTATGTACCTGACACGCATCTGCGCATCGGGGACGAGCCTAACAATAAAAAAGACAGCACGGTACGGGATGCTTCGGTGGATCTGCCTTCACGGTACCACAAGCCCTGGTATAGCAATAAGTTCAAGAGCGTCGGTGAAGTGGCTGATTACTGGCGGGAACACTATGATGCGCTGCGTAAGAATTCCTCTTTGTTCCGGGACGCTTTTTATAAGAGCAGTCTGCCGCCGGAAGTGACGGAAGCGATCGCTGCGAACCTGACTATCCTCAAATCGCCTACGGTAATGCGGCAGTACGACGGCCGATTTTGGGCGTGGGAAGGCAGCGGGGATGTTACAGGCAGCTGTCATGGTTCCTGTACGCATGTGTGGAACTATGCCCAGGCTGTTTCTCATCTTTTCCCTTCGCTGGAAAGAAGTCTTCGCAATACGGAGTTCGGGGAAAGCCAGAATGCGGATGGTCATCAGACCTTCCGGACCTCTCTCCCCATCCGGCCTGTGGCGCACAACTTTCATGCGGCCTCCGACGGTCAGCTGGGAGGGATCATGAAGGTTTACCGGGAATGGAGGATCAGCGGGGATGATGCGTGGCTGCGGGACATCTATCCCCGTTTAAAGGCCAGCATGGATTATTGTATCAGGACCTGGGACCCTCGTCACGACGGGGCTGTGGAGGAACCGCATCACAATACATACGATATCGAGTTCTGGGGACCGGATGGCATGATCACGGGTTTTTATCTCGGCGCCCTGGAAGCTTTCAGCGCCATCGGCAGCTATCTGGGTGAAGATGTATCTCTTTACAAAGAGTTGTATGCAAAGGGGCGTAAATATATGGAGAAGGACTTGTACAACGGACAATATTTCATTCAGAAGATCCAATGGACGGGGCTTCGCGCACCCGACCCTGTAGAGGCGGCGAAAAAGTCCTTTGGAGGAGGGTATTCTGTAGAGGCGGTAAACCTGTTGCAGCGGGAAGGCCCCAAGTACCAGTATGGCGACGGCTGTCTTTCGGATGGGGTGCTGGGTTCCTGGATCGCCAGGGTCTGCGGGCTGCCGGAGCCGGTGGATACCACTAAAGTAAAAAGCCATTTGCTATCCGTATACAAATACAATCTGAAAAAGGACCTGTCTGATCACAGCAACCCGCAACGACCGGGTTATGCCATCGGGAATGAAGGCGGATTGCTGCTTTGCAGCTGGCCCAAGGGTGGCAAGCTGTCCCTGCCTTTCGTATACAGCGACGAGGTGTGGACGGGTATAGAATACCAGGTGGCGTCTCATCTCATTTTCGAGGGAAGGGTAGCGGAAGGGCTGGATATTGTCCGTACCTGCCGGGATCGTTATGACGGCAGCGTGCGTAATCCTTTCGATGAGTATGAATGCGGTCACTGGTATGCGAGGGCTATGTCCAGCTATGCATTGATAGAAGCGCTTACAGGTGTGCGGTATGATGCGGTGGAAAAGACATTGTATGTCGATCCGAAAGTGGGCGACTTTACTTCTTTTTTATCCACGGCTACGGGCTTTGGCAATGTGACCTATAGCAAGGGCAAGGTGTCAGTGAAAGTGGTGTACGGGACTATCCCTGTGGAGAAGACGGTGGTGGGACCTAAGAAAAGTTGAGACAAAAAATATTTACACTATACTTAAATCAGCCAATATGAGAAGAGCACTCCTTTTATTCTGCCTGGGTCTGTCGGGCAGCATGTATGCACAACAGCCATCAAAATTCAACGGCATCGAATCCAATATGGGTAATATTTTCCGGCTATCAGAGGCAAAGACGAGGTCTATCAGCCCTGAGAATTTCAACGGAGCCAAAGGCGGTGGCGGAAAGGCTACTACCGGTATGGGTCAAGGCGCCTCCAGGGATCTGGGACAAGGATGGAAGGTGAGTCCCTGTGTGACCATCAAGGCGCATACGACGTTCACCATTGCGGAGATAGACGGTTCGGGTTCAGTTCAGCATATCTGGATGACGCCCACGGGCAACTGGCGTTATTCCATTCTCAGGTTCTACTGGGATGATGAGGCTACGCCTTCCGTGGAAGCGCCGGTAGGGGATTTCTTCTGTATGGGATGGGGGCGTTATGCTCCGGTGCAGTCCCTGCCTGTATGCGTCAACCCGGGCAGCGCCTTCAACTGTTACTGGCCGATGCCTTTCCGTAAGAAATGCAGGATCACGATGGAGAACATCGACGACAAGGATATGGTGCTGTATTACCAGGTGGATTATGTCCTGACGGATGTGCCCAGCGACGCGGCATATTTTCATGCACAGTTCCGCCGGGTGAATCCTTTGCCTTATAAAGGTGTATATACATTGCTGGACAGTGTCGAAGGCAGGGGACAATATGTGGGTACGTATATGGCCTGGGGCGTTCACAATAACGGATGGTGGGGTGAAGGAGAGATCAAGTTCTATATGGACGGAGATAAGGAATGGCCTACCATTTGCGGGACGGGGACGGAGGATTATTTCTGCGGCTCCTATGATTTCGATACGCATAAGAAAAACGATGCGGGTGTGGATGTCGTCGATTATACGGAGTTCTCCACTCCTTATACGGGGCTTCCGCAGGTGATCCGTGGCGATGGGCATTATAGCATGGCGCAGCGGTTTGGACTCTATCGCTGGCATATCACTGACCCTATCCGGTTTGACAAGAACCTGAAAGTGACGATACAGGCCCTGGGCTGGAGGGATGGCGGGCGTTATCTTCCCTTACAGGACGACATCGCTTCCACGGTATTCTGGTATCAGGCGGAGCCGCATGGAGCTTTTCCGAAGCTGCCTGTCAAGGATCATCTGGAGGTGAATTAACGGATCTGATAAAAATGAATGATTGCATATGAAAAAAAGATCGTTAGGTTCTATATTGATGGCGGCCCTGTGCGCTGCTGCCTGTAACAACAACCAGCCGGCTCAGGAGCAGACGGCGGTCCCTGAAAAATATGAGGCGGGTTCGTTCGGTTATGACCTGGGTTTTTTACGGGAGCATGACAGCGTGATCGTTCTGTCAGCCGATGGCGGGAAGGCGCAGGTGATCGTATCGCCCAAGTACCAGGCGAAGGTCTTTACTTCCACGGCTGACGGCAATAAGGGGCTGAGCTTTGGATGGATACATTATAAGGCATTCACGGGTGCGGAAGATGCGCATATGAATGCGTATGGCGGGGAAAACCGGATCTGGCTGGGTCCGGAGGGTGGCAAGTATTCGCTCTTTTTTCCCAAGGGTACTGCTATGGAGTTTGCGAACTGGAAGACGCCGGCTGCCTTTGATACGGAAGCGTGGAGTGTGAAAAAAAGGGACAGTGTCTCTGTCAGTCTGCAAAAGGATATGCAGCTGGTAAATTATGCGGGCACTTCCCTGTCCTTATCTATTGCGAGGGATGTTACGATCATGAACAGGGCTGAGATCGATGGTATGCTGCAATCGCAGGATACGGGTCTAAAGGTCGTGGGATACCGCACGGCCAATGTCCTCACCAATACGGGTAAGGAGGCGTGGACGGAGAAAACGGGCATGCCCTGTCTCTGGATGCTGGATATGTTCAATCCCTCGCCGTCGACGGTGATCGTTATCCCGCACAAGCCGGGGGCAAAGGTGGCGACTACAGATTATTTTGGAGAGATCCCTGCCGACAGGATCAAGATCGACAACAGTACGGTCTATTTCAAGGCGGATGGTAAGAGCAGGGGCAAGCTGGGTATCCACCCGCAATATGCGATGCCGAGGGCCGGCAGCTATGATGCGCAGAACAAGGTGCTTACGCTGACCATTTTCGATATAGATTCCTCTGGAAAATATCTGAACCAGGAATGGAAGACGACAAAACCTGCCTTTAGCGGGGATGCGGTCAACGCCTATAATGACGGTCCGCTGGCGGATGGCGGTCAGATGGGACCATTTTATGAGATCGAGAGCGTTTCTCCGGCGGCATTTTTAACACCGGGGCAATCGCTGCGCCACGAGCATATGGTATTCCATTTTACGGGGGACGAGGCGGCGCTGGACAAGGTTGCACAGCGGTGGCTGGGGGTATCGCTGGAAGGGATCAAAAAGGTTTTTTAGTATATTGAGGTAGTAACTAAGACTACCTCATATGAGAAAATTATATTTCCTGCCCCTGCTGCTGGTATTCCTCTCCGGCGGGGCCCAGACCTTCAGGGTGAGCATCGCTCCTGCATTGGATCCTTCGATCCTCGACGGCCGGCTGCTATTGTTGCTGTCGAACAATGATAAGCAGGAGCCACGTTTCCAGGTAAACGATGCCGCCGGTACGCAGATGGTGTTCGGTATAGATGTGGATGGCTGGGCGCGGGGGCATTCGATGCTGGTGGATATGCATGCTTTCGGCTATCCCATAGAGCGGCTGCGGGATGTGCCGGCGGGGGATTATTATGTGCAGGTATTGCTGCACAAGTATGAGACCTTTCATCTGAAGAACGGGCATACGGTGAAGCTGCCGATGGACAGGGGAGAGGGGCAGCATTGGAACATCGCGCCCGGCAATATTTACTCCAGGCCTGTCAGGATACATTTCGATCCTGCTTCCAGCGGGGAGATCGCCCTCACCATCGACCAGGTGATCCCTGCTATTCCGGAGCCGCAGGATACCCGTTATATCAAGCATATCAGGATCCAGAGCAAGCTGCTGACGGAATTCTGGGGGCGGCCGATGTTCATCGGCGCTCATGTGTTATTGCCGGAGGGGTATGATACGCATCCGAATGTAAAATATCCTTTGGCTATCTTTCATGGTCATTTCCCGGCGGATTTCGACGGCTTTCGCATGACGCCCCCGGATGAGAACCTGAAGCCGGATAGCAGTGCGCGGTTCCGTATCGCGGGATACAATAAGATCGTCCAGCAGGAGGCTTACAGTTTTTATCAGCAATGGACGGGGCCGGGTTTCCCGCGGGTGCTGGCTGTCGAGATAGCGCATGCCAATCCTTATTACGATGATTCCTATGCGGTGAATTCGGAGAACCTGGGTCCCTATGGGGATGCCATCACCTATGAGCTGATACCGGAGATCGAGCGCCGGTACCGCGGCATTGGACAGGGCTGGGCCCGTTTTACCTACGGGGGATCGACGGGAGGCTGGGAGGCGCTGGCCGTACAGGTGTTCTACCCGGATGAGTACAATGGTTGTTATGCAGCCTGTCCTGATCCTATCGACTTCCATCATTACACGACCATCGATCTATACCATGACAGGAATGCCTATTTCGTGGAAAGCGACTTTAAGAGAACGCCCCGGCCGGGGTATCGCGACTACCTGGGACATGTAAGCGCCATGGTAAAGGATATGAACCAGCGCGAACTGGCGCTGGGCACCCGCAGCCGCAGCGGCGATCAGTTCGATATATGGGAAGCCGTCTTTTCTCCCAGCGACCAGGATGGGTATCCGAAGCGGATATTCGACAAGTATACGGGCGTCATCGATCCATCTGTTGCGGAGTACTGGAAAGAGCATTTCGATCTGACCCATATCATCCGGCGGGACTGGCCGAAGATAGGGGACAAGCTAAAGGGGAAGATCCATATCTATGTAGGTGACATGGACAGCTATTACCTGAACAATGCGGTCTATACGGCGGAAGAGGTGTTGAAGAAACTGCAAGGCCCGGTCTGCGGCTGTGAAGTGGATTATGGCGACAGGGCGGAGCATTGCTGGAACGGCGATCATGCGCATCCCAATTATATCAGCCGTCTGCGTTATCATCAGATGTATATCAGGAAGTGGGCGGAAGAGGTAAAGGGCAGGGCGCCAAAAGGGGCTGACCTGAAGGGGTGGAGATATTAGAATTTTTAAAAATGGAGTTATTATGTTTTTTAATATGTGGTAAGCCAGGCCTGCGTTTCATACTATTTCACACCGTACTATCGTTTTAGCAACGGTAATTAACTTTTAATCCTTTTAAAACTAAAATCAATGAAAAACCGCTACTCCCTATGGGCCTTTTCTGCTCTCATCGTATTGGTGGGATTTACTGCCTGTAAAAAAGACAGTTCCGGCACTCCTGCCAATTCATCTTCCGCGAATGTGAGCGGGGCCTCTTTCCAGTCGTCCATTGCTACAGGCATCAATCTCGTTTCTCAAAACAACCTGACACTAATGTTCTTCCAGGGCAAAAGTGGCGATACTACGAGTATTACGCTTAGTTTTCCGGACACTCTCCAGGTGAACAAGGCTTATACGATCGGCGGCGCCAATTCGCTGGTGTCCCTCCAATATGTAACGCCTAATGATGATTGGTATTCTACATGGGATGGCGAGGCTTCCGGTTCTTTAACGCTGACTTCGCTGAACAAGGGTGCGAAGAACGTCCAGGGTACTTACTCTGCTATTGCCTGGAAGGCCGGCGGAGACAGCGTCGTCATTAAAGACGGGAAATTCAACACCAACTTCCTGGTGTATTAAAATATTATTTTTTGTTGGGAAGGCCGTCCGGACAGGGCGGCTTTTCTATTTTATGAACCCGAAGTCTACCACCCGGCGAAGGTACTGTTTGTCGCGGATGACCCAGGTGAACTCGCTGCCTCCGCCATTGATGTTCAGCATATAGATGTAGAAAGTATGCGAGCGTTTGTCAGCAGAGAGGAAGACTCCATTCCGGCTGCGGGTAGAGCCCGATTCATTGAAGCTGAACTGGGGATCGAACAGATCGTTATAGGCGGTGGGAGGGATGGCCACGGTGTCCTTGCCCACGACAACTGTGATGGACGCGATGGTGGTCTGTGGTGCAATGCCGTAGGTGCCGCCATAGTAGGGGTGGTTGTCGATGCGCACGAGGTGTTTTTCCATGTACATCATCTTGTGTTTGGACGGAAAGAATACGCCTGTGCGGATGGTGACCTGGATATTGCCGTCGTCGAATGACATGAAATTGCTGCCTACTTCCTTGACGGGGATAGATGTCAGCTGGGCCTTGCCGATACTTTCATCTACAGCTGCGAGGGCAAACCCGGCTATATCGTTGCGGATGTCCGTCTCGCGGATCTTGGAAAAATTATCTTTTTTGGTGCGGTAATCGGGGAAGTCCAGGTCCTGGGCCTTTGTTTCAAGAGCGGCAAGGGGCGCCAGGGCGAGCAGGAGATAGAAAGGTATTTTACGCATGCTGCTAGTATTTGTAGGTGTATTCGATCCGACCCATCAATTGCTTTTGTTTGTTATAGCAGGTCTCCTTTGTTTTCAATCCGTTGGCATCGTACTGGTAATACCATTTCTGGTAATCCGAGCTGCCCGCGGGGACGACCAGCATCGTGGTCATTTTATCGCCTTCGTATTCGAAGAGATAGTCAGGCAGGAGCCGGCGTGCTTTCTGGTTGTACCGGACGATGTCGGTGAGGTGGCCTGCTGCATCATAGTAATAGAATACGGTTGGCAGGTCACTATGGTTGCGTGTTGCGTGTTCTTCTGCAATATTGCCTTTTTCGTCCTTTACAAACCGGACAAAAGTGGTATCATTGCCGCCTTTGATCTTTAGCATGCCTGTGGGCTTGCCATTGGCGTCGTATTGCCAGAGATGTTGTTCTTCGTCCTTGAGGTGGTTATCCGTCTCTGTGGAGGTATTGATGATGGCGGTGAGCCGTCCCTGGGCGTCGTAGGTGTATGCCGAAACGCTGCGATAGGTGTCGCTGGTATCCACGATCCGGGTGGGCCAGCCGCCTGGTGAATAGTAAGCGAAGATCCAGGATTCGGGTGTAGCGGCCGTTTGGGTGTGGGTAACGATCCGGGAAAGGTCTCCCATGTCCTGCTGGCCCTGGAAGCCTTCGGAGGGCTGTCCATTGGCCTCGAAGCTGGCGAGGCTGACGGATCTTACCTTATTGTCCTTGTAGCGTTGCCACTGACTGGCTGTTTGTGCCGTGACGATCAAATCTTTATAGTAGTATTGGGCGCTACAAAGACTGGTAAGCATGACTAGTAACAGCGAGCCGGCAAATGACCGAAATAAAGGTATCATGTTAGAGCAAGTAACGAAAAAATCCCTGTTTTAATACATGGGAAGTACCTAAGTTCCTTATTTTTATTCAAAATACCCCCGGTGTCGCATTTAAAGGAAAGAAAAGAAAAAATATGTCTTAATTGTAATGCCGACCTGTCTGGTCGGTATTGTCATGTATGCGGGCAGGAGAACCTGGAGCCAAAGGAGACGGTGTGGCATCTCGTCACGCATTTTTTTAACGATATTACCCATTTTGACGGCAAATTCTTCGAAACGGTGAAGTACCTGCTGCGTAAGCCGGGCTTTTTATCGACTCAGTATTCGGCGGGGCGCAGAGCTTCTTATCTAAACCCGATCCGGATGTATGTGTTCACCTCGGCTATTTTCTTTATTGTCCTCTTCTCTTTAAAGGGGACACGCGAATTTGCTGGCGTGCGGGAGGATAAGGAGGGGCTGGTGGATCTGCAGTACCGGAAAGCGAAGCTGGAAGCAAAGCTTGCCAAGGCTGACCGGGATGACAGGGAGGATATAGAGAGGGGCATCAGAAAAGTGAATATAAAGATGGCCGCCATCCGGCATGTATACGGGGACAGCACGGACCGGAAGTTCAATGAGGAGGAGATGGGGCTGGCGATCATACAGGATCTGAGCGACAGTCTGCTGCGCGCCGATCTGCCACAGACTGCGCGCGCGCGGATAGGTAAGAATTTAAAGGATAGGGAGGAAGATACGGGGGCCAGTTTTTTCGGTATGAACGACAAACATTACAGAACGGTGGAAGACTATGATTCAACGGAGGCAAAACTACCGGAAGACATGCGGGACGGGTGGTTGAAACGGGTGACGACGCGGAAGGTCATCCACCTGCAGGAGGAATACCGTAACGACAAACGGGCTTTCAATGAGCATCTGAAGGAGAATATCATGCATTCCTTTCCGAAGATACTTTTTGTTACTCTTCCGATCTTTGCTATGATACTGAATATCCTCTATTTCCGGCATAAGAAGCAGTTTTACTATGTAGACCACGGCATTTTTACCATTCATGTCTATTGCGCCACCTTTATCCTTCTCCTGTTGTATATCCTGCTGCAGAAGATCGCGGGTTCGGTGGGGGCGGCATGGATACAGGTGATCTGCTATGTGCTGATGTTCGCCGTCTGGGTCTATATACTTATTTATCTTTACAAGGCGATGCGGGGATTTTACGGGCAGGGGAGATTCAAGACCTTTGTAAAATACTTTATCACCTGTCTGTTAGCCTTTATCGTAAACATTTTCTTACTGGTTCTATTTTTCCTGATCTCGGTGGTTTCCCTATAGACTAAAAATTCGTTTATGAGCGAGCAAAAAGGTTCTTTTCAGCGACTGGTGACTATTATGGATGAATTGAGGGAAAAGTGCCCGTGGGACAGGAAGCAGACGGTGGAGACCCTGCGTCCCCTGACCATCGAGGAAACATATGAGCTGGCGGATGCCATTACTTCGGGGGACTGGAAGGGGATAAAGGAGGAGCTGGGCGACTTGCTGCTACATATCGTCTTTTATGCCCGGATCGGTCGCGAACAGGGACAATTTAGCCTAAAAGAGGTCATTGAAGGCGTTTGTGATAAACTTATAGCCCGTCACCCTCATATTTATGGGGATGTATCCGGCGAGAAAGGGCTGGTAGCGGTGAAGGATGAGGAGGATGTCAAGAAGAACTGGGAAAAGCTAAAGCTGAAGGAAGGCAAGAAGTCGGTGCTCGGCGGGGTGCCTCTGTCCCTGCCGGCTACGGTGAAGGCGATCCGTCTGCAGGAAAAGGCCGCCCAGGTGGGTTTTGAGTGGGATGAGACTTCACAGGTATGGGACAAGGTGAAGGAGGAAATGGAGGAGCTGCAGGAGGCGGTGGCCTCGGAAGATAAGGCCCGGATCCAGGAGGAATACGGGGACCTGGTGTTCTCTCTTATCAATTACGCACGGTTTTTGCAGATAGATGCGGAGAATTCCCTCGAGCTGACCAACCGGAAATTCATATCCAGATTTACCCGCATGGAGCAGGAGGCGCAGTCCCAGGGTAAGCAGCTGGCTGACATGACCCTGGAGGAGATGGATGGGATCTGGAATTCTATTAAAAAGCAAAATACCACGGATTGAAGTCCTTTTTTATTGATATCTACCGTAAGAACAGGTGGCTGTTGCTGGAGGCTATTGGGTTGTTCTTATGCGGATACTTCCTCAACCTGTATTTCGAAAGCGATGCATCGGTAAGCAGTCTCCGGAACTCGATACAATCCTCTTTGCAGGAGCGGGAGCAGGATTTCGAACGCCTGACCAAGGATACGGACCTGCTGGGCCGGCTGGCTGACCATCAGTATACGGAGCCGGAGCTGAATAATCTTGTCGACAAGAAGTACGGCATATTCCTCTATGACGTGGATTCGACCGGAGCGCCGGCGACCCTGCAATTCTGGAGCGACCAGCGTTCTCTTCCTACGTCCCAGGTGATGAACATGCCGGATGGCTATGCTTTTATCCAACTGGACAATGGCCGTTACAACGCTATCAGGAAGACGGTGAAGGTGGGAGATTCGGTAATGGTAGCGATGGCCCTCATCCCTGTCCGCTGGCAGTATTTTATCGCTGCCGGCAATCTGCAACCGGAATTTGCGGAGAACGGCTCTGCGGAAATCCGGGTAGCCATATCGCCCACTCCGACGGAATTTCCTGTGCATACCTCGCTGGGTAACGGCGCTACGTTGTTCTACCTGGCCAAGAAACCGGGGTATCACGCCCCTGCGCATAACCTGAGCATACCGATCGTCATCCTGCTGGGGGTGCTGCTGATGCTGGTGATCATACATAATGTGGCGCATACCATCCGGGAGCGATGGGGCGCCATCTGGGGCATCGGCTTTCTCATCCTGGTGATACTGCTGTTGCGGATCCTGATCTATGTCTATCCGGGTATACTGAACCTGCGGCAATTCGAGCTTTTCGATCCTACCATTTATAGCTCGTCCATCATTCTCAGCTCACTCGGCGACCTGGTCATCAACGCTTTTTTATTTTGCTGGATCGTTATTTTTATCAAGCGGGAGATCAGTGAATATACGATACCACAGTCGGTGCATCGCTGGAAGAACTGGATATGGACTTTTATCGGTCTTTCGCTGCTGGTGATAACCACTTTTGGTTTTGCCAATACGGTCCAGTCCCTGGTGACGGATGCGAAGATATCCTTCAATGTGACCAACTTTTTCAGCCTGCTGAACAATTACAGTTTTGTGGGTTTTGTGGCCCTGGCCGCTCTGGCGCTGGGGTATTTCTTTTTGTCGCAGGTGCTTTTCCAACTGGTGGGTTACCTGATACGGGCGCTTTCGATCGTACTGTACATTATCATCGCCGCCATGGGGCTGTTGTGGCTGACCCTTATCCACAACAATACAGCAACGATGGAGCTCGATATCCTGGTGCTATTGTGGCTGCTGGCCTATACCTGGCTGATGCAACGCCGGATATTTTCGGACCTGCGTTTCCGGCTCAATGTTTCGGAGGTGCTCTTCTGGCTCTTTATCTTTTCCACATCCATATCCGCGGTGATCCTTTTCGAGAACCGGAAGGCGGAGGAGGATACCCGGCGGCGTCAGGCCGAGCAGCTGGCGGCCCAGGCGGACCCTACCAGCGAAAAGATGCTGAGCATCGACTTCAGGTACATCGACAATGATTATTTGTCGTATATCTTCCCCCGATTTAAGGACGCGATCATGAACCTGGAGGTAAAGGACAGTATGGTCAACCGGAATTTCGGCTATCAAAACCGGTTCGACACCCACATCTTTACCTATGACGAGCAGGAGAAGCCTTTGTTCAACGAGCGGTCAGTGTCCTACGATACGTTGAATACGATCTTTACAAGCCCCCAGAGCAAGAATACGAATATCCCGGACCTGAAGTATTATGAGAAGTCTTTCGATAAGTATGCGTATATCTACCGGAAGCAAGTGCATAAGCTGGATACGCCTTCTAAAAAAGCGGGCTATCTGTTCATCCTTTCCGAGCCCAAAATTTATAAGGGCAACAGCGCACTGGTACCGGAGCTTTTCCGTCAGAAAAGCGAAGAGCTGCCGGAGTACTATGCTATCTATAACAAGCGGGAGCTGGTGAGCGACAACAGCGACTATCCTTTTTCGACCCATCTCACCGACGAGCAGATACCCAAGATGGATTATGCGCATGTCAGGAAGGGAGCTTATGACGAGCTCTGGCACCGTGTGGCGGACGACAATTATGTGGTGGTGGTGAAGAGGGATAATTCGGCGTTGGAGGATATCACTTTATTCGCTTATTTGTTTAGCGCCTTTCTTTTCCTGGTGGCGCTGTTCAGGGGGGCTGCCCTGCTCATCTGGTCGCGTTTGCACTGGAGCCAGCTGAAGGGTTACTGGCAGTTGAATATCCGGAGCCAGATCCATACGACCATCATCTTTATCAGCCTTTTTTCCTTTATCGTTATCGGGGTAGCCACCATCATCTTTTTTAACAACCGGTATAACCGGAACAACCAGGACAAGCTGAGCCGGAGCATGCAGATCATGTTGAACGAGGTGCAGAGCAAGCTGTCGGGGCAGGTCATCTATGGGGGAGAATGGACCTTGTATTATCCGGGAGCGAGGGGGGAGCTGCAGCGAATGATAGAAGATGTGGCGCAGGTACACAGTTCGGATATCAATGTATATGACCTGACGGGGAACCTGCAGATCTCTTCCAACCTTTTTGTATACAACAAGGGTATCCTGAGCAAGAAGATGCATCCCCTGGCCTATTACAATCTCCATCAGCTGAACTCCATTCAATATACGAACAAGGAGCAGATAGGCGGAGTGCCTTATTTAAGCATTTACAGACCTCTGAGGGACGGCAATGGGAATGCGTATGCATATCTGAATATTCCGTCCTTTTCCACCCAGGATGAGCTGAAAGAGGAGATATCCAACTTCCTGGTGACCATCATCAATCTGAATGCTTTCATCTTTTTGATAGCGGGTACGATCGCCCTGTTCCTGACCAACCGGATCACGGCGAGCTTTTTACTGATATCGAAGAAAATGCAGGAGGTCAACCTGGGCAAGACCAATGAGGTGATAGAATGGAAGCGGAATGATGAGATCGGGGGGCTGGTGAAGGAGTACAACAAGATGGTGAAAAAGCTGGAGGATAGCGCTGCGGCGCTGGCCAAGAGCGAGCGTGAGGGGGCCTGGAGGGAGATGGCGAGGCAGGTAGCGCATGAGATCAAGAACCCCCTGACGCCTATGAAGCTGAGCATTCAGTATTTACAGAAGGCGATCGACAATAATTCTTCCAATGTGAAGGAAATGGCGTCGGGTGTGGCGAGGACGCTGGTGGAGCAGATCGATCACCTGTCCAAAATCGCTTCCGACTTCTCACAGTTCGCCAATATCGGCAATCCCAAGAAAGAGGTGTTCGACCTGCATGAGATGTTGTATTCACTGACTTCTTTGTATGAGACGACGGAGAACCTGTTGTTCAAGTGGGTGCCTGTGCATCAGAAGATACTGGTGTATGCGGATAAGACGCAGCTGAACCGGCTCTTTACGAACCTGCTGCAGAATGCGCTGGAGGCGTGTACGGACAAGTCAAAGCGGGTGATCAGTGTCAGCGAGGAAGTGGTGGAGGAGGGGATCGTCGTGAAGGTGACGGATAATGGGGAGGGTATTCCGCTAGAGATGCAATCAAAGATATTCACGCCTAATTTTACGACGAAGTCTTCGGGTACGGGGTTAGGTCTGGCGATGAGCAAGACCATTGTGGAGCAGGTCAAGGGGAGGATATGGTTTGAGACGGTGGAGGGGGAGGGTACGACGTTTTTTGTGGAGCTGCCGGTTTTGCGGGCGACGAGCTGAGGGTACGGTGAGTTCGTCTTATATTCCTTTTAATTTTTTGCGGGTGGTCAGGTGATCCCGGAATTGTTGCAGGGTAAAGCTGCTGAGGTTCCTGTCCGGGGTGAGAATGGCTTTTTGTGCGGCGAGTACGCCGTACCGGGTATCCCCATATCCATCTGTGGAGTGAGCATCGGGGTCGATGGAGATGAGCACGCCTTTTTCCAGGGCATAGTTTATCCAGCGCCAGTCCATGTCGAGGCGGCGGGGATGGGCGTTGAGCTCGATCGCTACGTGATTGGCGGCGCAGGCGTCGATGATGGTCTTGTGGTTGACGGGGTAGCCGGGGCGGCTCAGCAGGAGCCGGCCTGTCATATGTCCCAGGATGGTAGTGTAAGGATTTTCTATGGCGCGGAGGAGGCGCATCATGGCTTTTTCCTCGCTCATCTTCAAATTGGAGTGGATGGATGTAATGACGAGGTCGAAGGTGGAGAGGATATTGTCAGTATAATCCAGGTTGCCGTCATTGAGGATATCACATTCGATGCTTTTAAAGATAAAGAAGGGGGCCAGCTTTTTGTTGAGCTCATCGATCTCGAGGTGCTGTTGTTTGATCCTGTCTTCGTTGAGGCCGTTGGCGTAAAAGGCGCTCTTGCTGTGATCGCTGATGACGAGGTATTCGAAGCCTTTGGCGATGCAGGCGCGGGCCATTTCTTCCAGGGAATTGCTGCCGTCGCTCCATGTGCTATGGCTATGGATGATGGACCTGATGTCTTCCGGACGTATAGATTCCGGCAGGGGCTGGCGTTTGGCGTGCGTGATGGTGGTTTCCAGTTCCCGGGCGGGGGATGGGATAAAGGGCAGGCCGGCTTCTTCGAAGATTTCTTCTTCGGAGGTATATTTTTTTATTCCGGGGTCCAGGTAGTTTTTGTCCGTTACGGCCTGCCAGGTGGTGCGGAACTCATCGCTGCAGCTGTAGTGGAAGAGGGTGGAATAGAAATGGCCGGGTTCCGGGAAGTAGATATTGATGAGGACGCCTTCGGGGCTGCGGAAAAAATGGATGGCGACCTTTTGAGCGGAGGGAGCCTGTTCGTGTTTGTAGCCTTGCGCAATAAAATATCCTTTAACGGCGTCTTCAACTGCGGTGGTGACCCATTCCAGCCTGTCTATGACGGGGAGCTGCCGGCGGAATTCACCTGTAAAGGAGAATTGTTCGTCGGGGAATGTTTCTTTGAGAGCCTTGTCTACAATGAGAGCGAAGGCTTCTACGTCTGCGTAGAGATGGCTGCCCTGGGCGCGGAGATAGAATTCGATGGTCTCACGGGTATTGGCCTGTGTTTTTTCCCCGAAGCCTTTATAGAGCAGGAGACGGTTCTCCTGGCAAGCGTATAGTAATTCTCCGATGGACTCGACGCCCATTTCTTTCCATATGGTGGCGATCTTTTTTGGTCCGAGGCCTTTGATCTGCAGCATTTCGATGACGCCGGCGGGTGTCCGTTCGATATATTCCCTTAAAAGGGGGAGTTCGCCAGATTGGATGATCTGGGTAATTTTTTTTCCGATGGCGTCCCCAATTCCCTTGATCGAGACGAATTTTTCGGGTTCCATGTCTGCCAGCTGGCCGGGAAGCTTTTCGATGGCGAAGGCTGCCGAGGAGTAGGAACGGGTCTTAAATGAGTTCTCTCCGTGGATGTCCATGAGCTTGGAAAGGAGGGTGAACTGGTCGGCAATATAGTAGTTGTCGAGCATGAGCTTTTGTGTTTTGGGTATAAGGATTAAAGGTAGGGATTTAGGGAATATGTTTTTTCGGGAGCTGGGGGTGCAGGCTGGAATGCTTGCTGGGCGTGGGTTTGAGCGTATCATACAAAAGAAAAAGTCCCGAAGTATTTCGGGACTTTGATATTTTCTGCCTAACTAAGAAATAAGAACTATTTCTTCTTAGCAGCTTTCTTAGCAGCTTTCTTTTTAGGAGCAGCTTTCTTTTTGGGAGCGGCTTTTTTCTTAGCGGCTTTCTTTGCAGTTGCCATTGTTTTTTGAATTTAATTGGTTAGTAAATCAATTTACAATAGTAAAAATAGAAATATCTTTTAAACAACCAAAAAAAATTTTTGATTTGTTCAAAAAATTTTCTAAGCTCCTACTTCTGCTGCATTGATACTAACGAAGGTTTTATCACCTTTTCCCTTCTTAAATTCAACGAGGCCGTCAGAGAGTGCAAAGAGAGTATAGTCTTTTCCTACACCAACATTTTTGCCGGGATGGTATTGTGTACCGCGTTGGCGAACGATGATGTTGCCAGCGATAGCGGGTTGACCACCGTAGATCTTAACGCCTAAACGTTTGCTCTGCGAGTCGCGGCCGTTCTTTACGCTACCTTCACCTTTTTTATGTGCCATGATCTTGAGATTTGACTTGTTTTAACTTTGGATTAAGCGATTTCGTTGATCTTGATCTTCGTGTAGTGAGTACGATGACCGTGCTTCTTGCGAAATCCTTTTCTTCTTTTCATTTTGAAGGCGATGACCTTGTCACCTTGTACGTGACCTACGATCTCAGCCTTGATGGTGGCCTTTACGTCCTTGCCTACGGACAGTGTACCGTCTGCATCCACGAGGAGAACTTCTCCAAATTCCACTTTGTCACCTGCATTGCCTGCAACGCGGGGAACGTACAATGTCTGGTCCTTCTGGACCTTGAATTGCTGGCCGGCGATTTTTACGACTGCGAACATAAAAAATAATTATTAGGGCTGCAAAGGTATGATAAATCCCCGGAAAATTGAAGGGATGGATAGAAAAAAAGCGGGAAAAGGCGAAATTAAGGATTTTAGGGGAAATATGGAGGGCGGGGGCTGCGGTCCGGGGTGGTGGTTATGCGATAAGTGATTGATATTGAGTTTTTAAGGTGTGGTCGGGGCATTTTATTGTCTATTGGCCATTTTCTTGTAGGTTTGCCGGCATGAACATGAAGATCAAATCATTTCTTGCCAGACCCTTTGCATCATATATATATAAGAGTATCCAAAAAGGGATGACGACGGCGGTAAGTGATCAGGAGGCGATATTAAAGGACTTGTTGCGGGTGGGGAGTAAGACGGCTTTTGGAGAGGAGCACCGGTTGGGGGAGGTAAAGACCTATGAGGAGTTCAGGCAGGCGGTGCCTATCAGGGATTATGAGCAATTTGCGGGGTATATCAGCCAGATCAAGGAAGGTCGCCATAATGTCCTTTGGCAGGGGAAGCCTATCTACCTGGCCAAGACTTCCGGTACTACCAGTGGGGTCAAGTATATCCCGATCTCGAAGGATTCTATTTCGAACCACATCAATACGGCCCGGAATGCTCTTTTATGCTATATGGCTTCGACGGGGAATACGGCTTTTTCGGATGGAAAGATGATCTTTCTTTCCGGCTCCCCGGAACTGGAGCGTATCGCGGACATTCCGACGGGCAGGCTCAGCGGGATCGTCAACCATCATGTCCCACGATATCTCAGGACCAATCAGCTGCCCAGCTATGAGACCAACTGTATCGAGGATTGGGAGACGAAGCTGGAAAAGATCGTGGAGGAAACGTTGCAGCAGGATATGACGCTTATCAGTGGTATTCCACCATGGGTTCAGATGTATTTCGACCGGCTCATCGAGAAGACGGGCAAGCCTGTCAAGGATATCTTCCCCAATTTTTCGGTACTTGTGCATGGGGGCGTGAATTTCGAGCCCTATAAGGCGAAGCTTTTCGACAGTATCGGCAAAAAGGTCGATACGATCGAGACTTTTCCGGCCTCGGAAGGTTTTTTTGCTTTCCAGGACCAGCGGGACGGAGAGGGGCTGTTGCTGAATACCAATAGCGGGATATTCTTTGAGTTTGTTCCTGCCAGTGAGTTCGGGAAGCCGAATCCGGTCCGGTTGAGTCTGAAGGATGTCAAGGTAGGAGAGAATTATGCTCTTGTCGTGAGCACAAATGCAGGTCTTTGGGGTTATAGTATTGGCGATACCGTTAGGTTCGTTTCCACGGAGCCGTACAGGCTGGTAGTGACGGGCCGGACCAAGCATTTTATCTCGGCCTTTGGGGAGCATGTCATCGGCGAGGAGGTGGAATACAGTCTGATGAAGGCGGCCGATGAAGAGGGGCTGCACATTACGGAATTCACGGTGGCGCCCATGATACAGCAGGGGTCGGGAAAGTCTTATCACGAATGGTTCGTTGAATTCGAGCGTAAGCCGTCGGACCTCCATCGGTTTGCTATAAAAGTAGATGAGAACCTACGCAATAAAAATATCTATTACAACGATCTGATCACGGGAAATATCCTGCAACCCCTTCAGATCCGCGCCGTGAAGAAAAACGGGTTTATCGACTATATGAAGTCGGTGGGTAAGCTGGGCGGTCAGAATAAAGTGCCCCGGTTGAGCAATGACCGGAAACTGGCAGGAGAACTGGAAAAATACATTGAGTAAAAATGTCAAACGGCGTAACAAAAAAGAGAGTTGCTATATTCGGGTCTACCGGCTCCATCGGGCGGCAGGCCCTTGAAGTTATCGATGCGAATCCGGGTCTTTTCAGTGTGGATGTCCTGACGGGGCACAATAATGAAGACCTGCTGATCCGGCAGGCGCTGCATTTCAAGCCGGAGGTGGTCGTCATTGGGGATGAGAAAAAATATCCGAAGGTAAAGGATGCGTTGTCGGCGCATCCTATCAAGGTATTCGGAGGTGAAAAGGCTATTGAAGAGGTGGCTGCCATGGATATCTATGACATTATGCTGGCCGCGATTGTCGGGTTTGCCGGCTTACGTCCTACGCTGCAAGCTATCGACAATGGCAAGGCGGTGGCGCTGGCCAATAAGGAGACGCTGGTCGTCGCGGGAGATATCGTCATGCAGAAGGCGCTGGACAAGCGGGCGCCTATCATTCCTGTGGATTCCGAACATTCGGCTATTTTCCAGTGTTTGGTAGGGGAGACGAGGAGCAGGATCGAGAAGATCGTGCTGACGGCCAGCGGGGGACCATTTTTAGGTAAAAAGCCTAATTTCCTCGTGAATGTGAAGAGGGATCATGCGTTGCAGCATCCTAACTGGAATATGGGGGCCAAGATCTCCATCGACTCTGCCACGTTGATGAACAAGGGATTGGAGATGATAGAGGCGAAATGGCTTTTCAACCTGCAGCCGGACCAGGTGCAGGTGGTCATTCATCCGCAGAGCATCATCCACAGCATGGTCCAATTTGAAGATGGATCTATAAAGGCGCAAATGGGGCTGCCGGATATGAAGCTGCCTATCCAGTATGCCCTGGCTTTTCCCAGGCGTATCGCGAATGCTTTTCCACGTTATGACTTCCGCAAGCCGGGGACGTTATCATTTGAGGAGCCGGATGTGAAGACCTTTCGTAACCTGACGCTGGCTACGGAGGCTTTGTTTAAGGGGGGGAATCTCCCCTGTATCCTGAATGCGGCTAATGAGATCGCTGTATTTGCCTTTCTGCGTAATCGCATTGGGTTCCTGGATATGACGGACCTGGTGGAGCGCACGATGCAGCATGTATCTTTTATCGAGCATCCTACGTTGGAAGAGTATTATCAGAGTGATGGGGAAGCCCGTGATTTTGCGGCTTCGCTGATCAAGCTTTAAAGAGAAGTTAAATAGGGGGTATTTTCCCTATTTTTTTTGGGTGGAGGCCTGAAAAGGGAAATTTAGCAGATATTTGGCAAGTTTCTAAAATCTATAAAAAACACTCCGCCTCGGAGAGTCTCTGGAAATATGACACTATTAGCAATTGACTGGTCAGCAGTCGGAATAAAAGTACTGCAATTCATCTTATCGTTCTCCATATTGGTCGTGCTTCATGAGCTGGGGCATTTTCTCCCGGCCCGCTGGTTCAAGTGCCGGGTGGAGAAATTCTATCTTTTTTTTAACCCCTGGTTCTCTCTTTTCAGGAAGAAGGTCGGCGAGACGGAATACGGGCTGGGCTGGATCCCATTCGGTGGTTATGTGAAGATCTCGGGCATGATCGACGAGAGCATGGATAAGGAGCAGATGCAAAAACCACCCGAGCCTTATGAGTTTCGCAGCAAACCGGCCTGGCAGCGGCTGATCATCATGCTGGGTGGTGTGACAGTGAACGTGTTGCTCGCTTTCTTCATCTTTATCATGATCATGTGGGTATGGGGCGATCGTTATGTGCCTATCAGCAACCTGAAATACGGAGTGTCAGTGGACAGTCTGGCCACTAAGATCGGTATGCAGGAAGGGGATAAGATCCTTGCTGTTGCCGGTAAGCCGCTGGAAAGGGTGGGTACCACGGGTTCGGAGATCATCATGAGCGAAGCCAAGAGCATCACTATCGAGCGGAATGGTCAGCGGATGGAGCTGGCGATCCCTCCGGGGTTCATCAATCAGCTTAATAAGAACAGGCTGGGTGGATTTACGTATATACGCTATCCGATGATCGTGGATTCTATCCTGCCGGACGAGAAGTTTGACGGTGTGCCCCTGCAGAAGGGAGATACCCTGCTGACATTCGAAGGGAAACCTGCTTATTATAATGGGGATCTGCTGAAGGCGATGCGGACTAAAGTTTCGGATAAGCAACGGCCCGCCCATGTGGCTGTGACGGTCCTTCGCAATGGCAAGGATACTATCCATACGAACCTGTCGCTGATAAAGGGTGCAAATTATGGCGTGTTGTATAAGGATGCGGAAGATGTACTGGGATATAAGCAGATCAATTTTACCCTGGGGCAGGCTATTCCTGCGGGTATCAGGAAGAGTGCACAGACGTTGACGAATTATATACGGAATTTGAAATTGTTGTTTACCTCGAAGGAGGTGAAGCCGGAGGATTCGCTGGGCAGTGTGATCAGTATTACGAATGTATTTCCGCCGGTGTGGGACTGGCAGTCTTTCTGGACGCTGACGGCTATTTTTAGTATCCTGCTGGCATTTATGAATGTGTTGCCGATACCTGCGTTGGATGGGGGGCATGCGTTGTTTACACTGGTGGAGATGGTGACGGGGCGGAAGCCGAGTGATAAGTTTATCGAGTATGCGCAGATGGTGGGGATGATATTGTTGTTTGCTTTGATGGCTTATGCGCTGGGGCTGGATATATTCAGGATGTTCAGGAAGTAAGAGGTTTTTCGTATATTTGCAGCCGGCCTTTGGCCGTTTTTATGGGGCTGCCTGGTTTTGACAGCATAGATCTTTGAAGGTGTAAGCATGCAGTGCTTTGGGTAATCGGCACTTTAATCTCGAAGACTCAAAATTCAAATGGCAATACTCAGTATGCCATGGCTGCCTAATCAGTGATTAGATAGTCATTCGGGCCGCATGACAGGTTAGCCTGTTCCCAAGTTGTGCCGCCGACTCAAAACAAAACAGGATGCTGCAACAGAAGGCTGTGACTGTTGCTTAAGACCATCCAGCTAAGGAAGCGATCGGTGTGTCCGGTTCCTGTTGTTTCCCGACAAATAATGCCGGAATAAGCATGTAGAAAGCTTTTGGGGATGATGTTTGGACAGGGGTTCGACTCCCCTCAGCTCCACAGTAATAATTTACACGGCCCTCGCCTTTGGCGGGGGCTTTTTTGTTTATGGTAGGGTGGCGGAGGTACTCTCCTCAGCTCCACTTAAGGGGAGGTTGCGAAAATAATTTAAGTCAATACACAAACAAATCAGAATCTTTTTGGACAAAATACGCATTAAGTGGCGCCAACATCCCGTCCAGTGGGGTTTCGCAAGCGACCCGCCGTCCATTTAGATTATCCAGAATTAGCAGGAAGACCCAGTCTGCCTTCAGTATATATTGAACGGGAAGGCGAAAGTGTAGTGTGTCACTATCGACGGTACTGGCCGATGTGCGCCGGATGATGAATTCCTGGCTGGGTAAGGTCAACGCACCATATTCGTCACGGAGACCGCTCCTAAGCGTGTCACGCAATTCCGAGAAAAACGCCGGCGCTGGCCGAGATTTTAGGGACAGGAAATCATTGGTAGTGCCGATATAGTACTCTGGCGTTAAATTTAGGTTGATGGGTTTACTCTGAAATTGTGGCTGTCCCGTCATGAATAGGAAATGATCAACGCCAATCAGGTTCCGGTTGATAAGACGGACATCGGTCCGGACGTGGAGATGGGCTTGTGCATACAGGATCGGATAAAAATCATTATCTCCAAGCGACAGCAGGATCGCATCGGGTGGGCATTTTTCCAGGACTTTACGGGCTTTTGCTATTATGGTATCTGAATACAGATGATCGGGAAGTTCAAATGTCCTGGCGAAATTGTCGGCGAAGGTTAGGTAAGTATAATACTCCACCATGATCTCGTTTCCATACTTAATAGGGACACTTCCTACGATCGTTTGGAAGTTGGGATTCAGTTGGCTTAGCCGGCCGAATGTCTGTATGGCCCTTGATTCGATTTCATGGTATTGTTCGACCTGGGCAGCCGTCATACAGTTACGGGCCAGGGGAAGGTTTAAAAGATCGCTTTTCAGGCAGTCTCCGCTTTGTTCTGTCAACATGCAACTGGCATAATTGCTGTAAGCGCGGGCGAGGCTGTTTAAGGAAGAATCGGAAAGATCGTCGCGGCGACGAGACAGTGCGGCAATCACATCCTTGTACCAGCCATCGTACCCATAGTATGCGTGAATATGGTAGCCGGCCAGTTGATAATCATCGATATATTCATGAAAATCCACTGGATTCCTACCGGGTTTTACCGGAAGTGGGATATGTTGGTACCCGCCTGAGTCGGAGTCGAAGAAAAGATATCTTCCCGCAGGGAGGAGGTGGTTGCCTTCCCACTTTTTAACGCCAATTCTCCATACATCCGCCCGCCTTTCGAAGCTGTAGTGACTGTTTTCACCTGTCGCATAAGTATTGTAGAATTTGTCGGCAATTTCTTCGATGGAGGGACCTTGCCTCTGGCCAAAGGTCGACAGGTGCAGAAGCAGGATAGCCAGGACGAGTGACGTTTTGTTGTACATAAGTTGACTTGATCAGGGGTTTGCATCGCGCGATTTCGAAAGTACAATTTTTTCATTGAAAGTGCTCGCTGGAACGGACATGGAATGCGAAGCCTTAAAAGCAAGCTCTCCTTACAACCCAGTAAGCCGCGATCGAGGCTATAAGGATGGATGACGGATACACTATCCATTTCCTGTACCATCTTCTTTTTCCAAAGGGAATAATAACCAGCGTGAAAACGCCGGTAATAACGATGACCTGACCGATCTCCACACCAGCATTAAAAGCCAGGATCGACGTGTAAAATTTATTCCTGGGAAGACCAATTTCATTCAGGGCGCTGGCAAAACCCATACCGTGGATCAGCCCAAATATGAAAACGATGCCTATTCGCCACGGTTTCAGCTCGCTTAACAGCATGTTCTCAATCGCTACAAATATAATTGACAAGGCGATGACGGGTTCGACGACAGCGCCAGGAGCGACAAGTATTCCTTTCATGCTCAGGGCCAGCGTAACAGAATGTGCTACGGTAAATGCGGTTGCCTGCCAAAGGATGGTTTTGATACGGGTGCTGAGCAGACAAAGGCTTACTACAAACAGGATATGGTCGGCCCCAAGAGGGATGATATGCTGGATGCCCAGCTGAAGATAAAACCAAACGACATGCGAAACAGGCGCCTTTTCCAAGGTATAGTTGACTGCGTGTCCCAACACAGTCATTGGAAAGATCAGGAGGGATACCAATAAGATGTTGTAAGTATTGGCTGGTTTCATAGGGATCGAAGAGTGTTGAGACCCTCATTTTTTAATGCCGCCTCGATATTGGGGTCATTTGTCAATGCCTGCTGCAAAAGGGCCCTTGCTTCACTGCGATTGCCGGCGCGGGCATAGATCAGACCGGCGCGACAAAGCAATACCGGGTTTTTGCTGTGCGTCTTCAACGCAGTTCTGAGGTAAGGCAACGCTTCCGGAAATTGGTTTTTGCAATAATATACCCAAGCTACTGTCTCGTTAACGTCAATATTATCCGGCCGTCGATCATATTCCATCAGGGCATGTTCGAGGGCCTTGTCATACTTATTTACCTTCAGATACGCGTAGGCTAATTCCCTGTCAGCATAATGGCCAATGTCATCATTACTCCGGCTGCTCTGTTCATTCCTATTGAGCTCGTTGATAACCAGGGTTGTGAGCGAATCAGCGGCTGCTTTTTTACCGGCCAGGGCATAGGCATCTGCACACTCTTCTTTGATCGAATAGTCGTTGATCATGGAGTCGACCGTTCTATAATAATCAATTGCCTTCCGGTAACTTTTTTTGGCAAGCGCCACTCTCGCCAGGCCGGCCCATGCAAACGCATATCCCGGTCTTTCATCCAATGCGATCGTGTAATGCATTTCCGCGCTTTTAAGGTCTCCTATATGCTCGTATAATCGCCCTAGCTGGACCCTGGACCATTCGGTGGTCTCGTCGCCCTGACCACCTGCGTCCGCCGCCATTTTCATGGCTTCGATGGCTCCCTGATAGTCGCCATGGATCTCCCGGAGATAGGAAATACGTGAATAGGATCGTATGTCCGGCCGAATGGATACCATTCTATCGGCATTTGCAACCGCCGAATCATATTGGCCCATTTCCACATTTCCATCCACTAACAACCCATAGATGAAAGCATTGAAGGGGTTGACCTGGTGGGCTTTTTCGGCCAGCGCCAGCCCATCTGCAAAATGATGCTGAGATAAGTAAATAAGGGACTTGAATGTCAAAGCTTCACCATTTGAAGGATCCTGTTCCAAGACCCTGTTCACACACTTCAAAGCAGCCTTATCATAATACAAATAATTGCCGGTGATCCGCGCCTCCTGGATAAAAAGGGTGGTAAGGGCAAGGATCGATCTTATATCTGTTGGATCCTTTTTTATTTTGCTCCGCAGTGTTGTAGCATAATTCCGGCGGATAGTCCATTCATCTGTTTGCGGGAATGAGGTGCTTCTTTCCAGCAGATCGTCTAATTTATTTGCCCGCGTATTATACCCAATAGCAATGACAGCTGTCATTAAGGCAATGGCCATCAGGCTTATTGCATACCAATATTTTTGTTTCATGGCATTAATTGAAGAAGCAAGCCCGCGGGTTGAAGGGCGGGCCTGCTCCGATGTGATTAATCATTCTTTTACGACGCGAATGGTTTGTCTGGTGCTTCCGTTGCGGACAGCATTTATGAAATAGGCGCCTTTCGCCATGTTACCAGCATTCCAGGGGACTGAATAGGTGCCGGGCTGCATATTGCCGTCGACCAATACTTTTATCAATTTCCCGGTTGCATCATATATATCTATCTTCACCTGGGAGGGTGTTTCGATATGATACCGGATCGTATTGTTGTCGATAAAAGGATTGGGGGAAGAACTCAGGAACATATCCGGCGCTGCCAGGTCCAGCTTGCCGGGGGCAGGGACTGATCTATAGATATCGGTCTCATCCAGGGAATTGGCCACTTTATTATTCTTATTGTTTTCGGCAGGAACGCCGCAGCAATTGTCGGATCCCGACCAGGGCGTCTGTACATAGGGGAACGACATCTTAAAGGTGGTGTCATTGGTGTTCACGCCGGTGTTATAAGTCAGCACGTTCACCAGGCCGGTGGTGACGGGATTTGCGCCTCCTTTATAATCATCATACCATAACCCAATAGCGGCAAGCACCACGCCACTGACTGCCTGCAGCTCGATCCGGGTAACGTCGTCCTCTAACCTTCTTCCATTAGGAAAGCCATCCATGTTGGGAATAAATTGAAGAGAAAGGTCCTTGTTGTAAAGCGTATCGGTCAATCCTAAAACAGCAGCCTGCACCAATCCAAGCGCACTGAATTTCGGATCATTTCTCGGAGTGGGAGGGACCGCCATGTTCAGACGCAGCATATCTCCTCCGTTGGGCAGGAAGTTGTTAATAAATGGCTTTCCGGAGGCCAGTGGGTTACCTTTTTTACCGGTGGCCAGCTGATAAGGTCGCAAATTAGGCACCCCCGTATGAAAAATGGGCCATAGGTCCACCGAACGGGGAGATTTGGGCGCCGGCAGCAACAAATTCCCGAAGACAGCATCATCCAGCGCCGTGCCGGTCAGGGATGCGCTTCCTTTCAGGCCATACAACCCGTTCTGATTGTTCCCAAACCCAAAAGCACCCAAAGAATTGCGTTGGATCCGCAATGCCTTCAGCGCCGGCACGGCGCCTCCGAAGTAAGTATCATCCATATACAATGCCAGCTCCGGGTTGTAAAAATACTTCCCGAACGTCTTTATGTTGGGCAGGTCTTCATATGGCGTCAGGAAATTCCAAAGGTCTTTTTTGCCAATGGGGATCACCGCTTCATTCGTTAAAGGCATACCTAACCTCGAGATCTGGACCCATGGCCCAAAGGAAGATTCAAATTCATGATCATCCCCGTTGTGGTCGTATCTGTCATCTCTATCATATCTTCCCCAATCGCGATCGTCTTCGACCCTTGGCTTGTTAAGCGTCCTGATCTTTTTTCTGCTGGCAGAGGCCCATACGCCGATGATATAGTCCGGATCCAGGATATTTTTTGCCCGGGATACGGGTCTATGATCCTTTTGCAGATCGGAAATATCTATTTGCAAGGCAATTACAGACACATTTTTACATTTCAGGGCATCCATAGGTTTTGTCCCCGTCGTGCGCGGTGCATCGCCCAGATCAAAGATCCCTCCCAGATCGACGAAAAAAGGATCGTCCGCCGTGCCGCAAAAGACCTTCTCGCCTGTAGTGGCAGTAGTAATAGCATTATTAATTAACGTGTTGTAATCACCTACATTGAGCCCTACCGGCGAACTGATGGAACGGGGGCCGATGTTTGGCGGGGGCACGATCCCATTGCGGACAATGGTTTCAAAACCTCTTCCTGATTCCCGGCTTTTCTCCAATGTATAGGTAGTTTTCAGGTTCTGCTTCCCCAGACGGATATTAAAGAAAGTGGTAGGATCCTGGTTGGTTTTGTGAAACGTGAACCGGTAAACAATGTCATCTCCTCGCGTGGCGACATCGTTGTCAATATGGATCTCGTAACGAATATCTTCGCCGAATTGATAATAATTGGGGCCGTTGAAGGGTAATTGGGCGGGAATGTAATTGGCGAGTATCGTTATTTTGTCGGGATGATCCGGACTGCGGAACGCATATAGGTCCGTATTGTCAGCCAGCGGATCATTAGCGATCATTGGCGCCTCCCGATGACTGGAGGACATCAACACACCGGCAATGGCGACCAGGCAGACAGCAGCCATAAGGAACAGGGCCCCTCTTCCAGGTTTAAATCTCTGATTCATAAACAGATTTTTACTTTAAAAATTAAATGACAGAAACTCGAACGGGGTATGAATTAGGCGCTTTGTTTAGGTGGGACGGGAAAGGCTGAACTATGCATAGGCCCATTTAAATACGGCAAATATGGAAGGGGAGATTTGACCTGGTTATTTATATTTCTGCTGAAGGCTTCAAAATTTACATCTGTCCTGGCATATCGTACGTATGTCTTAATGCTTACAATCCTTCCCCGGAATATATTTGCACAGATCCTTAAAATATTCGGATATGCCATTCAACAATGCATGTTTAATGTTGGCAACCTTATGCGTGCTCTTGCATGCAGGAATGCCTGTTGCAGCACAAACCATCTTTACAGCCCTCAAAGGAAATGTAACCGATGCTGTAAGCAGGCAGCCCATGGAAGGAGTCAGCGTGACCTTAATGCCGGGACGGATCACTGGAATGACCGACCAGGCTGGTAATTTTAATTTCCGACGTCTTCAGTCGACCCCTGAAAAAATCGTGATCTCTTCCATCGGCTTCGAAACAAGAACTTTATCCTTTTTAGATCTTAAAAGCCTGGACTTCCATATTGCCCTTGCAGCTGAAAGTATATCGTTAAGCACAGTAATGGTCTCTGCAAAACCGGGAGACCAATACAAACCCATCAGCAAAACAGATATTACCCTACGTGGAGTCAATAATTCCCAGGAGGTCTTACGGATCATTCCGGGGATCGTGATCGCCCAGCATCAGGGCGGGGGCAAAGCAGAGCAGATATTCCTGCGTGGGTTCGATGCGGATCACGGTACAGATTTCAGGGAAGATGTAGATGGATTACCTATTAATATGCCTTCGCATGCCCATGGACAAGGTTTTGCGGACAGTCATTTCATCATACCTGAAACAATTGAAAGCGTGAATTTTAAAAAAGGACCTTATACGGCCGCCAAAGGGGATTTTTGTACGACGGGCTTTGTTGATTTCATCACCAGGCAATCGCTGCCCGGCAATAGTATTAAGATCGAAGGGGGTATGTTCAATACCTATCGGGTTTTGGGTCTTTTCAATCTTTTGGGGCAAAAGGCCAGGGACCGGCAACAGTCCTTGTATGTGGCCTCGGAATACCGGTATTCAGACGGATATTTTGATAATCCTCAGCACTTCAAACGCTACAACCTGTTCACCAAATACAGCGGGAAAATTTCAAAGCATAATTACCTCACCGTCTCCGCCACTGCATTCGGTAGCAAATGGAATGCTTCGGGGCAGATCCCTGACCGCGCGGTATCGGAGCATATCATTGGATTCTATGGGGCCATCGATCCTTTTGAAGGGGGCAAAACTTACCGTACCAATCTCAACGCACAGCTCATCACTTCCAATGACAAGGGAGACATCTTCAGGAACCAGGTATTCTTTTCCAATTACCATTTTGACCTGCATACGAACTTCACCTTTTTTTTATTGGATACAATCAATGGGGATGAGATCCGGCAAAAGGAGGCCAGGGATCTTTTTGGATACAACGGAAGCTATGAGCACATCGGCTATATCGGTAGCACCAAGGTCACCACTGAAGGCGGAGTAAATATACGGACGGACCTTATCCATCAGTCAGCATTGTCCCATACCCTGGATAGATATCTTACGCTGCAGCAGATGAAACTGGGAAACATTAGCCTGACGGGAATTGCACCCTATGTCAGTGAAACGTTGGAATTGAATGAGCGTCTTCGTATCAATGCAGGCTTACGGTTTGACCAGTTTTATCACCAATATGATAACAAGCTCCCTGATGACACTATGCTTCCAGGGGTCGGTATTTACAGGGCAAATACACATACTGTCAGCCCCAAACTGAACTTTTATTATCATCTGAATGAGAGGGCCCAGTTTTACCTGACCATGGGGAGGGGATTTCATTCGAATGATACAAGGGCGGTAGTGGTGGAGAAGGGTGCTGCTGTACTACCCGTTGTCTATGGTGTCGACCTGGGAACAGTATTTAAACCGTTGAAGAATCTCATGGTCAATGCATCGCTGTGGTATATTTCATTGCAACAGGAATTTGTGTATAATGGCGATGGAGGTGATGTCTCTTTTAAAGGCAACACCCGCCGCATTGGAATCGATCTTTCCGGAAGATATCAGCCGGCCGGATCGGTCTATATCGATGTGGACCTTAATTATGCACATGGGCGTACCCCTGGCAATCCGAAAGGGGCTAACTATATTCCCCTGGCGCCAGTATGGACAAGCTCGGGAGGCGTGACATACACAGGTAAGCACTGTTTTAATGGAGGCCTGCGCTACCGGTACATCGGCAATCGTCCGGCAAATGAGGATTATAGCCTGACGGCAGCAGGTTATTTTATTGCTGACGCCGTCATTAATTATACCAGGCCGAAATATGGCATCGGCCTGGTGTTCAATAATATGTTAAATACAAGATGGAAGGAAACGCAATTTGATACTACTACCCGCCTAAGAGGGGAAGGGCAACCTGTTGATGAAATATGTTTTACACCCGGAACCCCATTTGCTGTAAAATTAAATGTCGCGTTTTATTTTTGATGGGTCTTGCAGGTGTTTAGTCACCTGATGCCTTTTCATAGATCAATTGCAATACGCCCAAATCCAGAGGCTCTGAATGCACCAGTTTCAATTTGCTAACGGGGTTGTCTTCCCTGAAGAATTTTTTTCCGCTGCCCATGATCACGGGGTGGACCAGGAAACGATATTCGTCGACAAGACCTGCTTCCATCAGACTATGCGCCAGGGTGGCGCTGCCATCCAATAATATATAACTTCCCGGATCTTCTTTCAACTTTTTAACCTCTTCGATTACATTCCCGGTAATGATGGTGGAATTGTTCCAGCCGGCTTTTTCCAGGGTTGTCGAAACAACGTATTTAGGCGCATTGTTCAGTTTATCAGCCACGCCCATTTCATTGTTCTTTAATGAAGACCAGTAAGGCGCCAGCATTTCATAGGTGGTCCGGCCATATAAAAAGGCGTCGGCTCCGAGAATATCTTCGATGATACATCTTGCCCTGCTGTCGCTGTGGTAAGGCGCATTCCATATGTTCATTGAGTTTGCGTCAAAAACGCCGTCCAGTGTTATCCATTCTTTTACGATCAGTTTTTTCATGACTTGTTATTTTGTTTGTGATTGATGGTACAAAGTAACAAGAGCTGCAGCGCCGGGAATAGAAAGAACCCGACAAAATACAGTGCTGATAATCAAGGCTGAATGTTGGGCATGTTCTCCAAATAGTCACGTGGGGTCAACAGGGTGAACTCTTTAAAAACGCGGATGAAGTGACTTTGATCGGAATAGCCATGGTCATAAGCGACGTCGCTAAGCCTATTATATTGCCCCTTGCTGAATTGATCGAAGGCGGCATTGAACTGGCATATCTTTCTAAATAGTTTCGGTGGCACGCCTATGTGAGATTCGAACAGGCGTTGAAAAGTCCGTTCTGTAAGACAGAGGTCGCTTTGTAAAGTTGTCAATGAAATCAGCCCGCGGCTCTTCACGATCTCGCGGGTAGACCATATAATGGCCTTGTCATCCTGTCCCTGACTGAATGCTGATAATTTCCGCACATAATCGTTCATAAGCTGCAGCCGGGTGGATAACGAAGGAGCGTTCACCAGCTGCTCTACCAGGTTCATGCCCCTGGCCGGCCGCATGGCTCCTATATCTATGCACAGTTCTTTTATTTCCCGGGCATTAAAACCAAAAAAGTACTTTAAAAGGTAGGGGTGTAAAAAGTAAGCGATCACAAACAGGTTACCGGATGCATGCAATTGAAAAGGCTGCACATTCTGCCCGTATAATACCAACTGTTCGGCAGTTCCCCCGGTCCTGGCGTGGGTGCTCTGGAAAACAATGCTGGGATAGCCTTTGGCCACCAAGGGTATGGTCATGTCCTTCAATAACCGGTCATCTTCCATGACGATGATCTCATGAACGTAACTTGAAACAGCGGCGCTGGGAACAACTGATCTCAGTTTCACCA
>JADMIO010607054.1_pt1 | contig 43067 bp, 37 predicted proteins | sample 8958161 | NCBI WGS metagenome assembly JADMIO01 (sample SAMN16585339, study PRJNA669376) | soil metagenome | isolation source: Crop rotation soil | place: USA: Cullars Rotation, Alabama | collected 2011
CGCGACAACTTGTCCACGTGGAATTCTAAGCTTAGGATCCCAATGTGCTGGAAAGCAGGCCGAATCCGGCGGCCAGTACGCGACGCTCGACGAGCTGGTGCAGCGGCGCATGGTCAACGACCCGTCGCAAGGCCAACTGACCGGCTACAAGTTCGAGGTCAGAGTGACCGCGCACGGCTTTGAGGCGACGGCGACGCCTGAGCGTTACGGCATCAGCGGCAAGCGATCTTTCTTCGTTGACGAGCAGAACGTGATGCGCGGCGCGGACCGCAAGGGCGCGGCGGCGACCGCGTCGGACCCGCAGGTCTGAGCCGCCGGCTTGCGCGAAGTCATCCCGGTGTGGCTGAATCGGAGCCATGCCGGAGCGCGAAGACTTCTCGACGATTCAATACCTCTACCTGACGACGACGGGCCGCAAGACGGGCCTCGCGCGCGAGATCGAAATCTGGTTCGTCGCGCACGCGGGCCGCTTCTACATCCTCGCCGAACACTTCCACCGCAGCCAGTGGGTCCAAAACATTCTTGCCGACCCGCAAGTCCGCGTGCGCCTCAGCGGGCGCGAGTTCGCCGCCACCGCGCGCGTGCTTGACGAACACACGGACGGCCCGCTCTACCAGTTGGCGCAACGGCTCGAACGTGAAAAGTATGGCTGGGGCGACGGCCTGCCGGTCGAGATCACGCCCGGCGAGGACGCAGCCGCCGTTTGAGCGCCGCGCGCCGAATGGTAAACTGCATGGGCGGGACGCACGGCACACATCAAGGAGAACGCTATGGCAGAAATCCCTGAGAAGTATCGCGACCTGTTCGATTACGACAAGAAAGCATTCGCGCATGTCGCCACGCTAATGCCCGACGGCAGCCCTCAAGTCACTCCCGTCTGGGTGGATTACGACGGCACGCATGTCATCCTCAATTCGGCGCGCGGGCGGCAGAAGGATAAGAACCTGCGGCGCAGCCGGAACGTGGCCCTCTCCATTCAAGACCCGGGCAACCCTTACCGCTACCTCGAAGTTCGCGGCCCGGTCGTCGAGATCACCGAAGAGGGCGCGGACGAGCACATAGACAAGATGGCCAAGAAGTATATGGGCGTTGACCGCTACCCCGGTCGCGGCCCCGGCGAGGTGCGCGTCATCTACAAGATCGAGCCGCAGCACTTCACGTCCATGGGGTAAGAAGTCAGGAGTCAGAAGTCTGAAGCCAGAATGGAAAGGAAGTCGGCGCGCAACACCTTCCGCTTTTATTCTGACTCCCGACTTCTGATTCCTGACTCCCTTCTAAAAGTATGCGATGCGGCGCGTCGGGGCCGGGTCGGCCAATCGCCCGACGCGTAGGCGCGCGTCAACGATCTTCGCGCCCTGCTCCAGCACCTTCACGGGGTTGGCGTCCATCTCCTGAATCTGCGGGCAGATTTCGAGCAAGATCGACACGCGCAGGATCAGCTCCTTCAGCGCCGCCTCGTCCGCCGCGGGCTTTCCGCGCCAGCCGCGCAGCAGAGCCGTGCCCTTCACTTCGTTCAGCATGTCCTGCACGTCTACGTCCGTGAGCGGGTTGATGCGGAAGGCGACGTCGTTCAACAGCTCGACCAGTATGCCGCCGCTGCCGTAAACGACCAGCGGCCCGAAGGTCGGGTCGAGCGTCGCGCCGACGACGACTTCGACGCCGCCCGTCACCATCTCCTGCACCATCATTCCCGACAGCTCGTCGCCCAACCGCTCTCGCATCTCTTCGCCGGCGGCGCGCACCTGCCGCTCGCCCGCCAAGTTCAAACGCACGCCGCCCACTTCGGTCTTGTGAAGGATGCGCGGGCCGACCGCTTTCAACACGACGGGGTAGCCGATCTCGCGCGCGGCTTTCACCGCCTCGGCGGGCGTAGCGACCAGCCTTGATTGCGCCATCGTGATGCCGACGGTGCCGAACAAATCCTGCAACTCTGCGGGACTCAGCCAGCCGCCGCCGCGCCCGAGCGCCTGCTCGACGACGCGGCGCGCGTCCTCCACGCGGATGTTGTCGAACAGGGGCAGCACGCCCGATGGCCGCCGCCGCCATTCGCCATACGCCGTCACCTTCGCCAGCGCCTTCGCCGCCGCTTCCGGGAAGGCGTAGCTCGGGATGCTGGCGAGGATTTCGGGCGCGCCTTTCGCGGACATAAAATTCGCGATGACCGGCTTGGCGTCGGCGTCCGTTGCGCCTTCGACAATCGCGGCGGCGACCGCCTCGGCTTGCGCGATCAGCGGCGGGATGAAGATGACAATCAAGGCGTCCACGCGCTCGTCCGCGAGCAGCGCACGCATCGCCCGCCGGTAATCCGCCGGCCCCGCCGACGCGAGCATATCCACAGGATTGGCGACGCTCGCCGCCGCCGGCAGGAACGAACGCAGCTCGGCAACGGTCGCGTCCGCGAGCGTCGGCAGCTCAAGTCCGTTCGATTCGCAGGCGTCGGCGGCGAGGATGCCCGGCCCGCCCGCGTTGGTGAGGATGGCCACACGCCGTCCGCCGGGCACAGGCTGGTGCGCGAGCAGGTTCGCCGCGTCGAACATCTCTTCGAGCGTGTCCGTGCGGATGATGCCGGCCTGGCGAAAGAGCGCGTCGGCGGCGCGGTCCGTAGAAGCCAGCGCGCCCGTGTGCGACGAGGCGGCGCGCTGACCGGCCCGCGAGCGGCCCGACTTCACCGCGACGATGGGCTTCGACCGCGCGATGCGCTTGGCGATGCGGCCGAAGTTGCGCGGATTGCCGAACGATTCGAGGTAAAGGAGGATGACGTCCGTGCGCGGGTCTTCGGCCCAATACTGGATCAAATCGTTGCCCGACACGTCGGCCTTGTTGCCGACCGACACGAACGTCGAGATGCCGATGTTGAGGGCGCGCGCGTAATCCAGGATCGCGAGGCCGAGCGCGCCGCTCTGCGTTGACATGGCGACGCGGCCCGCCGGCGGGTAGACCGGCGAGAAGGTGCCGTTGAGCGCGACCTCTGGGTCCGTGTTGATGATGCCCATGCAGTTGGGGCCGATCATGCGGACGCCCGCGCCGCGCACTTTTTCGAGCACCGCCGCTTCGAGCGCGCGGCCTTCGACGCCGGTTTCGCCGAAGCCGGCCGTGATGACGACCAGCCCGCGCACGCCTTTGGCGATGCAATCGTCAACCGCCGCTTCGACGCGCGCCGCCGGCACGACGACGATGGCCAGATCAACTTCGTCGGCGATCTCGGTGACGCGGGCGTACGCGCGCGCCGAGCCGACAACGCGGGCGCTCTCATTCACGGGGTAGACGACGCCTTGAAAGCCCGCGCCCACGAGGTTGTGAAAGACCTCCGCGCCGATCTGGCCGCGCCGCCGGCTCGCGCCGATGACGGCGACGGACTTCGGCTCGAAGAAGACTTTCATCGAAGCCGACGCCGCCGCCTGTCCGCGCCGCGCCAGCTTCTCTTCAAGCTCCGGCGTCGGCGCGAGCGAAAACGTGACGTGGAAGACGCCGCCGTCCAGCCGCCGCGCGACCTGAAAGCCTGTGTTCAGGAAGACGTCCATCATCTTGCGGTTGTCGCCGAGCACGTACGCCTCGAACGTCTTGACGCCGTTTTCGCGCGCGATCACCGCCAGCCGTTCGAGCATGCGCGTGGCGATGCCGCGCCCTTGCAGCGCGTCTTCGGTGAGGAAGGCGACTTCGGCGCGGTCGTGGATTGCCGGGTCGCGGTAGTAGCCTGCGACGGCGACAATGCGGCCCGCGTGCTCGCCGACCAGCGCGAAGGTGTCGTGATAATCCACCGTGCTGAACTGCGCGGCCCGGTCGCGGCTCAGCTCGGGCAGCGGGCTGAAGTAGCGGAAGTAGACGCTGCGCGGCGACAGCCGCTTATGGAACTCCAGCAGCGCGTCCACGTCGTCGGGCCGTATCGGGCGCAGGCGCAAGGTCGAGCCGTCGCGCAACAAGGTGTCGGATTCGTATCGTGCGGGGTAATTGCTCACCTACGGCCTCCAGAAAAAAGGGATGCTCCGGCGGCAGGATTGCAAATTATACGTCAACGGCGGCGAATCAACGAGCCGGTATTCGGCAAACACGCCGCCGGTTTGCGGCGCGCGAAACGGCGGGAGGCTGATTGCCGCGCGCCCGCCCCACGGATTAAACTGGTAGTGACGCTCGCGAGGACATTACCGAACCGATCATCGGCATAACCGGCTAACCACTTTGCTACAGAAAAGGAGAGCTATGACACGAGTGATGACTTTACGAAACCTGATTCGCGTTGCTAGCCTGATGGCGCTACTTCTGGCAGTCGGCGTCGCGGCGGACGCGCAGCGGGGCTACTGGCAGAGCCTCGGCACGGCGTACGTAGATGGCAGGCGCGACCACGACATGATCCGCGTGAACGCGCGCGGGTCTTTCTCGGCGCTGCAACTGGGGATCAAAGGCGGCGAGATAGACTTCCAGCGCGTCGTCGTTCACTTTGAAAACGGCGGCCAGCAGGAGCTCGCGGTCCGCGAGCGGATTCCCGCCGGCGGCAGGACGCGCCCCATCGATTTGAACGGCGAGCGGCGTCGCATCGAAAGCATCGAGTTCTGGTACAGCAAGCCGAACTGGCGCTCGCGGCCGCGCGTGCAGGCTTGGGGACGGCGCTAACGACCGCCTCGGCCTGAACATCGGCCTGAACAAAGAAAGCGGCTGCCACTATCGCTCAGGGTAGTGGCAGCCGCTTTGCCGTTTCAGTAACGAAGCGTAATCCCGCCTACTGGTCGCTGTCCTGCGGAACGAGCTTGTAGACGACGCCTTTGAACTTAAAGATGACGCGGGCGTTTTGCGGGAACCCTTTGAGGAACGGCTCGATCTTCGCGTCCTTGGCCAGCAGGCTGCGATAGACCTCGCTGTCACGAACTACGGGGGTGATGTGCATGTCTTTGTCGGGCTTGTACTCCTTATCCACCCACACGCCGCCGCGAAATGAGAAGACATGATTGCCGACGCGGCGCGACGCCGAGGTCGTCGCCTCTGCGGCGGCCGTCACGTTGGTGAACGGCTGCATGCCGGGGACGCCGGACGCCGGCCCTTCGTCACGCCGGGCGCGGTCAGCTTCAGGGACGCGGCTCGGCGGCGGCGGCGGCGGCGCGATGCTGTCGGCCACCGCACTGTCGGCGCGCTTCTCGCTCGGGCTGGCCTTCGCGTCCTTCGCTTCCGACTCCTTCTTGTCTTGATCCTTCGCCACGTCGCCGGCTTGCGGCTTCGCGGGCTCGGTGGCGGGCGCGGGGCTCGGTTGCGTGGCCGCTTCGGTCTTCGCCGCGGCCTGATCCGCAGGCTTCGGCTCAGGCGTCTGAGCCAGCGCCGTCGCCGCGCCGCCGCTCACCCCATCCGCCGCGCCAGCCGGTTGAGCCGGCGCTTCGTTCCTCTCACTGGCCACGGCCTTCTCAGCCGTCACGCCGCGGGCCGGAGCGCTGGCATCGCGGGCGCTGCTCAGGTTGGGCGCTTCACCCGCCGCGGTCGGCGCAGTCATCGCCCTGGCGGTCAGATCACTAGCAGGCGGGCCGGAATCCTGGGCCACGGCAGACGACGTATCGGGCGTCGAGCGGTGCGACAGGACCAGCGGCAAGGCGACGGCGAGCGCAACGACTGCGGCGGCGGCCATCGCCCACTGCGGCACCGTCAGCGCGCCGAGCCATTGCCGGATCGGTGACGCGCCGCGCGCTTTCTCGACGGCGGCAACCGCGGCGGGCACCTGCTCGGCCTGCGCCATTCGCGTCAAAGCGACGATGGCTTTGCGGCAAGGCGAGCACGCCGCGAGGTGATTCTCGTAGCCCGCCCGCTCGCCCGCTTGCAGGCGGCGCTCGACGTAAGCGTTGGCGAGGTCGGCGTCAAACTCCCGACACAGCGGCAACTCTTTGCCCGCCCCGCCGCCTTGCGCGCGCAGCAGCCTGTCAATCGTCTCATCCTGCGTTTTCGGGAACATCTTCATCCTTCAGGGTCGCTCCATTGAAAAGAACGGCAGGGAGCGACCTGCTTGCGGAATTATTTCCGCTAGTGTTGAACAACGGCGCTGCCGGCGCTTTTGGCCGGCTTATCTTCGTTGCGCCCGCTCGCGTCGAAGAGATACTCGCGCACGCTGTGGTTCATCTCTTCGGCGGCGAGCTGGATGGCCTCGGCGACCTCGCGGCGGTTGAAGCCGTGGTCGCGCGCCAGGCCCTTTTCGACCAGCTTGCGCACGCGCTTCTGCACCTTCGTGAGCCAGCGGCTGATGGTCGCCTCGTGAACGTCGAACAACTGGCCGATCTCGCGCAGCGTCATCTCTTCGTAGTAGTAGTAGGCCAGCAGCAAGCGCTCGCGCGACTCCAGCTCCTGTATGGCGCGGCGCAAGGCGTCGGCCACGCCGACGCGGTAGCGGTCGTTGACGAACGAGACTTCGGGCACGACCGGGTGTTCGACGGCGCTGGCGCTGGCGAGCCGGTCTATGTCTTCGGGCTCCTCGGTCTGCACCAGGCGGCTGGTCTGCCGGTGGTGGTCGGCGGAGAGCTGGAAGACGACCGCCCGCAGCCAGCCGCGCAGGCTGCCGCGGCCGGAATAGAACGAGAACTTGCTGACGCGCACGCCGGCCGATTCGCGCAGGCCGTAAAGCTCGGCAAAGGTCGAATCGGCCAGTTGCTCTGCCGCGCCGGCGTCCTGCGTCATCGTGCGCGCGATGTTGATGAGGTACGAGCGGTAGTCGCGGTAGAAATCGGCCCACGCCGCTTCGTCGCCGCGCGCGCAGGCGATGGCAAGCGCCAGGTCGTCGCTGTTGAGCGAGGCGAGGTAATCGGCCACGGCCTGTCGCGCTTCCGGGCTGGGGCCGGGGTTGCCGACGGTCTGCTCGATCACGGCGGTGAGGTATTTCTTGGCGGTGGCGTGCAGCGCCGCGGCCAGCTCGGCTTCACTGACGCTGTAGGGCTGGCGTATGCGCGCCGCGACTTCTTTGATCTCGCTGTTGAACGCTTTATGAAAGTCTTCGGCCGTCATCGTTAATCCGGGCGCTCGTCTGGTCTTGCACGCTGGTGGAACGTTACGCTTGAGGCGAGACTATGCTACCACAAAACCGGCGGGTTTGCGTAGGACGGGAATAGGGGAAATGATGAACGAGGAATGATGAATGATGAACGGAAGAGGAAAAGGAAGCCGGATCATCAGTAGGTAATCCCCTGCCGCTTCCTCCCCTAATTCATCATTCATCATTCATCATTCATCATTCATCATTCTCTGAGCGGGGCTATGGTTTCGCTTTCGCGGGCGGGGACTGACGGGCGGCGCGGGCCTGCTTCATAAAGCTGTCGGCGATCTTGCCATAGACGGTGCCGAACAGCGAGCCGACTTTGCCGCTAGCAACGACGACGCGAGTCTTGGCGTCAATCACCGTGAACGGGAACTCGACGGTAAACGGCAAGCGGTCAACTTCGATCCACAGCTCGGCGTCGTCGGCGTCTTTCGTCACCACGAAGCCCAGCTCTTGAAAATCCCGGCGGTGTTGCAGCGCGCCTTCGAGCGACTTGCGGCTCATATAGCCTGTGTCCGAGCGCACGTAGACGAGGCGCGCGGCGGCGAGTATGGCTTGCGGGTTCTTGTGCGCGCGCGCCGCCGCGAGCTGATTGGCCCGCTGCGCCTCTTCATCGCCTGCCGCCTGCCGCAGGCCGGGGCTCACGCGAGTCGCGCCGCGCGCCGGCTCGGTCAGGAAGAGCGACACGGCGACGATCAGCAGCCAGATCAGCACCAACAGGGCCGCCAGTTGGTACGCGTTGATGAGCAACCCGATGCCGTCCTTAACTCTTGTGCGCATAGATCACCTCCGTTGAATCCAAACGTCTCTCACCGTCCAAAGGATAAGCGATCAAGCGCGCGCGCGCGGGCCGGCGTGTGGCACTTTCGCAAGTGTCACAGGCGGCAATGGTGCGGGTGAAAACGGGCTAGGAGGCGGGCCGCGCGGCGAAGGATTTGAGGCGGCGCAGCTCGTCGAGCGAGGCGTCGGAGATGATGCGGAAGACGCGGGCGCGACAGCCTTCGGGCAATTGCCTGGCCGTCAGCGCGTCGCTGATCACCAGGGCGCTCGCGGCCAAACCTCGCTGCCAGCCGCGCCGACGCGCGTCGCGCAGGTCGAGCGCGTCGGCGTCTATGCCGGCGGCAACCAGCATCGTGTGCGCCCACTTCAAGAACTCCGGCCAGCGCGACACGACCGTCACCAGCGCGTCGTCCGCCGGCCGCTCTTCGCCCTGCATGGATTGCGGCACCGAGCGCAACCGCAAGACGGTCAGCGGCGTGTTCGCGGGCAACCGGCCGCGCGCCTGCTCGGCGTGCGCGAACATCACGACGACGGCAGCGCCCGCCAGGCCCGCCGCGCCGCGGTCGAGCGACGCGCCCGCCGTGCGCAAGCCGGTCGCCTCTTCGACCTCGGCCATCAGGATGCGGCGCAGCTCAGGGTCCGGCTCGACGACGAGAAAGTGATCCGGCGGCTGCGCGTCGAAGAAGCGGCGCACGCTCTGTTCGATCTCGGCCAGCGTGTAGCCGCGCTCGCGGGCGATTTGAAAGAGCGTGGCGACGATCTGGTCCAGCTCAAGCGGCTGGTCGGGCGCGCCGCCGCTGACCGGCTGGCGCACGTAGATGCCGCTGCCCTTGCGGAACTCGACCCAGCCGCGCTCGGCCAGGTCGCGGTACGCGGCGCTGACCGTGTTGGCGTGAATCTGAAAACGCTGCGCCAGCTCGCGCGTGCTCGGCAGGCGCTGCCCCGGCTTGAGGTCACAGCTTACGATGCCGAGCAGGATCTGCGTCGCCAGTTGCTCACGCAGCGGCACGTCGTTGTTCTTCGATAGCCAGATACGCATCTGGCCAAAGCCTATGCCTTCATCGCGCGCCAGTCAAAGCCGTCGGCGGCGCGCCACCGCCTTCAGGGGGTGAGCTTGAAATCCCAGGAGGAAGACGGCCCGCTGATGTGATTGTCCGCGCTAACCGCCCACACCCGCCAAAGGCCGCGCTTGCCGCTGAACGGCAGGGCGAGTTTATTCTGATCGGACTTGATGACGCGGGGCTGCGACTGGCAGGTGCCGTTTTCCCCCGCCTTATAGCAAACTTCGACGCGGTAGCTCGTGGCGTTCGGCACGGCCTCCCATTCCAATTGAATACTCTCCGTGTCCTTACTGAACTCCTTGCCTTTGCTCGGGGCCAGTTGTTTCGGGACGTTCAGGTTGGGGTCCGGCTTGCAGACGATTTTGAAGCTGGCCCGCTCAGACGACTGCTCCTGCGGCGAAGTGACCTGCAAGGCCACCCACACCGTGGTCGTCGGGTGAGACGGGTCGCCGACTTTCCAGCTGGTAGATACGGTCTGGTGCCCGTCGGCTTTCAGTCGGATCTGCTCGCGGTCACTGGTCGCCCCATTGCTGTAGACGAACCTGTAGAGGACGTTCGCCTCGCCGATGCCGGTGGCCGAAATGGTGCCGGAAACCGGCACGAGCACAGGCAGGGAGTCTACAGATATGATGTCGGGCTTTATCGGCTTCATCGCCGGCTTCTCAATGCGCAGGCCGCCCAGCAAGCGCAAATTCCAGATTCTCGCCGTGCTGTCGTCGCTGCTGGTCAAGGCCAGGTCGCCTTGCGGGCTGAAGGTGGCGCTCGCCACCGGGCCAGAGTGCCGCAACTCGCCCGGCGTCTGTCCCTGTTGCAGTTCCCAGACGCGCGCCGTCTGGTCGGCGCTGGCGGTGATGATCCGCTCACCGCCGGGGCTGAACGTCGCGCTGATCACCCGACCCTGATGCGCTTCCAGAGGGTACTGAATGATGCCGCTCTCCACGTTCCAGACCAGCGCCGAGTGGTCATCGCTGGCGCTCACCAGCCACTGGCTGTCGGGCGAAAAGGCGACGCTGTTAACGGCCTCGCTATGGCCGCGCAAGGATGAAACCGACCAGTCCTCGGTCGCCCACAATCGCACCGTCGAATCGGCGCTCGCCGTCGCCAGGTATTGGCCATCGGGGCTGAAGGCGAGACTCTGCACAGGCCCTGTATGCTCTCGCAAAACCTGATCCACCTGCCAGGACCCAACCTTCCATACCCTTGCCGTCTGGTCGTCGCTGGCCGTGGCCAGGAGCTTGCCGTCCGGCGAGAAGGCCGCCGCCCGCACGCTTTGCGAGTGGTCGCGCAGGCCGGCCTTCAGGTGCCAGTCGCGGGTGTCCCACACCCGCGCCGTCGCGTCTTTGCTGACGGTGACCAGAAAGGCGCTATCGGGACTAAAGACCGTGCCGACCACCTCGCCCTGGTCAACGTCCTTGAGCACGGCGGCGGGTTGGCGTGAAACGGCATCCCATACCCGCGCTGTACGGTCGCTGCCGGCGGTGACGATCCACTTCCCATCCGGGCTGATGCAGACGTGATTGATTCGGCCTGTGTGGCCGGTCAATGTCGTTAACAACTCCCCGGTTTCGGCATCCCACACGCGGGCGACGCCATCCTCACAGGCCGTGACCAGCCAACTCCCATCAGGACTGAAGGCGGCACCCCGCACAGGCCCCTCATGGTCATGCAGGACATGCTTCATGTAAGGGATGCTCTTCTCCTGAAGGTGGAGCAGCTCCATATTTCGGGCCTTCGCTTGCCGCTCTTGGTCACGCTGCTCCTCGGTCTGCCTATTTTTATTGTAGTAGAAGGCGCTGCCGATGGAGGCAAACAGTGCCGCGGCGGTCACAATAGAAACTACCCAGACGGTACGTCTGTAGGACCGCAGCTGCTTGTACTGCTCACGCCACGCCTTGACCCGCGGGCCGAGCACGTCGTGGTAAATCACGTACTGCACTTCCTTACTCTCGCGGCCCAGCGGCAGTAGCATGCGCAGGATGCGCGTCTTCCGGTCGGAGAGTTTTCGCAACAGCGGCAGCACATGATTTAGGGCGCGCTTGCGCAGGACGTAGTCCCTGCGCACGTAGTCCACGAGGTCGGGGGCGCTCAGCGCGATCTTATTACCGGACGAGGTGACCAGGTAGCGGAACAGGTGGAAGGCGACCTCTTGCTCGCGCGACGGCAGCGCGTTCAGCTTGGAGGCAAAGGTGTCCTCCAGAATCTTCTCCTTGCGGCCGAGCTTGATGTACGTCTGTAGCCTGAGCACGGGTGAGCCGATTTCCCGCTCGGCGACCCACAACGAGTCCAACACGATCTGCAGACTGGCCGCATCAATTCTAGCCTCGCCGCCGTTCGGCGGCACCGCCCCGGAGTGGATCGTGACGTCTTGCAGCACCGCATCCAGCAGCTCAGGCTCGATGCGTATCGCGCGACCGGACGCCTGCGAAACGACCGCGTTGTACTCCTCAATCGTCCTCAAGACGGCCTGGCGGGCCGTGTCGCGGGCGAGGGGATCAATCCGGTCGTCATGGTACTGGTCGTCGAACGCCTCACTGAACTGGCGGAGATGAACCAGCGCCTCCTCACGGATAGAGACCAGGAAATTGACCCGCAGTCCCGTATCGTTCATCACCTCCGCGAACTCTTCGGCAAACCCGTCCTCCTCGTCTATGTATTGCTGATAGGCGAAGTACTCCTCAAACTGATCGAGAATGATGAGCAGGCGCTCGAACCCGGCCTCGGGTTGCCGTTGCAGCCGCTCGATAAAACTGGCCAGCCGTTCCGACTCCGCCGGCCCCTCCGCCGGCCGGCCGAACTGCTCGGCGAAGCTTGCCGCGATGGCCTGCTTCAGCCCCAGGCAGGCGTTGCCCTGCCACGAGTTGAAGACGGTCAGGACATAGCGCGACTTGCCGTGTCGCCCAGCCGCCTCGTTAAATTGCCGCAACCGGCTCACGACGCCGGCTCGTAACAGAGAACTCTTGCCGACGCCGCTGGGACCATAAATGACGGTCAGGCGGTGGAATTGCAGGTTGCCCACGAACATTTGGGTTTCGTCTTCGCGGCCAAGAAAGAAGCGCGCGTCCTGCTCGTCGTAGGCATCCAGCCCCTTGAAAGGTTTCTTCTCTTGCATGTTATTCGTCCTCCGTGTGAGGCAATCCCCGCCCCCATAGACAAGGCGGACGGGAAGCGGTTCTGGTTCGGACGACCATACCTATAGGGTTCTTGAGCTACTGACAGTCGGCGCGTGGCATGTCGCGCGGTCGCCGCGCCGTCTCGCTTCACAGCGGCAGGTTGCGCCGTCGGCTTCGCTCTCTACGGAATTGCCACGGATCAGTCCCGGCGGCAAGGGTGGCGCGCCGGTTCATTGAACATCAAGATCAGGCAGACGATTTATATGCCCTCTCAGTTCGGCAACGTAGGTCTCTATCGGTAAGCTGAGCAGGCTGACGTGATTTCGTATCCACAGCGCCCGTTCGCGCTCATCGGGCTGCGTCTGAACGGCCCACGAGTCGCCTCCCCTGTCCCCGCGCGCGCGGAGGGTCAGTTCGCGCAGCAGCATTGTATTCGGGCTACAGCCGAGGAAGCAGTGAGGCTTGTCGAACAACTCGGTGCTGATTTGCAGCGGCAGCCGCTCCATCATCGCCTGCGCGATGCTCTGTTCATTGGTAAGCAGATTGCTCCAGTGCTGGCTCTCCCGGCGCGGGCCGCCGCGCAGCCGCCAAATCACTGTGCGCCGGCCAAGGGGCAAGCCCAGAAAGGCTCTCGGCCTGCGGATGGGGGAGGCCCACTCTTTGTATGGCTTGTGCCAAAACTCGCCGCGGTAGGATGGGCTGGCGTTATACGTCACCACGTCGAAGGGCTCGCCGCTTTCCGTGAAGGCGCGCTCCAACAGGTCATCCATAGCCGTCGTCAGGATCAGTGGGTAGGGCCTGCGCGCGCGCTTTGCCCGCAGGGTAGCGGGCAGTTGGGCGAAGAATCGGTGGGCCGCGTTCAAATCGAAGGTCCGGTTGAAGACCGCTTCCAGGTCGGCGTCGAGCGCGGCATCGCCCTCTCGGTCCGTGACGTATTGAGCGACGTTGCCGAGGCTGCGCGGCTCGTCCGGCGGCAGGCTGTACCGCTCCGCCAGGTAGTCGGCCAGTTCCTTGTCGGTCGGCGGGAACGGCGCGTCCGGCCACCAGGCCTGGCGCGGCGAACGCCCGACCAGATTGATTTCGGGGCCGAGCACCAGGACGACCCGGCCTTCGCCAAGGCGGTAGGCCATGTCCCTGTAATGCGCTTCCCGCTTGCGGTCAGTCGTATCGCGGCCGCCGGATCGTAGCGGGCCTGCCGCCGCCGAGTGCGCGGCCCCGGTCGCGGCCTGCCGGTGCCTTTTCCAGTTATCGAAAAATGAGACGACGTCATGTTTGCCGCCGTCCCTCAGCGGGTCGGCGATGGCTTCGATGATGGAGGCGCAACGGAGCTGGCCGGCCAGGTTCTGGTTCCTCCCATTCTCGTCGAAGAGTTCCCGCAACTCCTCGGCTGACTGCGACGCGTCCCTGTAAGCCAGCGCCGCCCAGCGCTGCGCCTCGGTCAACTGGCGGATGTGTACGTAGTCGCTTTCGGGCTGCTCCTTCAGGTAGTCCTCAAGGAATTTGGCCAACTCCTTGATTCGCTCCTGGCCATAGTCCTCTTTGAGCGCCTGCAACAGCCGCCGGCGAACCGCCGAGGGCATTTGATAAAACTCCGAGCCGACCTCCTGGCACAGGCTCGAAAGCAGCAGGTCCGACACGGCCACCCAGGGGACGTTCAGATGGAATTTGAACCGAGACCAGATGCAGTACAAAAGGTCGGGCGTCAACACTAAGGGGACCGCCGCATGGCAGGCGAGGTGTAAATGAGCGACGTCGAAACGTTCGCCGAAGTAAGCAATTCGGCTGTGGTCGGCTTCCGGCACCGGCGTGAGCAGCGCATAGATGGAATGGGGTGTTGCTTCCATGAATTACTCCTTAGCGAACGCGTCTCCGCGACCGCGCAGCACGTTGATGACGCGGTCGAGTCCGCTGCGGCTCACTTCATACATCGCAACGAACCGGGCAATCTCGTCGGCACTGGTGCCGAGCCACCGGGCGCTCGGCATCGGGTTGAGCCAGGCGACATGGCGCACCTGCTTCGCCAAGTTGCCCAGGAACGTCCGCGTCTGCGCGACGCGGCCCTGGCTGAAGCCGCCCCGCGCCGCGCCGCCGTCGCTGAAGATGAGGGCGCTGGTCCGCCGGTTCGGCAGTGCCAGCAGGACTTCGGCGAGAGGCTCGGCGTCCACCAGGGCGGGGTCGCTGTAGAGGTAACGGCTCGGGCAGTTATGGAAGTAGTAGACGGCGGCCTTCTCCAAGCGCCCGGCCTGCAAAGCCGCCTCGGTCAACTGCTGCGCCAGTAGGTGGAAAGGCACCATCGAGCCTTCCTGGTCAATCAGCAGAATCATCCCGGCACGGACCCGCCGCGGCACGAGTACAAAGTCATGCAGGAATCGCTCCCAGGCGAGCTGGCCTATGGTCGCCTCCGTGTCGAGTTCCATCGGCGGCCCCTGACGCAGGAAGCGCGGTAAGCGACGCCAGCCCTGTCTCATCCGCTGGCGCGAAACCGGGAAATAGTCTCCGCATGAGGCGGCCTTTCTTGGCATAGCATGGGGAGTCGTGCGCGGGCCTGACTCCGCTTCCTCCAACCAAAATTTAGTCCCCTCTGACTCAGATTTGTCCCTGTCGGGTTGCCTGAACGGTTGCGGAATGCCGGTTTTATTTTGGTCCGAAGGGGTTGGTCTGTCAGGAGGAATGGGGGGCGGAGGGTTGGCCGGCCCGGCCTGCGGCGATCTTCCCAAGACGGCTTTAACGATAGATTGGAAGTGCTCTTCTTCGTCCCTGGACTTCAGCCACAGGGTCTTGCACAGGCGGGCCAGGGCGGCATCGTCCTGGGTGCCATAACCGAGTTGCACGGCGCTCAGCGCCAGGCGATACTCGTCTATGCCGAGCGAAAAACCGCCGCGCCGCAGGCTAGTAAAGAGATCGAGCAGCGGAAAATCATCTGCCGTCATGATTTCACCCCCGCCTCATCCCGTACGAATTTCTCCTGGTAAAATCGCCTGTAATCCGAGAGTGTTTTGAGCACTACGCCGGGGTAGAGCAGCCCGCTCTTGATGTCGTCCGGCGTCTTGTCGCGCGCGATCAAGGCGTGAACCCAGTCAATAATCTCGCTCGTGCTCACCAATTTGTCGGCCCGCCCGTCTTTCATCTGCTGACGAAGTTCCAGGAAATACTCGGCCGCGGCACCGACCAGGTCAGCCGCCGTGGCCGGGCAGTGCGCCATGATGATTTCGACCAGCCGCTCCTTCTTTTCGGGGAACTGAATCTCGTGAAACAGGCAACGGCGGAGCAGGGCGTTGGGCAGCCGCCGCTCGTCGTTGCTGGTAATGAAAATGATCGGCTTGTGTTGTGCCTGGACCTTTCTATCTTCCTTGCTGAAGCCGCTGTAGACGAGTTCCTCAACAGGGAACCACAGCTCATCGAGTTCGAGTAAAAGGTCGTTGGCAAAGTCGGGGTCCGCCTTATCAATCTCATCAATGAGCACCACCGTCGGTTCCTCACTGCGGAAAGCCTCGCCTATCGGCCCCCACCGCACATACTTGTAGGGGTCGTCCTTCTCGGAAACGTCATCCGGTTTGAGTAGACCATTAGCGGCTAACTGCGCATCACGCAATCGGGCGACCGTGTCATAGATGTAGCGCCCATCGCGCGCGCGGCTGACGGATTGGATATGCCAAGACTCATACGGCAACTGAAGATCATACGCGACGGCGAGGGCGAGGCGCGTCTTGCCGCAGCCCGGTTCGCCCATCACCAGCAGGGGCCGCCGGAGATCAATGGCGAGGTTGGCGGCCTCTTTTAAGTCGTCGTCGGGCAGGTAGGGCTCGATCGGATGCCCCTTGTACGTCTCGCCGGGCCCCGGCTGCCTTTCGGCCCTGTACCTTAAATTCGAGTCATTCATCTTATCCATTCTCCGTCCCAACCGCAATCACAGATTTCGCAGATGCGCTTGATCGCGCGCATAGGTATTCCGCCCTCACTGGCGCTTAAAATATCGGCGATGTGCTCTTCGCGCCGGCTGATGAGGTCATATTTATACAGGTCCGCCTGAGTCGCATCAATCCACTTATCCAGGTCGTCGCGGGTGAACGGTTGCAGCGACGGCAAGGGGATCGGCAGGGCGCGGTCCACATGCGAATCAGCCGGGTCGGCAAAGGGGAGGTCCCAACCGCCGACGTCCGCGTCCTCTTCAAACGTCATGAACATCAGCAGCCCGGTTTCCCCCTCCCAATCGCCATCGCCAGCGCGGGCCGCCAGTAGCCGCCAGAAGTTTTCGATCACTTCGTCGCGGACTAACTGCGCCTCCGCCGCTTCGACTTGACGAAAGATTAATACGACAGGCCCTCGCTGCGACATCTCGAACAGCAGGTCGGCCAACTGCTGGCCGGTATGCGTCGCCGGCTTCTTGAGTTTGCTGGCCACGATGTCCCATAAGACGGCGCTAGTCAGGTCGGCAAACGTGGCGCAAGGGAATTCGATCCGCCGGATATTCCCCTCCGGGTAGTAGATATCTTCATAACTGTCTTTGTAACGCTTCTTGAGGAAGCGGTTCACCAGCCACGCCTTCCCGTGCTCGTGCGGCCCCGGAATCCAAAACGCGCCGAAGGGCTTCTTGTTGATGGCGGGCTGATAGATTCTCTGTTGTTCGTCGTAACCCAGGCTCAACAAAGCGTCATGCAGCTTTTTGGAGTTGACACTCCGTTCCAGTGGCCGTATCTCTTTCTCGGTTTTTACTTTCTCCCGCTCGAGGCGATCAATCTCTGTCTCGACATACGCCCGCTGCTTTTCCGCCGCCTTGATCTGCTGTCGTACGGCGTAGCGATTTTCGCCGAGAGAGGCTATCGCAAAATCCTCGTTCAACGACTTGATCTTGTCGGTAAGCCCTTCAAAGCTCTCCTGAGACTCATCCAATCGCCGCCGCAAACGCTCAAGCTGGCGCCTCAGGTTCTCCAGGCGTGTGATCCTCGTGTCGTCAGGGGGCATGAGATAATCCCTTCACCACGTATCGGCTTGTCTACTTCAGCTTTAGCTTCGCTTCAAGCTCGCGTATCTGGGCTTCGATCACTTCTATCCTCGACTCTATGGACGAGCGCTCGGCCTCGCTCCTCGACAGTTGATATTGGATTTGGAAGCGGGTATCGCCAGCCGGCGCGATGGCCAAATCCTCCCGCACGGATTTGATTTTCTCGGACCAGAGGGTGAAAGCCGACCGCAGATCGGCAAGCTTCATTTGCTGCCGCTCCAGTTGGGCCAGCGTTATCCAATCGCCCGCCCCCACTGCCGCAGGCGCTCCCGGCAGCGCCTTACTCCCCCCGGCGTAGTAGCACAGAGGGAAGTTTTCGCCCAGGTTACGCACGTCGTTAATCATCGGATGTTGATCGTCCGGCTTGGCGCGCTCCGGCACCTTCTCCAACAGGTAACTGAGGACTTCCAGTATCCGCGCGAAGCCATCCTGCCGCCCGCCGGCTTTGCCCGACAAGGCTTCGATCAGGCACTCGGTAAAAAGGCTGTTCTTCGCCCCGGCTTTGATGTAAGAGAATTCATTAGGACGCGACGACGCGACGACGACGCGCCCGCTCCCCTCCTTCAGCTTATCCAACAGGTCGGGCGGCATCGGCGATTTCTCGATAGGTGCACCCGGCCCTTTGAACTGTGGCACGCCGCCGCCGTGGCAACAGTCTAAGAAGACGACCAGCTTGCGGGCCTTGATCGCCTCGATTTTGGCGGTGAACTCGGCGGCGGATACGGAGGTCTGTTCATACTTACTGTTGTCAAAGCCATAAGGCACGAGCAGGTATTCCGAGGGGGTGCCCAAAAACCCGCCGTGGCCAGAGAAGTAGACAACCGCCGTCGCTTCCGCGTCTTTGCCGACGCGCTCGATCAGGCGGTCGAACCCTTCGAGTATGCCGGCGCGGGTGGCACCCGCCTCGGTCAAGGTCTCGACCTGCGCTTCGGGGTAGGCGGCGCGGGCCGGGTCGGTCAATATGCGGCCCAGCGCGCGGGCGTCTTCGACCGTCACGGGCAGATCAGCGCCAACGCCTATGAGCAGCGCATGGCCATGAGCGAAGGTAAGGGGCGGCATCGATTCTCCTGATAGGCTTTCTTCGTCGGTTCCCGGATTGCCTTAGGGGAACTCCATTCATGAGTAAGCTTGAGTAGGCCGCACGCCTTCAGCCCACTAAAGATTCGAGTCCCCGCATCGGCGCGTGTTGGCAAAACATTCTGAAAGTCGTTGCGTAAAGCTTATGAGACTCATTCGGCGCAGTTAACTATTGCTTGGGATGGTGCCTCTCCGGTCATGACGGATGGAGCCGCGATTCGCGCGGGTTCAAATCACCTCGCAAGCTATTTGAGTCGGTCTGATGGCGCGACCTCGGGCCGCGGCGACGCGGCACAAACGTCGAGCCGTATCGGCATGAAACGCCCGGACAACAATTTCACGAATCAGCTTCGGGCCGCGCAAGAGTATATGGAAGGGCCGTCGTATTGTCAATTACGAATTCTGCCGCCGCCCGACGATTTCACCTGGCCGGGCGGCGGCATTCCGAGGTAGTCTGCGCCCCAGAGTGAGTAACGACCGGCCGGGCGGTTCGCCGCCCGTCAGTCCGCGCTCTGGCCTCAGCACGATTTATCCTGTAAGGCCGGTCGCACGGCCCGAGCCCGTTCGGCGTGAGCCGTGCGACCGGCCTTACCAGAACCGCCCTATATCGCCGTGCCGTCGGCGATGACGCCGTGCTTGGGGACGATGACGATGCCGTCGCGGATGAAGTAGCCGTCGCCGTCATGGTTCTGGTGGCGCGCTTCGTTGACGATCTGCACGCCCGCGCCGATGCGCGCGTTCTTATCAATGATGGCGCGGCGTATGTAGCAGTTCGGGCCGACGCCGACCCTCGGGTAGCCGCTGTCTATGTCGTCCTGCATCTGCTCGATGGTCTGGTAGAAGTCCGCGCCCATCATCAGCACGCCTTCCAGCCGCGAGCCGTGCTCGACGCGGCTGCGTATGCCGATGACCGAATCCGTCACGGTCGCGCCGTTGATGATGCAGCCTTCCGTGATGATCGAGCTTTGAATGCGGCAGTCCAGCAGCTTCGAGCCGGGCAGGTAACGCGGGCGCGTGTAGATCGGCGCGCGGGCGTCGAAGAAGTTGAACGGCGGCAGCGGCAGCGTCATCTCGATGTTGGCGCGGTAGAAGGCGCTGATCGTCCCGATGTCTTCCCAGTAGCCGTCGAACAGGTGCGCCTGCACGTTGAAGCGCGACAGCGCGTGCGGCAGTATCTCCTTGCCGAAGTCAATCGCGTTCGGCAGGTCGCTCATCATCAACTGCTGGAGCGCCGCTTTGCGAAAAACGTAGATGCCCATCGACGCCAGGAAGGGCCGCCGCGCCGCCTGCTCGGGCGACAGCCCGAGCACGGTCGTGTCCACGCGCATGGGGTTGAGCGCCTCGCCCTTCGGCTTTTCGCTGAACTCGGTGATGCGCCCGGCCTCGTCGATCTTGAGCAGGCCGAAGCTCGACGCCTCGTCCTCGCGGGCGGCGGTGACGGCGACCGTGATGTCCGCGCCGGTCTCTTCGTGGCGGCGCAGGAACTCGCGGTAGTCCATGCGGTAGAGGTGGTCGCCTGCGAGGATCAGTATGGTCTCGCCCGGGTAATCTTGCATGTGCGTCCACGACTGGCGCACGGCGTCGGCGGTGCCCTGGAACCAGTCGGGGCTTTCCGGCGTGATCTCGGCGGCGATGATTTCGGCGAAGCCGTTGGAGAATGGGCTGAAGCGATAGGTGCGCGAGATGTGGCGGTTGAGCGAGGCCGAGTTGTACTGCGTCAGAATGAAGATGCGGCTCACATCCGAGTTGATGCAATTCGAGACGGGGATGTCTATGAGACGGTACTTGCCGCCCAGCGGCACGGCGGGCTTGGCGCGCAGGCGGGTCAGCGGGAACAAGCGCTGGCCGACGCCGCCGCCCAGGATGATTGCCACCACGTCACTCATATCCATCGTCAGTTCCTCCTATAGAGCCAGTTTGAACTGCGTGCAGAAGTATAACTGCGCGTATTGACTGCGCAAAAGGCGATGCGGCAGGAACGGCGCAACGCGCGGCAAGCCCGTCCCACGCGGGCCGCCTTGCCGCCCTGCCGGTTGCCACTTTTCCCGCACGACCAGTATGCTATCAATTACTGTGCGACGACGAGTGACGACATCGGCGAAGGGAAATTGAATGGCGGCAACGCGCGGCAAGACGATCTGCTTCATTGACAACGCGAACATCTTTCACGGCCAGGCCGATAACAACTGGCGCATCGACTGGGAAAAGTTCCAGCGCTTCCTCGGGGAGAAGGGCGAGGTCTGGCAGACCTACTTCTTCGCCTCCGAGACCGACCCGCCCAGCGACGGCGCGACGGCCTTTTATCAATTCCTCAAAGAGAACCTGCGCTGGGAAGTGCGGCTCTACACGCTCGGCAAAAAGACCATGCGCTGCGGCGAGTGCGGCCACGAGCACACCGCCTTTGCCGAGAAGGGCGTTGACGTGGGGCTGGCGACGACGATGTTGATGCTGGCCGTCAACCAGGCGTACGACACGGCCGTACTGGTCTCCGGCGACCGCGATTACGTCGAGCCCGTCCAGCACATCAAGAGCCGCGGCCTGCGCGTCGAAGTCATCTCGTGGCGCGCCGGCCTCAGCAACGACCTCGAAGCCGAAAGCTCCGCGCCCGTCGTCTACCTCGACGACCTGCGCAAGCAGGTAGAGAAGCAGTGATCAGAGGCCGGGGGCTGGCAGACAGATTCTCCTCGCCAGCCTCCGGCCTCCGGCCTCCAATGAACGACTTCCTTCACATCAACGAAAGCGTGCGCCGCGCGGTGGAGGCTAACCGGGCCGTCGTGGCGCTTGAGTCAACCGTGATCGCGCACGGCTTGCCGCGCCCGCTCAACCTCGAAACGGCGCGCGCGTGCGAAGCCGCCGTGACGCGCCACGGCGCAACCGCGGCGACCATCGGCATCGTCGCCGGGCGGCTGACGGTCGGGTTGAGCGACGAAGAAATCGAGCGCTTCGGCGACGGGCGAGCGCCGGACGGCGGCGCGATTGAGAAGGTCGGCTTGAACAATATGGCCGGCGTCATCTCGCGCCGCGCCTGGGGCGCTACGACCGTGGCCGCGACGATGCGCATTGCCGCGCTGGCCGGGCTGCGCGTCTTTGCCACGGGCGGCATCGGCGGCGTTCATCGCGGCGCGGCTGACACGTTCGACGTCTCGGCCGACCTGACCGCGCTCGGCGGCCTGCCGCTGGTCTGCGTCTGCGCCGGCGCGAAAGCGATTCTCGACCTGCCGAAGACCGTCGAGCACCTGGAAACGCTCGGCGTGCCGATTGTAGGCTATCGCACAAACGAGTTCCCCGCCTTCTACTCGCCGACGAGCGGCCTCGGCGTAGACATCACGGTGGATTCGCCGGAAGAAGCCGCCGAAGTGGCGGCCGGTCACTGGCGCACGGGCGGCGCGTCGGCGGTGCTGGTCTGCGCGCCCGTGCCCGCGCCGCACGCGATGGCTCAGGAAGAAGTTGACCGCGCCGTCGAGCAGGCCGTCCGGCTGGCCGAACGCGAAGGGATTCGCGGCAAGGCGCTGACGCCTTTCCTGCTCGCCCGCCTCAAAGAGCTGACCGAAGGCCACACGCTCGACGCGAACCGCGCCTTGCTGGTGAATAACGCGGAGGTCGCCGCGCGCATCGCCGCGCATCTGGTCAATCTGTCGCCGCAAAGCTGAACCGTATCTGCTCGCCCGCGAGCGCCGTCCGGCCGGTCCACCGCTGCTCGTGTTCGAGCAGCCACTTCTTGCGCCACAAGCCGCCGCCGTAGCCGCACAGGTCGCCGTCGGCGCGAATCACGCGGTGACACGGGATGACGATGGCGAGGCAGTTGCGGCCATTGGCTCGACCGACGGCGCGCACGGCGCGCGGGTTGCCGAGCTGTTCGGCCAGTTGCAGGTAGGACCACGTCCGGCCCGGCGCAATCGTCTGTAGCTTTGCCCACACGCCGCGCTCGAACGCCGTGCCGCCGATGACCAGCGGCACCGTGAACGACAGCCTGCGGCCGGCGAAATAATCCTCCAGCTCGCGGCCGATCTGATCGAGGCAGGCGTTGTCGCCGGCCACGACCTCGCATTGAGCGCGCGACCGTATGTTGGCGATCTCGCTTTCCAGCTCGCGGCGGTCTACGAACTCAAGCAAGTGCAATCCGTCCTGATCGGCGAGGGCGAGCATCGCGCCGAGCGGCGTTTCGATCTGGCGCGACTGCAAGCGGGGCGGCGTAGTCATCGGCAGCTTGTCCATAAACGTATTGTAGCTTTTTGTCTGACCGCCCGCATCCGATTCGCTTCGCTCGCGCTTTGACAAGCGGCGCGGCTTCACTATAATTCGCTTCACCCAAACGCATCTCGATCAACGCATCAGGAGGTTGCACCCATGACCGCATCGGCTAGTCCTGCTCCACTGGCAGAGCCGCGCACGTCGCGCCGCCCGCGCCGGCTCTGGCTCAAGGCGCTGTTGGCGCTGATCGTCCTACTCGTGGCCGGCTTCATCGCGCTCGGCGCGTGGCCCGCGCCCAAAGACTTCACCGGCGAGGAAGGACTCACGGGCGTCAACTCCGACGGCGGCGGCCTGCGGCGGCCCTTCCCGGCGATGGTCATGCGCGGCGACAACGACACCGGCAACGCGAAGTTCAAAGAGCGCGCGGAGCTTGGCCGCTTGCTCTTCTTCGACCCGATTCTGTCGGGCGACAACACGGTGTCGTGCGCGACCTGTCATCATCCCGACCTCGGCTTCGGCGACGGGCGCGGACTCGCGATGGGCAAAGGCGGTCACGGACTCGGCCCCGAGCGCGCGGGCGGCGCGGACGTGAAGCGCGGCGCGCCGACGATCTGGAACTCGACCTTCAATCACCTGCAATTCTGGGATGGCCGCGCCCGCGACCTCGAAGAGCAGGCCGAAGGCCCGATCAAGAGCGACGTCGAGATGAACGAGAACCCCGACACGCTGGTCGGCGAGTTGAAGAACATTCCCGAGTACGCGCAGAAGTTCGACGCGGCTTTCGGCGGCGTGGATGGGGCGGGTGTCACGTTCGAGAATGTCACCAAGGCCGTCGCCGACTTTGAGCGCACGCTGACGGCCAACAACGCGCCGTTTGATCGGTACGCGGCAGGCGACCATTCGGCGATGACGGCGGCGCAGGTGCGCGGCTTCGACCTCTTCCGCTCGGGCCGCACGCGCTGCTTCGAGTGTCACGGCATCCCGACCTTCGCGAACCGCGACTTCAAGATCGTCGGCGTGCCCGACCTGGACGCGGGCCACCCCGACTACGGGCGCTTTGACGTGACCAAAGGCGAAGGCAACAAGTACGCCTTCAAAGTGCCGACGCTGCGCAACGTCGTCCTGAACGCGCCGTACATGCACAACGGCAAGTTCAAGACGCTCGAAGAAGTGCTCGACTTCTACGCCGCCGGCGGCGGGCCGGGCGTCGGCTTCAAGGCCGCGAAGGTGGACGACAAGATTCACACCTACTCGGTCACGCCCGAAGAGAAGCAGGACTTGATCGCCTTCCTGTACGCGCTGGTTGACGAGTCGAACCTGCCGCAGTTCCCCGACCGCGTGCCATCGGGACTGCCGGTCGTGCCGCGCCTTCAAAATCCCGCGCGTGACTTGATAGCGAGATACAACACCGGCTCTCCGAAAGAAGAAGTCGCCAGCCGCGCGCCGCAGACGATCACCGTCAAAGCCGGCGAGTCGATTCAAGCGGCGGTCAACCGCGCCCGCCCGGGCGACACCATCGAAGTGATGCCCGGCGTCTACCGCGAAGAAGTGAAGATTGATGTGGACAACATCACGCTGCGCGGCATCTCGTCGCCCCCGCCGCCAGAGGCGAAGACGGCTGAGGATGCATTTAAAGCCGCGATCTTCTCCCCAATCGGCCACCCCGCTCCGCAACGCCCCGTGTTCGAGGGCGACGGCAAGCTCTCGGACGCCGTGCTCAACACCGGCAGCAATTTCGTCATCGAGAATTTCGACGTGCAGCATTACATCGCCAACGGCGTCGTCGCGCAGCACGCCCGCAACGTGACGTTCCGCAACCTGAAGATTGATACGACGGGGCTCTACGGCGTCTACCCTGTCAGTTGCACGGGCGTCGAGATCGACCGCTGCGTGGCGACGGGGATTGCCGACGCGGCGCTCTACGTCGGCCAGTCGCGCGACATACGCGTTCACGACAGCGAAGCCTTTGCCAACGTCACCGGCATCGAGATTGAAAACTCGATCAACGCCGTCGTCGAGAACAACTACGTGCACGACAACGCGGGCGGCATACTGGTCTTCGTGCTGCCGAACAACGTCTCGAAGGTCGGGCGCGATTGCGTCGTGCGCAACAACCGCGTCATTGAAAACAACCACGCCAACTTCGGCAACCCGAACGCGATTGTCGCCAACGTGCCGCCCGGCTCGGGCATACTGGTGATGGCGGCGGACAACACCGAAGTCACGGCCAACGAGATTCGCGGCAACCAGAGCTACGGCGTGCTGGTGTGCGGCCTCGAAATCGCCTTCCCGAAAGGCACGGCGTTCGACGTCGGCTCGACGCCCGAAAACACTTTCATCCACGACAACACCTACGCCGAAAACGGCCGAGCGCCTTCGGACAAATACAAGGAGGGCGGCATACCCGGAGCCGACCTGGTGTGGGACCTGTCGGGCTGGTCGAACCGCTGGAGCGAAAGACAGGCGACGCGCGCCACGCCCGTCTTGAACGCGAGCTGGCCGACCTTCGCGCGCCGCGCCGAGTGGCGTCTGCTGAAGTTGATGGAAAAGTACCTCAGTTAAAAAGAAGGTGACGAATGTCGAAAGCCGCTGTCATCGAAGCCGTCGAAACAAGCGAACCGTCCGCAAACGCCGTGATCGCCGCGCCGCTCGCGGGCGCGTGTCTGGCCGAAGCCATCGGCACGTTCGTCGTCATCCTCGTCGGCGACGGCGCGGTGGCGGCGGCGGTCTTTGCCGGCGCGGTGGATGGCTGGGGCGTCGCCGTGCTGTGGGGGCTGGCGGTGACGTTCGGCATCTACGTCGCCGGGCCGGTGTCGGGCGCGCACTTCAACCCGGCAGTGACGATCACGATGGCGCTGTTTCGCGGCTTCCCGGCTAAGCGCATCCTGCCTTACATCCTGAGCCAGATCGCCGGGGCCTTCGCCGGGGCGGCCTGCGTCTACTGGCTGTGGCACGGCTTCTGGCAGCCGACGGCGGAAAAGCTCGGCGTCGAGATCGGCGGGCCCGGGAGCCAGAAGCTGATGGCCATCTTCTCGTGCTTCTACCCCAACCCCGGCGGCATCGGCGTTGACGCGGCGGCGATGGCCCGCGTCAGCGTGTCGGGCGCGTTCTTTGTCGAAGTCGTGCTGACCGCGTTTCTCTTGCTGATGATCTTCGCGCTTACGGAGCCGGACAATCCCGGCTTGCCGCAGGCGGGGCTGGGGCCGATCTTCATCGGCCTGACGGTCACGGCCATCGTCGGCATCGGCGGCGCGTTGACGATGGACGCGGTGAACCCTGTGCGCGATTTCGGGCCGCGCCTGTTCGCCTACGTCGCAGGCTTCGGGCAGATCGCCTTCCCCGGCCCGCGCGGCAACGAGTGGTGGCTCTACATCGTCGCGCCGATCGTCGGCGGCCCGCTCGGCGCGGCGGCTTACAAATACCTCGTGCGCCGCTTCCTGCCGGCGGCCGGCGTGTGACGCGCGCTTTGATGGCCGCCGCCGCAGCGGCTATTCTTTAACCGAGGGCGCTCAGAAACCGACAGAGGTTCCCGGTTAACGAATGCCCGTCATCATCAAGACGCTGTTGTTGCTCGCCCTGTCGAATGTCTTCATGACGTTTGCGTGGTACGCCCACCTGAAAAACCTCAGCCACGAAAAATGGTATGTCGCGGCGGTGTTGAGCTGGGCGCTGGCGATCTTCGAGTACCTGTTTCAAGTGCCGGCCAACCGCATAGGCTTCACGCAACTGAGCCTCCCGCAGTTGAAGGTCTTGCAGGAGGTCGTCACGCTGATCATATTCGTGCCGTTCGCGCTTTTTTACATGCGGCAGCCGCTCAAGCTCGACTACCTGTGGGCAGGCATCTGCCTGATGGGCGCGGTCTACTTCATGTTCCGTTCGCAGTAGCGGAGGCGGTCGGCTTGCGCTGCATGGGGACGGCTGTGGGGTTTGCCGGGGTTCGATTCAGCCCAACGCGTTGGTGTTGAGTGATACGTTAGCGCAATCCTGGCGACGAGACATGCGGCAGTCAGTTTTTGAAGAGCTTGTCGAACGCCGAGCGCGGGTCTTTCGTCGAAGAGGTCGCCGCCGTCGTCTCGCGCTCGATGGTCTTGCGCGGCTCGAAGACCGCACACTGGTTGCGCTCGTCTTTTTTGGCGACGCGTTCGGTGATCGGCTTGCGACACTGGAAGCGCGCGCCGGGGTCAAAGCTCACACAATTTTTACAAGTGCGCAGGTCGCTGTTGCATTTCGGGCATTGCTGCTCGAAGACGATGCCGCCGACCTCTATGTTGATCATCTGGCCGCAGAGGTTGCAGCGCGTCACCTCGCGGAAGGCCGGCATCTTTGGCGCGCGGATGTCACTTTTTTGCGGAGCCGGCCGCGGCTTCTGCTCCTGGCCATCGTCCTGATAGCCGCGTTGTTTATATTTCCTGTCCATAGAAATCTCCTGTTTGAGTACGGCAGTCCTTGATTTTCCTGAGTCTGTGATGAGTCGGTCAGTTAGTTAAGCAAGTTATCTGCCGTAGTCCGAGAGGCTCATCGGCTGTTGTCGTTGAGTTAGAACCTGTTTGTTCGGGAGTTCCAAGATTCTACCAATGTGACACCATCCTTATACATCATCGGCGCGCGGTAAGCAACGGAAATCGGCTAAAGTGATAACATCAATCACGACTTTTGTCTCGGCCGGGACGCGCTCGGACGCGTCAGTCAGATAGGCCGCGCGGCGCTGGCCGCTGGGCCGCTTGCCACACCGGCCCGCGCGGGCGTTCACATTATCGCCCCGCCCGGCTGATTAAACGCCGCGCCGCGGAGGAGGTTCGATTAAGCCGCGCCGCCGCGCGGTCGAACTTGCCGCTTGACATCGCCGGCGACGTTGCGCATAATGCCCGCCTGGCTGTCACCGCAGCCCCGTCACGCAATGATTTCACAGGACACACAGAAGGCGATCAACTGGCGCAGCCGCACGGCGGCGGGCTTCGGCCTTGCGTTTCGCTTTAGCTTTTACTTTTACTTTAGCTTTAGCGCCGCACACGGAGCGGGGAGCGCGATGGCCTGAAGCCGCAGCACATCGCCGAGGTTCACGAAGCCCGCTCCTTCCGACGAGGGAGCGGGCTTCAACCGTTTCAGGGACGAGTCCGACCGCAGGAGAGAGTTGACCGATGGACACGACAGGCAAAAAAGTCCGGGCCGCTTTTCAGGGCGAGCGCGGCGCGTTCAGCGAGGACGCGGCGCGGCAACTGCTCGGCGACAGGGCCGAGACGGTCGCCTACCGCAGCTTCGACGAGATGTTCGACGCCGTATCGAGCGGCGACGCCGACGCGGCGGTCACGCCGATTGAAAACAGCCTCGCCGGCTCGGTCATTAAAAACTATGACCTGCTCGAAGAACACGACCTGACGATCATCGGCGAGACCAACGTGCGCATCGTTCACAACCTGATCGCGCCGCGCGGCGTCGGCCTCGATGACGTGCGCCACGTCTACTCGCACCCGGTCGCGCTGGCGCAGTGCGAGAAGTTCCTGCGCGCTCACCCGCGACTGGCCGCCGAGGCCGCTTACGACACCGCCGGCAGCGTCAAGATGGTCGTCGAAAACAACCGCCGGGACGAGGCGGCCATCGCCGGCGCGACCGCCGCCGAGGTCTACGGCGCGCAGGTCATCGCCGCCGGCATCGAAGACAACGCGGAAAACTACACGCGCTTTCTGCTGCTCGCGCGGCCGGAGCGCGCGGCGGAGATTCGCTTGCTCAACCGCGGCGGCGAGCGCAAGACGACCGTCATCTTCCGCGTCGCCAACCGGCCGGGCTCGTTGTTCAAGGCGCTGGCGGTCTTCGCCCTGCGCGACATTGACCTGGCTAAGATCGAATCGCGGCCCATCGCCGGCCGCCCGTGGGAGTATTCATTCTATCTCGACCTGATCGGCGACCAGCACGAGCCGCGCATCGAGCGGGCGCTCGCGCACCTGGGCGAGATGATCGAGAGCATACGCGTGCTCGGCAGCTACCCGAAGGCGGTGACGAGTGACGAGTGACAAGTGACAAGAGGGACACGCCTGTTTGTCGTGTCGCCACGGTCACTCGTCGCCGTTATCTTGTCGCTCGCCACTTGTCACTCGTCACGAGAGAAGAGGAGGAAGGACGTTATGATTATCGCAATGCGCTCGGACGCGACCGAAGAGCAGATCGAATTCGTCTGCGAGAGCATACGCAACTACGGCTACAAGCCGCACGTGATTCGCGGCGAGGAGCGCGTCGTCATCGGCGCGATTGGCCACGGCGATAAGAAAGACCACATGCAGTCGCTGCGCTCGGTCGAAGGCGTCGAGAACGTCGTGCCGATCCTGCAACCGTACAAGGTCGTGGGCCGCGAGCTGAAACAAGAAAAGACCGTCGTGCGCGTCGGCGACCTGGAGATCGGCGGCTCACGCTTCGTCGTGATGGCCGGGCCGTGTTCGGTCGAGACGCGCGAGCAGTTGATGGAGACCGCCGAGGCCGTCAAGGCCGCCGGCGCGCAGGTCTTGCGCGGCGGCGCGTACAAGCCGCGCACGTCGCCTTACGATTTCCAGGGGCTGGAGGTCGAGGGGCTCAAGCTGCTGGCCGAAGCCCGCGAGCGCACGGGGCTGAAGATCATCACCGAAGTCGTCACCACCGAAGACACAGAGCTGGTCGCCGAGTACTCCGACATCCTGCAAGTCGGCGCGCGCAACATGCAGAACTTCGCCCTGCTCAAGCGGCTCGGCCGCGTCAACAAGCCGGTGCTGCTCAAGCGCGGCATGAGCTCGACGATCAAAGAGCTGCTGCTGTCGGCCGAATACATCGCCACGCACGGCAATGATCAGGTGATGCTGTGCGAGCGCGGCATCCGCACCTTCGAGACGGCGACGCGCAACACGCTCGACCTGGCGGCGGTGCCGCTGCTCAACGAGCTGAGCCACCTCCCCGTCGTCGTTGACCCCTCGCACGCCACCGGCAAGCGCAGCCTCGTGCGCCCGGCGGCCAAGGCGGCCATAGCGATTGGAGCGGACGGCCTCATCATCGAAGTCCACCCGCGCCCGCACGAAGCCTGGTCGGACGGGCCGCAGTCGGTCACGCCGCAGATGTTCGCCGAGATTATGGACGACGTGCGCCGCTACGCCGCGATGGAATCGCGCCACGTTAACTGAGGGCTAGCCCGCATTCGGCTAGAAGTTTTATTACGAACAACTCGTAACCGGCTGTCCTGGACGTTCTCGGCGGCGAACGTTCGGGACAGTCGGCCGCCTCCCTCCTCTGATGGAGTCGGCCTTTGCCGCCGCCCGGCCTGAAGTCCCGCGCCTTTCCGCCTCACAATTTTTTTGCGCATTTTTGTAAAAGCCGGACTGCTTCCAGTATGGGAAGAGTGAACGTTATTTTTGTGAGATTCATGGACATTATGTCCGCAACATAACCCAAGCGATTCCCGTTCGGTGGTGCGGGAAAACCCTGCTGAGCGCTAACTCCCACTGCGCCATGCCCGGCTCCACCTTTTCTTTAGACTTGGCTGACTGCGACAGGCGAGCATGAGTACACGAGTTTCGAGCCACCCCTCGAATGGTCTTCCCGGCGGGCGAGACGACGCCCGGCGCGAAACGCTCATCCGCCCGCCATCCTTCGGTCAGCTTGACCTGACCGGCGGCCTCGCGCGGCTGGTCGAATACCGCGACCTGCTCTACACGCTGAGCCTACACCGCATCAAGGTCCGCTACAAACAGACGGCGCTCGGCATCTCGTGGGCGATCCTGCAACCGCTCGCCATCATGCTCTTGTTCACGCTGCTCTTTTCGCTGATCGTACGGATGCCCAGCGAAGGCATGCCTTACGCGGTATTCGCTTACGCGGGGCTGCTGCCGTGGACCTTCTTCTCGACGGCGCTGTCGAACGGGGCGGGCGGGCTGGTCAGCAACTCGCAGCTCATCACCCGCGTCTATTTCCCGCGCGAGATTCTGCCGCTGACCTATGTCATCGCGGCGCTGTTCGATCTGGTCATCGCGTCGAGCGTGCTGGCGGCGCTGCTGGTCTATTACAAGGTTCCGCTCACGCCGAAGGCGCTGTACGCGCTGCCGATCATCGCCGTGCTGGCGCTGTTCGCCTCGGCCCTGTCGCTGGGGCTGTCGGCGCTGCAAGTGCGGCTGCGGGACGTCGGCGTAGCGATGCCGCTGCTGCTGCAAGTGTGGCTGCTGGCCACGCCGGTCGCTTACCCGCTGAGCGCCGTGCCCGAGCGGCTGCGCGGCCTGTACATGCTCAACCCGCTGGCGGCGCTGGTCGAGAGCTTCCGCGGCGCGATCCTGCACGGCGCGACGCCCGACCTGCGCGCGGTCGGCGCGGCCGGGTTGATCTCGCTGGCGCTGCTGGTCGCCGCGTACCTCTATTTCAAGCGCGTCGAGGCCAACATGGCCGACAACATCTGAAGCCGGCTGACAGTCTTTATGATTGACCTTCGTTTCAGTCAGGTCTCAAAGCAGTATCGCATACGGCAGGAGCGCGAGGCGGGCGGCCGCCTGCTGGCGCGCGCGCGCGGCTTGCTGCGCCGGCGTTCGGGGGCGTTCTGGGCGCTCCGCGACGTGAGCTTTGACGTGCGGCGCGGCGAGGCGCTCGGCATCATCGGCCCGAACGGCGCGGGCAAAAGCACAGTGCTCAAGCTGCTGTCGAAGATCACCGCGCCGACCGCCGGCGAGATTCGGATTCGCGGCAAGCTGTCGGCGCTCATCGAAGTCGGGTCGGGCTTCCACCCCGAGTTGACCGGGCGCGAGAACGTCTACCTGAGCGGCTCGATTCTAGGGATGCGGCGGCGCGACATCACGCGCCAGCTCGACAGCATCGTGGACTTCGCAGAGGTGCGCCAGTTCATCGACACGCCCGTCAAGCGTTACTCGTCGGGGATGTACGTGCGGCTCGGCTTTTCCGTCGCCGCGCACCTGCACCCGGACATCCTGCTGCTCGACGAAGTGCTGGCCGTCGGCGACGCGTCGTTCCAGGCCAAGTGCTTTACGCGCATACGCGAGCTGAGAGAGAGCGGCACGACCATCGTCTTCATCTCGCACGACCTCGGCGCCGTGGCGCGCGTCTGCGACCGCGCCTTGCTGTTGATGGGCGGCCGAGTCGTCGCTGGCGGGCCGCCCCGCGAAGTGATCGCTGAGTACCAACGCCTTTCGTCCGGCTTTGTGCATTCGGACGTGACGCTGAGCGGCGAGGCACACATCACCGGCGTCAGCATCCTTGACGGCGAGGGCCGCGAGGCGACCACCGTTCGTACAGGCCATCCGGTCAGCATCCGGCTGGGATACGCCGCGCGCGAGCCGGTCGCGGACGCGGCCTTTGAAGTCTTCCTTCACTCGCCGGACTGGGCGCAGTACGCGCACCTGACGACGGCACTGAGCGGCGAGTTGATTCGCCTGGAGCCCGGCGTCGGCGTCATCGAGTTTTCCGCCGCCGAGCTCGGCTTGCAGCCGGGCGCTTACCGCGTCAGCGTCTCGATCATCCACCGCGGACAGCCTCCGGGAAGCGGCATAGACTATCGGGAGAAGTTCACGACCCTGATCGTAGAGCAGGGCAAAACCGTGCGGGGTAGTTTCTACATGCCTCATGAGTGGCGACTGACAAGCGGCCAAGAGGCGGGCGTCACTTCTTACTTCGGCTCATCCTTACAACCAGCAGGGCTAAAGAGACGCGATCCTCACGACCGGGTGAGCGAGGCCGGCTTGCGGTAAATCAAAAAAAGGACGAAAGCAGCATGCCCTCAGAATTTGACATATCTGTCGTGATCAGCACCTACAACCGCTGTGGGATGTTGGAGGGTGCACTGGACAGCGCGCTCGCGCAGGAGAGCGGCGGCGTGCGTTACGAAGTGATCGTGGTGGACAACAACTCGGCGGACGGGACCAGGGAGATGGTCGAGCGGCGCATCGCACAGGGCCACGCCAACCTCCGCTACGTCTTCGAGGCGAGGCAAGGCGTCTCGTACGCGCGCAACACGGGCGTGGCGAACGCCGCCGCGCCGCTGATCGCTTTCGCCGACGACGACGTGCGGGTGACGAGCGACTGGGTTGCCCACATCAAGCGCGTGTTCGACCTACACCCGGAGGTGGACTACCTCGGCGGCAAAATCCTGCCGCACTGGCCCAGCCCGCCGCCGGCGTGGCTGACGCGCGATCACTGGTGGGCGCTGGCGCTGCTGGATTGCGGCGACGAGCCGTTCTACGTTGACGCAGACCACCCGGTTTGCCTGCCGACGGCCAACGCCTCGTTCCGCCGCGACGTCTTCACGCGCTTCGGCCTCTTCTCGCCGGACTTCTCCGGGCGCGAAGACCACGAGTTCCTGCTGCGCCTGTGGATCGGCGGCAGCCGCGGACTCTACACCCCGTCGGTCGTCGTGCTGGCCGACGTGCAGCCCGAGCGTTTGCGTAAGGACTATCACCGCCGCTGGAACGAGACGACGGGAAAGTTCAATTCGCTGATGCGCCTGAACGAAATGACCGGGCCGGATGGCCGCATCATGAGCGAGCCGCCGGCGGCGGCGATGTTGTTCGGCGTGCCCGGCTTCGTCTACCGCGACCTGTTCGCCAACGCCCTCGCCTGGGGCCGCGAAGCGCTGCTCCTGCGCGAAGACGCGGCGATGCGCCGCAAGAATCAAGTCTGGTATTTCGTCGGCTACATCAGCAAGCGCTACGAACGGCACGTCGCGCAGCGGACGCACTCTGACGTCGCGGAGGTCGTCCGCTTCACCCGCGCGCTGCTGCGCAAAAAGTGGGGCCGCCGCCAGTCCACTCGGCCCGCCGCGCGCCAACTGAGCAACCGCGCGGACGGCGCAGGCCCTTACGACAAGGACCAGGACGTGGCGGAGCGGCGCGCGCAGGCGGCTTACCGTTAGCATTGACGCAAGAGAGGGCGAAAGAGAAGGCGAAAGAGGGTTGAAGTCTTGATGCTCGCACGAGAGAAGGCAAAGCAGCGTTCCCTTCCCGCCGACGGCGGACTGACCTTCCACGCCCATTCGTTCGCCGACGACGCCGGGCGACTCTTCTGGCGAGGCGCGCAGTTGTGCCGCGGCATCAACGCCGAGCACGCGCCGTTCATCGCGCGGCTGTTCGGCGAAGGCGTGATACGCGACCTGGTCGGGCGCGGCCTGCTCGTCGAGAGCGAACTGACGGACCTCGCGGTTGACCGATACGCGATGGTCGTCCGGCACCGAGTCGTGCCGTTCGTGTCGTACCCGAACGAGTGGTGCGCGGCGATGTTGAAGGACGCGGCGCTCGCCATCATTGACCTCGCCGCGGAGCTGTCGCGGCGGCGCTTGACGCTGAAAGACGCGCACCCCTGGAACCTGCTGTTCGACTTCACCCGCCCGATTTACGTTGACCTGACGTCCATCGTGCCGCAGGCGGACGACGCCGCGTGGGCGGCGTACGACGAGTTCTGCCGCTTCTGCTATTACCCGCTGATCCTGATGGCGCACGGGCAGGAACGCATCGCGCGGCTGCTGATACCGGAATACGAAGGCGTCACGCGACGTGACCTTCTCACCTTGATGCGCGCGGTCGCGCCGTCGCGCTTCGTCGTCGCCAAGCTCTTTGACAGGCTCACGGGCAAGCTCGGCTCACGGCTCGGCAAAGCGCCCGCCGCCGACCTCTTGAAGAAGATCAGGCGAGACGTCGAGCGGATTCAATTGCCGGTTTACGACGACGGCGCGGTTAGCCTTACGCAAGATCAGACCGCCGAGCCGGGCGTCAGCCTGATGCAGGCACGCGTCAGCCGCGTCATCGCCGAATTGCGCCCCGGCTCGGTGCTCGACCTGAGTCGCGGCGGGACATGGACGGCTCTGCTTCCGGCCTCGCAGGGCTGCGACGTGGTGTCGGTCAGCAACGTCGCGGCGCGCGCCACGGCCATCTACCGGACGGCGCGCGACGAAAAGCTGCCGGTGCTTCCTCTCATCATGGATTTCGTCAAGCCGACGCCCGCGGTCGGTTATTCGAGCCACTACGCGATTGCCGCCACCGAGCGGCTGAGCTGTGAGATGGTCGTGGCGCTGGGCCTGGCGGATCAGCTCACGCGCGAGAACCACTTCACGCCGGGGCTGATCGCCGAAGGGCTGGCGGCGTTCTCAAAACGGTGGCTGGTCGTGGACGTGGCCCGGTCCAAGTCACACGCGCTCGACGAGCTTCTGCCCGCCCTCGGCGAGCGGTTCTCTGCCGTGCGGGTCGCGTCGCTCGTCAACGGGCGGGCGCTGCTGGTGTGTGAGAAGTAGTCGCGAGGGAGAGATGGAAAGCAAGTCGCTAGTCAGCGTCATTATCATCTTCTTGAACGCCGAGCGGTTCATCGAGGAAGCCATCGAGAGCGTCCTCGCCCAAACCTACGGCCAGTGGGAGCTGTTGTTGGTTGACGACGGCTCACGCGACGCAAGCACACAGATCGCCCGGCGCTACGCCGACCGCCTGCCCGCAAAGGTCCGCTACCTCCATCACCTCGGCCACGCCAACCTCGGCATGAGCGCCTCGCGCAACCTCGGCATTCGCGAGGCACGCGGCGAGTTCGTGGCGTTCCTTGACGCCGACGACGTGTGGCTGCCGCGCAAGCTCGAAGAGCAGGTCGCCATTCTCACCGCCCACCCGCAGGCCGCGATGCTGTATGGGCGGACGCAGAAGTGGTTCGGCTGGACGGGCGACCCCGAAGACATCAAGAAAGATTCGCTGACGCAGCTTGCCGTCGAGCCCGATACGCTCGCGCAGCCGCCCTTGCTGCTGACGCGCTTCTTGAAGAACGAGCACGTCTACCCGTGCACCTGTAGCATGCTGGTGCGCCGCGCGGCTTTCGATGAAGTCGGCCTGTTTGAAGAGTTGTTCCGCGGCGCGTACGAAGACATGGTCTTTCACACCAAAGTCTTTCTCAACGCGCCGGTCTTCGTCTCCGGCCGGTGCTGGGACCGTTACCGGCGGCACGCCGACAATAGCTGGAAGCGAATGGCGGCGGCAGGCTTGTACGACCCGCTGAACCCGAACCCTCTGCGCGGAGACTATCTCAGGTGGGTCGAGCGGTATTTGATAAGCCGGGGCGTGATCGGGGGCGAAGTGTGGCACACGCTACAGGCTGAGCTGTGGCCGTACCGCCACCCGCTCTTGTATCGCCTGTCGAAATCGGCCGGAGAAGTCTCGCGCTCGGCAAAAGAGCAGTTGAGGCGGCTCGCCCGCCGCGTGCTGCCCGCCTCTGTCCATCAATGGCTGCGCAATCAGTTGCGCCGAGAAATCGTATGAGTGAACAACCGCTGATCTCAGTCATCATCCCGTTTATGAACGCCGGGCCGTTCCTTGAGGAGACCATCCGAAGCGTGCTGGCCCAGAGCTATGGCCGTTTGGAGTTACTGCTTGCCGACGACGGCTCGACCGACTCTAGCACGGCGACGGCGCGGCGGTATGAACGCGAATACCCCGGCAGGGTGCGCTACCTCGAACATCCGGGCCACGCGAACCTCGGGGTTTGCGCGGCCCGCAACCTCGGCATACACCATTCGCGCGGCGAGCTTATCGCCTTCCTCGACGCCGACGACGTGTGGCTGCCGCGCAAGCTGGAGCGGCAGGTGGCGATACTCGATTCGCAGCCCGAAGCAGGGATGGTCTACGGCCCATCGCGGAAGTGGTTCAGTTGGACGGGCAGGGCCGAAGACGCCGGGCGCGATAAGGTCTACGACCTGGGCATACCGGCCGACGTGTTGATGCGACCGCCGTCGCTGCTCGCACTCTGCCTGGAAAGGCGCGCCATCACGCCGTGCCCCTCAAACATCCTGATGCGGCGCGAAGCGGTCGAGCGCGTCGGCGGGTTTGAAGAGAGCTTTCGCGGCCGCTATCAGCACTGCGAGGACCAGGCGTTCCTCGCCAAAGTCTACGCCGCCGTGCCGGTCTTCGTCTCCGGCGAGTGCTGGGACCTCTACCGCCAGCACCCGCAGTCGTGTACGTCAAAAACGAAGTCATCGGGCGAAGGCTTCCACGTCTGGGAGTTTTATCTCAACTGGCTCGAAGCCTACCTGACGGAACAGAACGTCCGCGACGAGCGAGTGTGGCAGGCGCTGAGAAAAGAACTCGCGCCGTACCGACCTGCCGACCGCTCGAAAGTGAGGTCCGTCTTGCGGCAGATCGCGCGCCGCTCGCTGCCGCCCGCCGTGCGTCGCCGGCTGCGCGCCCAGTGGCAAGCTCAGAAGTAGGGTTGACAACGATGCCGGACCAGCGATCAAAACTCGTGTCGGTCATCATCCCTTGCTACAACCAGGCGCAGTACCTGGGCGAGGCGATAGCGAGCGTGCTCGGCCAGACCTACGGACATTATGAGATCATAGTCGTTGACGACGGCTCGACCGACGACACGGCGGCGGTGGCGGCGCGGCACGCGGGCGTGCGCTGCCTGCGCAAGAAGAACGGCGGGCTGGCGGCGGCGCGCAACACCGGCTTGCGCGCGAGCGAGGGCGATTACGTGGTCTTTCTCGACGCCGACGACCGGCTGCTGCCGGACGCGCTCGAAGCCGAAGCCGGCTGTCTCGACAGCGACCCGGCTTGCGCGATGGCGTACGGCCACGTCCGTTTGATTGACGGCGCGGGCAGGCCGCTCGCGTCTCCCGAGCAGGTCACGGTCGAGAGCGATCATTATTTCGAGTTGCTGCGCCGCAATTTCATCTGGACGCCGGGAGCGGTGATGTACAGGCGGGCGGCGCTCGACGAGGTTGGCGATTTCACCGCCGCGGTCAGCGCGTCGGCGGACTATGACCTTAACCTGCGCGTCGCGCGCGGCCACGCGGTGCGCTGCCTCGACCGCGTAGTTCTCGAATACCGCCGTCACGGGAAGAATATGAGCGACGGCTTCGGCCTGATGCTGAGTCATTCGGTCGCTGTCCTGCGCGCGCAGCGCAAGCACGTGCGCGGCGACCGGCGCTACGAAGCGGCGCTGAACGGCGCGCTCAGCGGAACGCGCGAGTATTATGGCGAAAAGATGGTCGGCGAGTTGCGGTCGCGTGTCGGCGCACGCGACTGGCGGCGGGCGGCGGCGGGCACGCTCGCGCTCTTGCGGCATTACCCGCACGGGCTGGCGAGGCACGCGTGCCGCAAGCTCTTTCAATTCTTCTCGCGTCGGTTGAACGCCGGCAGTTGATCGCTCACGCGCGATGGCGGCGAGCGGGGCATACGTTACTCTCTGAGATATGAGCGACGGATTGGTTTCAATCATCATCATCTTCCTGGACGCCGAGCGGTTCATCGAGGAAGCCATCGAGAGCGTCCTCGGCCAGACCTACGGCCAGTGGGAGCTGTTGTTGGTTGACGACGGCTCACGCGACGCAAGCACACGCATCGCCCGGCGCTACGCCGACCGCCTGCCCGCCAAGGTCCGCTACCTCCATCACGACCGCCACGCCAACCTCGGCATGAGCGCCTCGCGCAACCTCGGCATCCGCGAGGCGAGAGGCGAGTTCGTGGCGTTCCTTGACGCCGACGACGTCTGGCTGCCGCGCAAGCTCGAAGAGCAGGTCGCCATTCTCACCGCCCACCCGCAAGCCGCGATGGTCTATGGCGCGACCGAGTACTGGTTCAGTTGGACGGGCCGGGCCGAAGACGCGCGGCGTGACGTCGCGCTGGGACTCGGCGTCGAGCCGGAATCGCTCGTAGAGCCGCCGGCGCTCGTCAGCGCCTTGTTGCAAGATCAAGTCGCCACCGCCACGTGTGGGCTGGCCCGCCGCCACGTCGTTCAGGAAGTCGGCGGCTATGAAGAGAGCTTTCGCGGGCTGTTCGAGGATCAGGTCTTTCATTCAAAGGTCTGCCTGAAAGCGCCGGTCTTCGTGTCGGGCCGGTGCTGGTACAAATACCGCAAGCACCCCGACTCATTCTGCTCTGTGGCCGAGCGCGCCGAGCGGCACCACGCCGAGCGGCTCAACTTTCTGGACTGGCTCGACTCGTATTCGCACCAGCAAGGCGTCGCCGACACGGGGCTGCGGCAGGCCATCAAGCGCGAGCGCTGGAAGGCCCGCCACCCGCGCCTGTCGCGCCTGCCCGATCACTTCAGCTATCGTGGGAGGATGATGAAAGAAGGATTGAAGACGGCGGCGCGGCGAGGGCTTCCCGCGCCGATTTACCGATGGCTCCGCCGCCGCCGCGCCGCCGCGGGCCGACCGCCGGGCAGTCCGCCGGTCGGGGCGGTGAACTTCGGCGACTTGCGGCGGCTCAGCCCGATGAGCCGCGTCTTCGGCTTTGACAGAGGCACGCCGGTTGACCGCTACTACATCGAAGACTTTCTGGCGCGCAACGCCGACCGCGTCCGCGGGCGCGTGTTGGAAGTCGGCGACGATTCGTACACGCGGCGCTTCGGCGGCGACCGCGTCACGCAAAGGGACGTGCTGCACGTCTCCGAAGACAACCCGCACGCGACCATCATCGCCGACCTCGCCAGCGCCGACCACGTCCCGTCCGACGCCTTCGACTGCATCATACTGACGCAGACCTTGCACCTGATCTACGACGTGCGCGCCGCGATTCAGACGCTACGCCGCATCCTCAAGCCGGGCGGCGTACTGCTCGTGACCTTCCCCGGCATCACGCAGATTGATCATTTCGACTGGGGCGGCTCGTGGTACTGGGCCTTCACGGCGCTGTCGGCGCGGCGGCTGTTCGGCGAAGCCTTCCCGGCCGCGGGCCTCGAAGTAGAAACGCACGGCAACGTGCTGGCGGCTACCGCCTTCCTGCAAGGCATCGCTCTCGAAGAGCTGCGCCAGAGCGAGCTGGATTACAACGACCCTGATTATCAAGTCATCATCACCGTCGCGGCGACGAAGGAGGCGGAGTGAGAGTGCCGGGCCTGAGAACCCTGCGGCGCGTCGGCGGGCGACTCAAGCGGCGTCTTTCGCGGCGCGCGCTCGTGCTGCTCTACCACCGCATCGCCGAGGCCGGCGCTGACCCGTGGCAGTTGGCCGTCACGCCGCGGCATTTCGCCGAGCACTTGCAGGTCTTGCGCCAGCTCGGCCGCCCGACTTCTCTTCAAGATTTGTCGGGCGGGTTGCATAAAGGACGAGTGCCGCGCCGCGCCATCGTCGTGACGTTCGACGACGGCTACGCCGATAATTTTTTCAACGCCAAGCCGCTGCTCGAAGCGCACGACGTGCCGGCGACCGTCTTCGTCACGACAGGCTACAGCCGCACGGATCGCGAGTTCTGGTGGGACGAGCTGGAGCGGTTGTTCTTGCAGCCGGGCGTGTTGCCCGGCGCGTTGCGGCTAGACGTGAACGGCCAGGGCCACGACTGGCGGTTGGACGCCGCCACCGATTACGACGAAGCGCTCTACCGCACGCACCTCGGCTGGCGGGCGTGGCAGGAAGAGACGCCGACGCCGCGCCACGCGCTCTACCGCTCGCTGTGGCAGATGATGCACCCGCTGTCGGACGGCGAGCGGCAGGCGATTAGAAAAGCGCTGCTCGCGTGGGCGGGCGCTTCGGCGGCGGCACGCCCGACGCACCGCGCGATGACGCCCGAGGAGATTATCGAGCTGGCGCAGGGCGGATTGATCGAAGTCGGCTGCCACACGGTGACGCACCCGCAGCTTTCGGCGCTCGGCGCGGCGGCGCAGCGCGACGAGATCACCCGCAGCAAGGCCGAGCTGGAGACGATACTGGGTCGCCTCGTGAAGAGTTTCGCTTACCCGTACGGGCGCGAGTGCGATTACACGCGCGAGACGGTGGCGCTAGTTCGCGGGGCGGGCTTTGATTGCGCCTGCTCGACCTCGGCCGCGCCGGTCATGCGCGGCGCGGACCCCTTTCAACTGCCGCGCGTGCAGGTGCAGGATATGAACGGCGAAGCGTTCGCGCGGCTGTTATCCGAACACCTCCGCGACTGACCGAATCTCCCCAGATGCGAATACTGGTCATCTCCAATTTTTACCCGCCCCACTTCATCGGCGGCTACGAGCTTGGGTGCAGAGACGTCGTTGACGCGCTCAGGCGGCGCGGCCACGACGTGCGCGTACTGACCAGCATGCACGGCGTCAATCGCCCGGAGCAGTCCGGCCACGTCCACCGCTGGCTGGAGACGGACCTCGGCTTGAAGATCAACGACCCGGCGGCGGACTGGCGCAGAGTCGTCAAGAAAGAAGCGATCAACCGGCGAGCCTTTGAGCGACTCTGCCGGTCGTTCACGCCCGACCTCGTTTACGTGTGGAACGCGACGCACGTCTCGCTGTCCGTCGCCGTCCGCGCGCAGCGGATGGGCCTCAAGGTCTGCTACTTCGTCTCGGACCACTGGCTGACGCAGTGGGAGCGTGACGCGCTCTATTCGCTCAGCCGCCGCACGCCGCGCAGGTTGCACCGGAAGGCGGCCTGGCGGCTGTTGATCACCTGGCTTCACCTCAACGGCACGCTGACGCGTGACGAGCTCGACCTGCGCCGCGTACAGTTCGCCAGCCGCTTTCTCAAGCAGGCGGCGCTCGACGCGGGCCTGCCCGTCGCCGACGCGGAGGTGATTCACTGGGGCATTGACGTCGAGCGGTTCCCTTTCAATGAGGCGGCCCGGCGGCCCGTGCGGTTGCTGTACGTCGGGCAGCTCACGGCGCTGAAAGGCGTTCACACGGCCATCGAGGCGCTGAAGAAGATTCGAGAGAATCCGCTTCACACCGAGGCGACGCTCACGGTCGCCGGCGGGCCGGACTACGACGACCGGCTTCACCGGCTCGCCGAGTCGCTCGGCGTCGGCCCCTCGGTTCGCTTCACGGGCTTGCTGCCGCGCGAGCAACTGCCGGCCATCTACCGCGCGCACGACGCGCTGATCTTCCCCTCGGTATGGGACGAGCCGTTCAGCATCACCTTGCTCGAAGCGATGGCGTGCGGGCTGGCCGTGGTCGGCACGAACACCGGCGGCAGCGCCGAGATTCTCCGGGACGGAGAGAACGCGCTGATCTTTGCCAAGGAGGATTCGCCGGGCTGCGCCGCGCGAGTCGCCCGGCTGCTCGGGGACGCGGCGCTGTTTCAACGGATTCGCCGCGAAGGGCGGCGCACGGTCGAAGGGCGCTTCCGGCTCGACCGTATGGTGGACCACATCGAGTGCGAATTGAGGAAGCACGCGGGCGCGGGCGAGCCGCCCAAGACGGCGGCGGCGGGAGAGCGGCGTTGAAAGTCGGCATCTACAACGAGCCGCCCGAAGGCGGGATCGGCGGGGCGGAAGTCAGCGCCGCCGTTCTGGCCGAAGCCCTGGCCGCTCGGCATCAGGTCGAGATCGTCCACCACAAACCGGAGATGAGCCGAGAGCGGCTCGCGCAACTCTCCGCGACCGACCTGAGCGCCGTCCGCATGCGCTGTGTCGCCGCCGTGCCCTACCCATTCGGCGACGCGCTGTCGCCGCTGCGGCGCTACCGGGAGGCGCGCGAATGGCAGGCCGAATTGAGCGCGCCTTATGACCTTTTCGTCAACTTCACGCACGGCTTCCCGCCGTTCTGCCACGCGCCGAAGGGAGTGCTTGCCGTCCTCTTCCCCTTCCACGAACGCCCGCGCCTGTGGGTCGAAGCGAGGGCCGCGGCCGGCAGCGATTCGATCCTCTTGTCGAGCCTCAAGTGCGCGTATCACGACTGGGAGTGGCGCAAGCGCCTGGAGACGTACCAGGTCAAGACGACCATCTCGCAGTTCGCTAAGTTGTGGACGCAGCGGCGCTGGGCGATTGATTGTAAGATCGTTTACCCGCCCGTAGACCTGCGCTTCCAGCCTCGCACGAAGACCCGCAGCATTCTGAGCGTCGGGCGGTTCACCGCCGCCGGTCACTCGAAAAAGCAGGCGGAGATGGTCGAAGCCTTTGGCCGCCTGCGGGCCAGCGCGCCCGACGGCTGGCGCTACGTCTCGGTCGGCGGGCTGAGCGATGCGGAGGCGGATCGGCAATATTTTCAACGCGTTAGCGACGCGGCGCGGGACGCTCCCGTGCAGCTCATCGCCAACGTCGAGCGGCAGTGCCTCGAACAGCTTTATGGCGAGGCCAGCCTCTTCTGGCACGCCGCCGGCTACGGCGAGGCGGCCGAGCGGCCCGAACTCGCCGAGCATTTCGGCATCGCCACGGTCGAAGCCATGTCCGCAGGCTGCGTGCCGCTGGTGTTCAATCAAGGCGGGCAGGCGGAGATCGTTCAACACGGCGAAAGCGGCTTCGTATGGGACGACCTCGGCCAGTTGCTCGACTACAGCGAGCGGCTGATGCGCGACGACGGCTTGCGCCAGCGTATGGCCGCCGCCGCCCGCCGACGCGCCACCCGCTTCGGCCGCGAGCAGTTCGTCAACGCCTTCCTCGCCCTGATCGCCTGAGCGTGGTCAATTGACCCGCCGAAGATTTCTCATCCGCCCCGCTGCCGCCTGCGTATCCTTTATTCGGTCGCGGTTTATGCCCTTTACAGTAATTTTGAACTCCGGCTCAGATTTTGCCGTAGATTTCTGCACGGACGTTCAGAATTTTCTTGACACCGTCTGCGCGCGAAATTAGCATTGTAGCGCTCGGAATTTCGGCTCAACAGTGGTCGCAGCACCCTCCGAAGGAGACAACGTGAAGAACTTACGAAGGCTGACCCTCCCCTTTTTGCTCACGGCATTGGCTTGCATCGGCTTTGCCTTTGTGACTTCCTCCAGCGCCAGTTCGGGCAAAGAAGTCACCTTCAATAAAGACGTCGCGCCGATCTTCTACAAGAACTGCGCCGAATGTCACAAGCCCAACGACATCGCGCCGATGTCGCTGATCTCTTACAAGGAAGTCCGCCCGTGGGCGCGCTCGATCAAAGAGAAAGTCGTCACGCGCGAGATGCCGCCCTGGAGTCCCGACCCGAACTTTCCAGCACAGTGGGATCCGAAGCTTGGAATTCACGTGACTTGAAGTCGCGGC